>OCTW011240692.1_pt1 | contig 20417 bp, 26 predicted proteins | sample 1539671 | NCBI WGS metagenome assembly OCTW01 (sample SAMN02144230, study PRJEB22623) | gut metagenome | biome: sheep rumen | host: Ovis aries | place: New Zealand
GACAACCGCACGCAGGGCATTACGTTAAGTTCTTTGGCAGATATTACGAGGCCAGAGAGAAAATGTTCGCGGCATTCGGCAAGCAATGGGCATTCCAGTATTCTGAAGACGAGTGGAAAGCATGGGTCGAGCGATGTCTGAAAGAACATACTGCATGGATGTTAGAGACGGAACTGAAGTTAGATTAAGCGGCAAAAATGCCGCTTATTTTTTTTGATAAAATTTCAAAAACCTATTGACATATATTAACATATAGTTTATAATGAAGATAGTTAAAGAACAGGGTAACACAAGCTGAGTACAGTGGTTGCAAGAGTGACCGCCGAGAAAAGCCAGACAGCCCGAGTAAGAGCCCAACAGGAGGACGACAGAATGAAATACAAAAACGTAGAAATCACAAAGAATTCGAAGAGCGGTAATTACTACTTGAAGAGTCCGGCAAACGGAACGACACGGATTTTTGAAAGCCTTGAGCGGGCAAAGTATTACATTGACAACTACGAAGTACTTGAAGACATGGCAAAGGCATTGATGAGGGAAAGGAGATGAGACCATGAAGAAGATCAGCAAAGCAGATAAAGAGAAGCCTGCGAGGCGGGTATGGACAGAGGAAGAAATCAAGAATCTGATCCAGACCAACGACAAAGTCTTGTATGGTGCTCTGAAGATGCTCTACAACGAGCAGACGGCAGACGAGCAAGATAGCGGGGAGACCCGCCACAATAACGGCGTGGGCTTTAACGGAGCAGACAGCCGGATCATGAGTAGTTTTGCAGAGTTCCTGCTGAAGACGGGATTCCTGACTGGCAAGCAGAAAGCCGTTGCCCGCAAAAAGCTTGTGAAGTATAACAAGCAGTTGACCAGACTGGCGAACGCCTGATGCGAACGCCCTGCGAAAGTGGGGCGTAATTGAATAAGGGAAAGGGCGAAAGCCCTTCCCGGCTTAACAAAAAATAGATCCCAGACAAAGCAAAGACAGGAGGATAAAGACCATGACAAACGCAGAAATTATTTTCCAGAACAGAGTATTCCTGATGGAGCAGGGCGAGATTCAGGGGATTCCCGGAACGAGCATTACCGTCAAGGACGATGACGGTGAGCGTACTGTAATGATACCCGAAGAAATCAGATCGTACAACGATTGGCGGAAAGCAGGGCGGCAGGTAAAGAAAGGCGAGCATGCTGTGGCGAAGTTCCAGATTTGGATGCCGAAGAAGGGTAAGGCGAAAGCCGAGGATGACGAAGAAGGTAAAGCCGAAGCGGATGCGCCGAAGGGCTTTTACAAAAAGATGACCTTCTTTTTTACAGAGGGTCAGACAGAATTAAGAAAGGAAGGTAACTGATATGGACGAGATGCGCAAGAGCATGGAGCAGGTACAGGAATTTCTGCAGGAGCACGGCAACGTGCTTCTACGATGGAAAGAAGAACAGTTCGGCAGTTTCATTTGCATGATCATGGAAGTGTGGTGCGGACTGCGTGACCGAGATGTAGTACAGTTTTCCGCAGATATTGCAAAGCTCGTGGCGGAAGTCAACGAGCAGGAAGGAAGGATGGTGCTGTAATGATAAAGGCGGATTATTTCCGCCTTATTTTTATAAAAATTATTGACACAAGAAACGAATGGTGCTAGAATGAAGATAGCAAAAATATACTTTTGCTATGGAGGAATAGAATGAAAATTTACACAAGCTATTTTGCAAGGCAAAGAAAAATGGAACTCGAAGATGCTTCTTATGTAAGCATTGCTGTTGGCAACCCAAGATATCACGTTCCGTACAGGATCGTAAATTTAAAGCCGCTTAAACCGTATGGTATTTTTGGGGTGTATGATGGAGATGAATACCGGGATAAATATTTTGAACGGCTTGACAGTTATGGAGTCGATTATATAAGAAAATCTATTGAGGCGGCAAGCGAAGGGCATGAAAATGTAATTTTGATGTGTCATGAGAAAGATAAAACTGAATGCCATAGAAGTTTGTTTGCGGAATGGTGGGAACAGCATACAGGGGAAAAGATAGAAGAATTTGGGGAAAACAAGAAAGAGATGATCGAGAAGAAAAAAGAAGAATACGAGCAACTTTCGTTTTTTTAAGAAAAACATTGACAAGATAGCCGTGAAGTGCTATATTTTAAGAGAAAGTTAATTGCGCGAATAGCTTAAGGGTAAAAGCGGTTAGTTTCCAACTAACAGACGACAGTTCATAGCTGTCTTCGCGCTCTCGTTAATGTGAGCCGAAGCATATTGTGTTTCGGCTCTTTTTATCGAAAAAAAGGAGGTTTGCTGTTTGTTTTATGGGTCGATACCGAGTGAAGTTCAGTCTATTATAGTAGATATTGTATCCGATTGGGATTGCGAGGATATCTATATTGGATGTTCGGGGAACTTCACGATAGAACGATGCTTGGATGGAAAAACTAAAGCTAGACTGCATTCAAATGATGTTACGGTTTATAGCTGTTTGCTTGGCAGGTATTTTGCTGGACAGGATTTGAATGCGACAATAAAGCCAGATTACAACGGACCAATGCGCTTTGTGGAGAAATATCTGGATAATGGCGCGGGAACAATAGCGGTAATTTTGATATTGAGCAGGATGGCGGTTTATCTTGGGAGCAAGCCGAATCCGTATTACACAAAGCTTATCAATGAGTATATAAAGCAATGGGATTCTTTGTGGGAAGAAACGAAAAAGAAGGTTGAGAAAATTGAACCTTTTATTTCGTCAATGTTCGAAGGTGATGTTTGTGAATGGATAGATAACGTCCCTCTGGAATCCGGTTTTATATGTTATCCGCCGTTTTTCTCCGGCGATTACGAAAAAATGTTTAAAGTGATTGATGAAATATTTGATTGGTCGCCGCCTACATTTGAGTTTATCAATAAAGATCGCATTGAAGTTTTGTTCGAGAAAATGTGCAAGCATAAGTATTTTATCTTCGGAACAAACGATCTGCTTGATAAGTTTAAGCCGTATTTAGTAGGGAGAAGCCAGACGACAAATCGGGCAGTACCGTTGTATATATATTCAAATACAGATAAAATAAGGTATGTTGGACCGAGACAGGCTACTGAAAATTTGTATGTAAAGAGACTTGGCATTGGAGATGAAGTTGGGGATAATATTGAGTTGAAGATATTATCCAACTCGGCTTTTCAAACGTTGAGAAGCGAATACATGAATATAAATATAAATATAAAGCCGGGATCGGCTACACTTGCTATAGGCGTGTTTGTTGATGACAAGCTTGTAGGCGTGTACGCTTTTTCTGCCGGACCAACTTTGGCTGATTGGAGCACGCATATTGATACTCCTACAATGTATTTGTTGAGTGATTTTCCTGTAGAACCAGTAGACTATGATCGACTTGCCAAACTTGTTCTTTATGCGGCGTTAAGTAAAGAAAGCAAGATGATTGCAGAGAAGGTAACCAGACGGCGTGTGAAAGCGTTGGTGACAACTGCATTCAGCAAGAATCCCAGTTCAATGAAATACCGCGGGCTGTTTAAAGTGCTTAACAGAAAAGAGCATGATCCGTTAAGCCCGGAAAAGGCAAAGAATGTTGATCCGAGCAATGCGTATTATGCTCAAAAATATGAGATCAATTATGGAGCGAAGATGGGAGAATGGACGCTGAAAGAAGGCTTGGCGATGTGGAAAAAGAAACACTCGCAGAAAACAGGAAAGAAGGAGAATATGTAATATGAAAACCAGAATTATAGAGATCGATCCGAAAGAATTGAAGTTGCTTGATGTAAACGCCAGATTCATGCGGCACGAGGAATTCATGCGTCTTGTAGATAATGTGAAAAAAGATGGTGGGCTTACATCCGTTCCGTTTGCCTGTCTGGAAGATGGGAAATACCTTGTCTTATCTGGCAATCATAGAGTTAAAGCGGCTATGTCGGCAGGCATAGAAAAAATTCAAGTAATGGTTACGGATGATGAACTTACGAAAGCACAGAAAACAGGTATTCAGCTTTCGCATAATTCGATAGTTGGCGAGGATGATCCGTATGTGCTTAAACAGCTTTATGAATCAATAGATGATATCGATTGGAAAGAATATTCTGGTTTGGACGACAAAACGCTTGAATTGCTGTCAAAGGTCAGCACAAAAGCGTTTAGTGAAGCGAATTTGTCGTTTCAGACGCTTGCCATTACATTTTTGCCGGATGAACTTAAAGACGCAGAAAAGGTGATTGATGATGCCATATCCGCGTCAGAATTTGCAGATAAGACATGGTTGGCTAGTATGAGTGAATATGATAGATGGCTTGACGCACAAGAAAAAGTGTCCGAAGCTTATGGTGTAAAGAACGTGGCAACGGCTCTTGATCTTGTGCTGAAAATTTTTGAGGCAAACAAGATGCAGTTATCTGAAGCTTGGGAAGAAAATTTGCGAGACAGCAGTTGGATATCAATAGAAAGTATTATTGGGCGGGAAATGGTTCCCGTTGGAAGCGCTAAAGTAATCAAAAAAGCTGTTGACAAAATGCTGAGCGGAGGAAAAATAACAAAAAAGAATGCTTGGAAGTCTATTGAACTGATGGCTAAAGCATATCTTGGCGAGGAGTAATTTTGAAGAGTTTTTATAACGGTTGGAAAAAAGATGGAGAGCTTGAAAAAGTTTTAAGTCTTGTAAAAGGGTGGCGTGCCAATGGTGCGCCACTTGATGAAATAGCTAAAAAGCTAGGCATAAGCAGGGCTACCTTGTTTGAGTATCAAAACAAATATTCAGACTTTTCGGACGCTTTAAAAGCAGGCGAGAAAATAATGGACAGTAAAGTTGAGGACAGCCTGCTTAAAGAATGCACAGGGTATGAATATGAAGAAACTACGACTGTAACGACTGCCATTATTGATAAAAAAACAGGTCAAGTTTCGACACTTGAAAGAGTGGAGAAGCGAACCACAAAAAAATATGCAAGACCGTCTATTACCGCTATAGCTTATTACTTAAACAATCGAACACCGGAAAATTGGAAAAACAGAGTTGTTACAACAATAGAAGATATGCAGTTGAGTGATAGTTCGATTAAAGAAATGGAAAAATATTTTGAAAGCAAAAAGAAAGAACAAGAACAAGAGAATGAAAATAGTAATAGCATCGGAGTATGAAAAAAAATTGATTGATGACAGCCTGAAAGGCGAAGTAATTGTGACAGGTGTAGGCGCACTTAATGTCATAAAGTCTTTGCAAAATGTGGATAGAAATGAAAAAATATATAATATTGGGTACGCAGGCAGTAATATGCTCTCTAAGGGCTCTAAAGTGACCATAGGGCGAGTAAAAGCATATCACCCTAATATTACCTTTGATGAGCCAAAATACGCCTTAAATGGCGAAGTAACGTGTTATACGGCAGGAGATTTTGTTACATCAACAGACATAAAAGAGCCTTGCGTGTTTGACATGGAATTGGCTGTAATTCTAGCAATGGGATTTACTGATGTCGTTTCTGAAAAAGTAGTAAGTGACAATTTAAGCACAAAGGAATTTTATGATGGACTTAATGAGTAAGCAGGATGTATTAGATTTACTATGGTATAATCCTGTTGAAATTGGGCATTGGGTTGGATTTAATGATTTAACAGAATTGCATAACAAATGGTTGAAAGATTTTTTATACAAAAAAGAAGATCAGACATTGCAGGCTCATAGAGGTAGTTACAAGACAACTACCTTATCTTTGTTTTTAGCGATTCATGCTGTAATCATGCCGAATGAACCTGTTATTTTTTTTAGAAAGACAACCAATGATGTTACGGAAGTTGTACGCCAAACAGCAAAGATTATGCAATCAGGATGTATGCAGAAAATAGCGGAGGTTTTGTATGATAAAAGAATGTCATTCGTTAAGCTTTCAAGCTCGGAAATACAGACGAATTTATCAACGACAACAAGAGGGTCTTCGCAGGTAGTCGGTCTCGGAATTGGAACGTCCATTACAGGTAAACATGCCGATATTATAGTGACGGATGATATTGTTAACGTGAACGACAGAATATCTGCCGCAGAGCGAGAGCACACAAAACTTGCCTACATGGAACTTCAGAACATCAAGAATCGTGGTGGAAGATTCATAAACACAGGTACGCCTTGGCATAAGGAAGATTGCTTTACATTGATGCCAAACCCGGATCAATATGATTGCTATTCTACGGGGTTGATGACAAGCGAACAAATAGATGATATCAAGCTTCATATGTCGCCTAGCTTGTTTGCCGCTAATTATGAGTTAAGGCATATTGCCGCAGAAGATGTAATATTTACTGATCCCGAAATAGGGGCAAATCAAAATAATGTGCTATATGGCGTTGCACATTTGGATAGCGCATTTTACGGCGAAGACTATACTGCTTTTTCAATCATGTCTTATCATGACGGAAAATATTATCTGTTTGGAAAATGTTGGCGTAAACATGTGGAAGATTGTTATCCATACATATTAAGCTTCTATAATTCTTTTATGTGTGGTAAAATGTATGTTGAAAAAAATGCCGATAAAGGTATGGTAGCAAGAGACTTAAAAGCCGCAGGAATAAAGACTGTATCATATGATGAGAGCACAAACAAACACATTAAAATTGTAACATGGTTAAAAGCAATATGGCCAGAGGTTGTATTCGTTGATGGTACTGATCCTGAATATATAGAGCAGATAACGGATTATACTGAAGATGCCGCTCATGATGACGCACCAGATTCTGCCGCTTGTTTGGCAAGATTGTTCTATCGCAAAAACATGAAGAAAGGACACGGAAATGATAACTTATCAAGACTTGCAGAACGTTGGGATTGACGATAACAAACGTATTGACTTTATCTGTTCCTGCATTGCTACGCATAAGAATTCCGATGCTTATAAAATGGCGGAAACGGCTGACCTGTATGACCGCAGGCAGAACAAGACCATCATGGAATATCGCAAACTGCTCTACACAATACAGGGGCAAGCCGTGCCGGATAATTACTCTGCAAATTACAAGCTGTGCTCGGCATTCTTTCAGCGGTTTGTTATTCAGCAGAATCAGTTCCTGCTTGGTAACGGCGTTTCGTGGAATAATGACGATACCGCAGATAAGCTTGGCAACGATTTTGATTTACGTCTGCAGGAACTCGGTCATTATGCCATTGTCGATGGTGTAGCTTTTGGGTTTTGGAATTACGACCATCTTGAAGTATTCCGACTTAAAGAATTTGCTCCGCTTTATGACGAGGAAGATGGTGCATTAAAGGCAGGCATCCGTTTTTGGCAGATCGACCCGCTGAAGCCGTTACGGGCTACGCTTTACGAACTTGACGGCTATACCGAATACATTTGGCGCGCAGAGGGCGCAGAGGTACTTAACCAGAAGCGTAAATACGTCCTGAAACTGCGTAGCACGCCCGTAGACGGCGTTGAAATCTATGATGGTATAAATTATCCTTCGTTCCCCATAATCCCGCTGTGGGCGAATATGCACCGTCAGAGCGAGCTTGTGGGAATACAGGAATCCATTGATGCATACGATCTGATTAAGTCTGGCTTTGCAAACGATCTTGATGATGCGTCTTTGATTTATTGGACTATCAGCAATGCAGGCGGCATGGATGATGTTGATCTTGTCAAGTTTGTCGAGCACATGAAGACGGTAAAAGCCGCTGTTGTGGATGATGATGGCGCAAGGGCTGAAGCCCACACGCTTGAAGTTCCGTACAGTAGCAGAGAAGCCTTACTTGACCGTCTGCGTTCTGATATTTATGAGGACTTTATGGCTCTGGATATCAAGAGTATTGCAGACGGCGCAGTAACGGCTACGCAGATTAAAGCCGCTTACGAGCCGTTAAATTCGAAAGCTGATTTGTACGAGTATCAAGTCATTGAATTCTTGCAGGCACTCCTTAAGCTTGCAGGAATTGAAGATGATCCTTCTTTTACTCGCTCAATGATCGTTAATACGCAGGAAGGCATCCAGACGCTCGTGCAGGCGGCGGTCTATCTGTCAGAGGAATACGTCACAACCAAAGTCCTTGAACTGCTTGGCGATGGTGATAAAGCAGAGGAAGTCCTTCAGCAGATGCAGGCTGATGAGATGCAGTCTCTGGGTGTCGGCGGTGAAGAAGATGCGGATGCTGATTTCGAATCTGATGACGGCGAGGAAGACGATATCAATGCACAGCTTGATGAACTGCTTGCCCTGTTAGACGAAGATGAGGACGAGGACGATGGCGAATAAGAATGTCGATTATGATAAGTGGTATTATGAGAATTACGCCAAAAAAGGCAGGAAGATAGGCAGACGCGGAAGTCGCAATGTTGAAAACCGTGGCAGTACCGCAGGACTAACCACGAAGGGTAAAGCCGCCGCTATGAGGGCTAAGGATTCCGCGACTGCTAACAGAAAACGTCAACACGCCAATATCACAGCAGAACGTGATTCTAAAATAAAGGCATTGCGGGAAAAACTGTCTAATATGGATAAGGCTACCCGAAAGCGTCTGCGCTCCAAAATACAGGCGCAGATTAAGGCTATCAGAGAAAAGGCTAAAGCCCTGAAGCAGAAAGCTACAGAACAGAGCAACGAAGAATATTATGCCACGCTTGACAGCATCCGCATGGATTCCAGAAACGTCAATATGAATTCCACAGCAAGCCTGAACACAGAGGGCAAAATCAAAGCTATGGAAATCAAGGACAAGATAAATGCCGAAAAGAAAGAGGCTATCTCTGAAGAAAAAAGCCGAATGGATGCCGAAATCGAAAAAATACGCAATCTGATAAAACAGGTTGTGGATAACACCAAAAAACAGCAGATTCAGCAAAAGCAGGAACAGATAGCGCAGGAACAGGAAAATATTCAGCGTATTCGGGATCAGATTCAGCTAAAGCGGGATAATATCGCAAAGCTTCGAGACCAGATAAAGCATTTGCCGAGGGATCAAGCTAAAGAGGAGCGTCAGAAACTTGCCGATCAGATAGACGGCATCCAGAAAGAAATTTCTACATCGCAGGACAGCATTAAGGGCGTTCGTGATAAGATAAAGGGCATCCGCACGGAAATTAAGGGTGTCCGCGAAGCCATGAAAGCTGACCGCGTGAAACAAAAAGCCGAGAAAGACAAACTGCGTCAGGAAATAAAAAACCTTCGTGCTGACCATAAAGAACGGCGGGAAACCATAGTTAATGAAGCTAAAGAAAACTATCAGAACGAATTAAAGAAACTGATTAGCAATCCTGATTATCGGAAGGGGATGTCTTAATGGATGGCGGTACTAGGCTGACGGATCAAGCCCTGAAAAGGCTTGAAAAGCGCATCAGAAAAGAATATACCCTTGCCGAAAAGCAGATAGAAGAACGCCTTGCAGAACATTGGCGGTTGTTCGCCAAAAAAGACAAAGCCAGACGCAGACAGTTGCTTGAAGGCAAGATAACGCATTCTGAATACATCAAATGGCGAGCGGATCAGATGGCTACAGGAAAGCGATGGGAAGATATGCGGGATGTCATTGCAAGAGATTTGGTTAATACAAACGAAATCGCTAAAAACATATCGAATGGTTACAGACCAGAGGTGTACGCTATCGGGCATAATTGGACTGCTTATTCGATTGAAAAGGATCTCGGCATGAATACGTCCTTCAGCTTGTATAATGCTGAAGCTGTGGAGAGGATATTTCGTGACAATCCAAAGATTCTGCCGCCGCCCGGGGAAAGGATGCTGAAAAATATTGCAGAGGGCAAAGCTATCAGATGGCAGGCAGGACAGATACAGAGTGTGACTATGCAGAGCGTTTTGCAGGGCGAGAGCATTCCAGATGCCGCAAGACGTATATCTTCTACGCTTGCCGTAAAGAATATGAAATCCGCTATCAGGTATGCAAGAACCGCAATCAATGGCGCGGAAAATGCCGGACGGCTTGATGCCCTGCATTACGCACAGGAAATCGGCGTAAAGGTTGAAAAGCAATGGTTTGCCACGATGGATGACCGCACCCGTAAAGCTCACAGAGAACTTGATGGGCAGACCGTTCCTTTGGATGAACCTTTTGTAAACAGTCTTGGAGAAATTATGTTTCCCGGAGATACTAACGCAGAAGATGCTGATAACTATTGGAACTGCCGTTGCAGTATGGCTGGAACAGTAAAAGGCTTTGCTCGTGATTTCAAGGATTTAAGCATTAGGAATACGGATCATTTTAATTACAAGAACTATGATGAATGGCGGGAAGGCAAAATGAAGTCACAGGATATCGAAAAACCGCTTCAAATAGAAGACCGCATGAAGAAAATGCATGCGTCTACATATAGGAGATGAACTATGGCACTCAATATTATCATGACAGAAAACAGGGCAAAAGAACTGCTTGCGGCACTTGCCAAAGCAAAGAAGGTTGCATTAACTGCCGTAGGCGTACAGGCTGTGGGCGATATTCAGTTAAGAGCACCTGTTGATACAGGCAGGCTAAAAAACAGTTTTACTTACAGAGTTCCCGATGAAAGCACGTTGGTTATCGGTACTGCCGTAAGCTACGCTATCTATCAGGAATTCGGGACGAGTAAGATGAAACATTGGAAAGGTCCATATATGCGCCCTGCCTTGACGCAAAATCAAGAGGTTTACAAAGAGATAATCAAGAAATATTTAAGCGGTAAAGCATAGCATAATTTTATGATCGAAATTTAACTATAAATACCGTCAGACTGTCGGACTGTTCCGGCAGTCTTATTTTTTGAAATTATCTGAAAACTTAACCCGAAAAAGTGTAGGAAAAAGTGTAGGAAGTGTAGGATAAAGTGTATCAAATTTTTTCGATCCTACACTATTTTTACATTAAAAAATCTATTGACATTTTTATACATATATTAACTTATATATACTTATTTTTTTTATACTTTTTTACTGTAGTGTAATAGTGTAGGCTAAATAGTAGTAAAAAGCGTTTAGAAAATAAAAGCTATATAGGAGAGTTTATGAAAATGTATGTTTTTGCTACACATCCTTCACTATCCTACACAAAGAGCCGCCTTGACACTTTTTTAAGGTGAACAAAGCGGCTCTCCGGGAGGAATACAGTATGGGGTGTAAAGGGGCAAGTCCATTATATCCCGTATCCTGTATTTTTGCAAGGTATGCTTGCAATTGACATTTTTTTGTGCTAACATAAAGCAAAGGCTCTGGAGAGCAAAGAAAGGCTCTCAAAGAACAGGAGGTTTACGCAAATGGCTGAATGGCGAGAAATCGCAGGATACGAAGGATTGTATCTTATTAGCGATGAAGGCGAAGTCATCGCTTTGCCAAAACAAGTCATAGGCAGAAATGCTTATGGGGAAATCGTCATAAACAGAATTGAAAAGCAGGTAAAACATCACTTAAGAGGGAAAGGCGGTTTGCTTTATCCTGCCGTTACGCTTTCAAAAGATGGAAAGTCAAAGGCTTATTCAGTTCATAGGCTTGTAGCGGAAGCATTCATTCCGAATCCCGACAATCTGCCGGAAGTAAATCACAAAGATGAAAATCCATTAAACTGCAAGGCAAGCAATCTTGAATGGTGCACTCATCAGTACAACATAGAATACAGCAAGGCTAAAAGCGTAGCTCAATATTACGATGGCGAGTTAATCGCAAAATATAAAAGCATTGCTGTTGCAAGTAAAATGACTGGAATAGGTCGAACGAGCATAAACAATGTACTGTGTGGATGGGCAAAAACTGCAGGCGGTTATGAATGGAAATATTGTGAAAACACAAATGGAAGGAGTGATGACTTATCGCTTTAACAAGAAAGTTCCTTGCCGCTCTGGGGATTGAAGCGGATAAGGTAGATGAAATCATCGAAGCGCACACGACAACTGTAAATGCCCTCAAAGAAGAGAGGGATAAGTACAAGACTGATGCAGAAAAACTGCCGGATGTCCAGAAGGAGTTGGATGATCTGAAAGCACAGCCTGTGGATGACTACAAGGATAAGTATGATGCGCTCAAAAAAGAGTATGATGATTACAAGGCTGATGTGGATGCCAAAAGCGTGAAAGTACAAAAGACAGAAGCTTACAGAAAGCTTCTGAAGGACGCTAAAGTCTCCGAAAAGCGCATTGATTCCGTTCTGCGAGTATCGGATATCGACAAGATCGAACTTGACAAAGACGGAAACATCAAGGGTGCTGACGATCTTAAAAAGAACATTGAGACGGAATGGGCTGACTTTATCGTTACGGAAGAAGCAAAAGGCGCAAGTACCGCCACGCCGCCTGAAGGTGGTGGCAATACTCCGCCGCCCGTAAGCCGCGCCGCACAGCTTGCGGCGAAATACCGACAGAATCTTTATGGCGTTGAACCGCCGAAAGGAGATGCGAAATGAGCTTTAATCAGAACGATGTGACTTCTAGCAAGATTTACGCTCCGGGCTATTTCCTCGCTCACGAAGAATGCGTCAGAAAAACATATCAGATGACACAGGCGATGGCGACAACCCGCGCTGATGGTTCGAAGTATGTGCCAATGGGAACACTTGTAAGTGTAACCACAGGAGAAGGCGGGAGTGCTGTAACCGACTACAAAGGATTCGTGTATGAAGACGTAGACGTTACCAGCGGATCTATGCCGGGTTCCCTTGTAACTAAGGGCGTTGTCTACGAAGACAGACTTCCTGCTACTCTGGCTGAAGCCGCAAAGACCGCACTTGAAGCAAAAGGTTTTACTTTTGTGACCGAACCGACTGTGACCAGACCTAATTGGGTCAATTCGTAATGAAAGGAGATAAATGACTATGCCTATCAAATGGGAAAATAATATCATGGGATTTATCCCGAAGACCGATTGGCTGTCTATGGACTTTAATCCTGCCAGACCGAATGATCCTGCAGATCAGGTTTTTGGGGATCAGAAAACAGATAACCTCGTGGCTGAGTGGGAATCCATCGCCGCGCAGTATCAGATTCCTGTAATGGCACACTTCCACGGCTTTGATACCGAAGCTAATACGACCTTCCGTGTGCCGATCGATAACCACAATATCGAAAAAGGTCTGATTAAGGTCAAGATCAATCAGTCCGAGCGTATGCGTGCTCTTCTGCGTAATGGCGTGCAGAATGATTCCGCCCTGTATGACTATGTTATTAATGATGGTCTGCGTCTGGCGGATCAGGTCGTGACCCGCACGAAGGTTGCGAAGAATGAACTGCTTGCGACCGGACAGGTAACGATCAAAGAAAACGACCTTGATCTGACGGTGGATTATGGCGTGGCAAATGACCATAAGAATCTTACTTTGGATTTTTCTAATGATGCCGCCGCTACAATCCCGGAACAGCTTCAGGAAATCGTTGATACTGCGCTTGAAGCAGGTGTGATCCTGACGGGCATTTACACTTCCAGAAAGAACATCGGCAAGATGCGTGCGGATGCTACTCTGCAGAAGGTCATCAATGGCAATCTGGCAGAGGGTGCTCTGCTTTCCAGAACTGCCCTTGACAACTATCTGGCAGAGGAATTCGGGCTGTCTACCATCATCACCAACGACCTGACCTATGGCGCAAGTGCAACGATCGGTGCGAATGGCAGACCGAATATTACCGCAAAGAGATACTTCCCGCAGGACAAAGTGACGTTCTTCGCAGGGAATACCGCAGGCAGACTGGGTGTGGGTCTGTGGGGCGATCCGCCTGAAACGGATGTCGAAAGACTGCTTGAAGTATCGCAGAGCGGAGTATCGCCGTATGTCTATCTGACGCAGTGGGCGGAGAATGATCCGGCTGTCCTGTGGACGAAGGCAAGTTCCCTGTTCATGCCTGTCCTGTATAATCCTGATTCACTCTGGATTGCTACAGCTACATACGAATAAGAGGTGATCGGAAATGCTGACTGAACTGTGTCAGGAATTGCGAAACTGGTTTGACCGTGACCTGCCGAAATGGTATGGTGAAATAACCATAAGTGACGGGCAGATACAGGACGTAGACCTGCGGTCCGGTCAGTATTTTCGCATTATAGGGAGTTTGTTCAATGACGGCGTGCATAAGCTTGGAGACGAGAACGATCCTCTTACGGATGAATCTTTTAAGGGTTCGATATGGTCAATGGCTGTACCGCCCGCCGTCATTTCTCTTGCAGATGAGATTTCTGCGTGGATGGATAAGTATGCAGATGCTGTGGCATCGCCGTATACGTCTGAATCATTTGGCGGGTATACTTACTCAAAGGCATCTGGCGCATCTGGCGGGAGCGGCAATCCTGCGGGTGTAAGTTGGGAAGACGTATTTAAGTCACGGCTGAATAGGTGGAGGAAGATATGAGCCTGTTATCTGAAGCAATGGAAGGTTGCACGCTTTATAATAAAACAACGGTGCTCGATGGCTATGGTGGGTATCGCACAGAATGGCAGGAAGGTGTGCCATTTGATGCCGCTATTGTTCTGGATTCCTCTATGCAGGCAAGGCTCGCAGAAAAGCAGGGCGTGACGGCGTTATACACGGTAACAACTGCTAAAGCCCTTAACTTGCAGTATCATGATGTATTTAGGCGTAATTCTGATGGTAAAATCTTTAGGGTAACATCTGATGGTGATGATAAACACACGCCGCAGTCTGCAGGGCTGAATATGCGACAAGTATCTGCCGAAGAATGGGAGCTTACTTCATGACAAAGTGGGAAGGTCTGGACAGGTTCTGGAATTCCTTTGGTATTCCTGCGTACGATCAGAATACAGTACCGCCGGATGCGCAAATGCCTTATATTACCTATGAAGCGGTAACGGCGGGATTTGAGGATGTCACGCCGCTTGCAGGCTATATCTGGTATCGGTCTACAAGTTGGCAGGAAGCATCTGAAAAAGCTGATCAGATAGCAGGTGTTATCAATCCTTACAGGCTTGTTCAGCTTGGAAACAAAGAATATCTTTTCTTGGCAAAGGGCGTTCCCTTTGCGCAAAGAATGCCTGATGAAAATGATTCTATCAGGCGTATATACATTAATCTTATGGCAGAGTATTTCTCTGCCACTTAATGCGAAAGGAGTTAAATCATGGCAAGATTTACAGTAATTCCGCAGGATACCTTTGATGATCTGCAGGTGGACGCGGGTGTCCTGCTTAAAACCTTTAATCCTGCGTCACCTGCCGCACCTGCGGATGCAGACATTATTTGCGCTACCACAGGCGGCGTAAATCCGACTTGCGTACCGACTTATTCGGATTACGGTGAAGATATCGACAACGTACCGAATAACATGATGGAGCTGAAGCATCTGGATGGTTGGGAGTGCAAGCTGTCCACTACGGCGCTTGCTACAAGCCCTGAAGCCATCAAGCTGTCACTCGGCGCGGCGGATATTGACGGTAATAAGATCACGCCACGCAGAACGCTGAGCCAGTCTGACTTCATGGATTCGCTGTGGTGGGTAGGTGACAAGGCTGATGGCGGACTTGTAGCTATCGAACTGAAGCACGCCCTGTCTACGGGTGGATTCAGCCTGCAGACCACAAAGAATGGCAAAGGTCAGCTCGCCCTTGAAATCACAGGTCATGTGTCTATCAACGATCAGGACACGATGCCGATGGTGTTTTATTCCATGCCGGGAGAAGAGGAAACGGTCACACCCGCACCGGGAACAGGGGGAACGACCACAAACCCGTAATGCTTAACAGGAGGAATATTGTATGAAGAAACTTTCACAGGTAAAAGGTGAAGACGCTCTTGATCTTATCGCTGACATTATCGTGCCGCTCTCGGAAATCTTTTCTGATCCTGTTCTTGAAAAGATGCGGGATGATGGAACTACGGTAGGCAGGCTTGCTAAAGCGATGATTAAAGGGCATAAGGATGCTGTGATGGAGATTCTGGCAATCCTTGAAGGAAAGAAAGTCGAAGAATACAATCCGACTTTGCCGGAGATCATTAAAGGAATCATATCGCTTATAAGCGATCCGCTATTCAGACCGCTTTTTCAATCGCAGGGTCGGAATCAGGAATCCGCCTCTTCTGGCTCTGTTACGGTGAATACAGAGGCGACAGAAAAAGAGTAACGCCTTTCATACGGTATGTGCAGGCACGAGCCGAAGAACAACGGCGTGAACGCACATACCGTATTTACGTTACTGATGGTTTAAAGGCTTTAGCAGGCTTTGAGCAGAGGTATTTTGATATAGTTTCTGCAAAGCCTAAACCGATAGAAACGGATGCTGATGCAATCAAAGAGCGCATTATAAATAAGCTTGTCAAAGCATCCGAGAAAGGAGACTGAGCTGTGGATTTATTTACGTTATCGGCAGTCTTGACGCTTGACACAAGCCAATACGAGCAGAAAATCGGCATGGTAGAAGGTGTTACGTCTGGCGTATCTAAAGGTATCGGCACAGCATTTAAGCTTGGCGCAACTGCTATCGCAGGCGCGACCGCCGCAGTAGGCGCATTTGGTGCGTCTTCTGTTAGGTCCGGTATGGACTTCGATAAAAGTATGTCGCAAGTTGGAGCGACTATGCTGAAGACCACGGGCGACATGGAGAAAGAAGTTGGTTCCGTTGATACAGCATACGGTCATTTCGAAGGGAACCTTCGTGATTTCGCGCAGTTCCTTGGACGCGAAACAAAGTTTTCTGCCACGCAGGCGGCTGATGCTCTGAACTATATGGCTCTTGCAGGTTATGACACGCAGGAGTCCATGAATATGTTGCCAAATGTGTTATCTCTTGCGGCGGCAGGTAATATGGATCTCGCTCGTGCATCGGATATGGTTACTGATGCGCAAACTGCTTTTGGTATTGATGCAGAGCGTACTACGAAGATGGTTGACGAAATGGCGAAAGCCGCATCTACAGGTAACACAAACGTAGAGCAATTAGGTGAAGCGTTTCTCGTTGTCGGTGGTTTAGCACAGGAATTGAACGGCGGCATGGTTACTCTTGCCGATGGTACGCAAAAGCCTGTGGATGGCTTGCAGGAACTTGAAATCGCCTTAACTGCAATGGCAAATGCTGGTATAAAAGGATCTGAAGCAGGTACGCACATGCGTAATATGCTCCTTAAATTGTCTGACCCCACAGACGATGGCGCGGCGTGGATGGAAGATCTTGGCGTTGCTATCTGGGACACAGAAGGCAATATGCGTTCGCTGAAAGACATCATGGGTGATTTAAGCGGTGCGCTTGGCAATCTGACGCAGGAAGAAAAAATCAAGGCTATTTCTGACCTGTTTAACACTCGTGATATGGCATCTGCCGAAGCCTTACTGAACGCTGTAAATCAAGATTGGGATGATATCGGTGAAAGCATCCTTGATGCCGAAGGCGCGGCGGCAGATATGTCAAAGATTCAGCTTGACAATCTTGAAGGCGATGTAACTTTATTTAAGTCTGCATTAGAAGGTGCTCAAATTGCTGTATCAGATAAACTTACGCCGTCACTTCGGGATTTTGTTCAGTTTGGAACAAAGGGTCTGTCTGAACTTGCAGGCGCATTTAAAGAAGGTGGGCTGTCTGGGGCGATGAAAAGCCTTGGCGGTCTCATTTCTGAAGGTCTTACGCTTATCATAGACAAACTGCCTGATTTTGTTGATGCAGGCCTGCAATTGCTTGGCGCAGTTGCAAAAGGTCTTGTTGATAACGCTCCGACTATTATGACGGCTATTACGCAGGTAGCGCAGACGCTGTGGGGATATGTTGTTTCAGTCGGACCACAAGTTATAACTGCGTTATGGCAAGGTATAACAGAGGGTCTGCCGAAGCTTGTAGATGCCGCTGTCCAGATCATGAGTAATCTTGGTACTTATCTTGGACAGGCTATTCCGCAGTTGTTGCCAGTTGCTTTACAAGCTTTGATGGAGTTCAGTGCGAATCTTCGGGAAAATGCGGGTAACCTTGTGGATGCCGCTCTTGGAATGATTATTGCAATAGGCGAAGGTCTGATCGCTTCACTTCCCGAACTAATTAAGACTGTACCGACTATCGTTACGAATATCGCAGGCATTATTAATGATAATGCGCCTAAAGTACTCGGCGCAGGCATTGAACTTATTGGCAAACTTTTGGCGGGTATCATGCAGGCAGTACCTACGCTGATCGCTGAATTTCCGAAGATTTTGCAGGCAATTATTTCCGTTATCTTTGCGATAAATTGGGTTCAGCTTGGGTCGAACATCATCAAGTTTATCGAAAATGGCGTGAAAGCCCTTGCGAAGAACCTGCCAAATGCCTTGAAGAACATCGGCAAGCAGGGTATTGAATGGCTGAAAGCCCTGAATTGGCGCACGCTCGGTAAAGACATTATCGACTTAATTAAGATTGGCGTGCAAGGCTTGGCAAAGGCGATCCCAAATGCCCTAAAGAGCATCGGACAAAGCGCGTTAAAGGCATTTGGCGACATTGATTGGTGGGGACTTGGCAAGAACATTATTTCTGGTATCGTAAGTGGTATTACTGGAAATGTTGGTGCAATTGTCGATGCCGCTAAAGAAGCCGCTAATGATGCTTTCGAAGCCGCGAAGAATTTCCTAGGCATTGAATCGCCGTCAAAGTTGTTCCGAAGCAAAGTCGGTAAGATGATTGCAGAAGGCATGGCTCTTGGTATTGGCGATGGAGAAACGGACGTTATCTCGGCTATTGGCGATCTTAATGATGATATGTCTGATATCGAACCTGCAGAGATTGAATCTGATATCGTGCTGACGAAAAGCACTTCCACGGATAGCAATGGCAATCCTGTGGGCGGCATGAACTTCGCGCCTGTCTTGAATATCTACGGATCTGAAGGACAGGATGTGCAGGAACTTGCCAGAATTGTAATGGATGAATTAACGTTTATGTATAACAGAGAGAGGGCGGCTTATGGCACAGCGTGATGTATTTATTTATGACGATATTTTGTCGTCAGACTATGATGTATACGTTCTGGATGTCAAGGGCAACATAACGCCCTCTCGGGATTTTACGACAGAAGCAATTCCCGGCAGAAACGGCGAAATGCACATTGATAACGGCAGATATAATAATGTCAATATCCCTTATACCTGCGCTATCATAAGTGATGCGGATGTGACCTTCGATGCGTTAAGTGCCGCCTTGCTTTCGAAGATCGGCTATAAACGCCTTGAAGATTCTGTGCATCCGGAATATTACCGCATGGCGATTTACGCAGGCGATATTAAGCCTACGATGTTTGACAGGCGAAATAAGAGTGTCTTTGAATTGACTTTCAATTGCAAGCCGCAGAAATACCTGAAGTCCGGCGAAAAGGAGATAACTGTCACCAATTCCGTGACCGTACACAATCCCACGAGGTTCGGCGCAAAGCCATTGATTAAGGTTACGGGAACAGGTACAATATCCTTTGATGGAAGTCAAATAATCACAATAAGCGCAAACGGTGGAAGAATGGTAATTGACTGCGATACAGAAGATGCTTACGACAGCCAGACAAAAGCTAATTACAACAGCAATATATCTTTATCGCAGAATAACTTTCCTGTCATTCCTAGCGGTGACAGCGTGATAGCTGTGACGGGCGGGTTATCTGCTGTTGTGATCCCGAGGTGGTGGACGATATGAAACCTATTCTTTACTCGGCAACTGAAACGAATTTTACCAGCAATGGCTTCGGGCGTTTGTCCGATGCCATTAGCTGTAATGTGCATGAAGTCCTCAATGGGGTATACGAATTAACGATGGTATACCCTGTTGAGGGTATTCATTTTTCTGACCTGCAGGAACACAGGATCATTTACGCTATCCATGATGAGACAGGTGAACCACAGCCTTTTGAAATCTATAGAATCAGCAGACCGTTAAATCGCAGGGTAACGGTTAATGCCACGCATATTTCCTACAGGCTGAATAAGGCTGTAGTAAATCCCTTTACGGCGAATGGCGTGCAGACAGCTATGATGGATCTTGTGTCTGAAGCCGTTACTCCGCATGGCTTTACTTTTGTGACCGATAAGACTACGGTTGCCAATATGAACGTGACTGCGCCTGTCGCTATCCGTACGATCATGGGTGGCGTACAAGGTTCTGTCATTGATGTATATGGCGGAGAATGGGAGTTTGACCATTTCACTTGTACGCTCCGAAACCGCAGGGGTCAGGATTCCGGCGTAAATATTCGATATGGGAAGAACCTTACTGATATCACAAAGACTACAGATGCGACTAACCTGTGGACGGGTATCGTACCATATTGGACGGGAACGGATGATTCCAATGAGCAAACGTCTGTAGTCTATAACGGCGTTATATATTCTGATTATCGCAACTTATATCCTTATGATATGATTATTGCCGTTGATGCTACTTCGGCATTTGAGGCAAAACCCACGCAGACACAGCTTGGTGCATGGGGCAGAACGTATGTAAGGAATAATGCCAAACAGCAGATACCGCTGTCTGTAGATATTTCCTTTGTTCAGCTTTGGCAGACAGAAGAATACAAGGACGTTGCCTC
>OCTW013393704.1_pt1 | contig 20416 bp, 23 predicted proteins | sample 1539671 | NCBI WGS metagenome assembly OCTW01 (sample SAMN02144230, study PRJEB22623) | gut metagenome | biome: sheep rumen | host: Ovis aries | place: New Zealand
ATTCCATTCTCTGCACAAGGTCACAGTATCCTCTGGTTTATGTACACCCTGATTGGACTCTACTTACTCTCACCCATTATTTCGCCATGGTTGCAGAAGGCTTCAAAACGGGAAATAGAATGGGTATTGATATTGTGGGGCGTTACACTATGTTTTCCCTTACTTTTTTATGGAGTTACCATCAACACATCACAAACCGGGATATTATACTATTTCGGTGGATATGCCGGCTATTTCCTGTTAGGGTATTATCTTCATACCTATCGACCGAAGATAAGTCCAATAGGCATTACTCTGATTTTTTTAATTCCTTTGTGTACGGCTGTTACTTTCAAACTCACAGGTACTCAAGTAGATTTTTACTCCGTATTTTGGTATCAGAGCATTTTTACCGTTATGATGTGTATTGGATGGTTTCGAATCTTCCAGATCATAGAAAAGTTTATTCATCATTCTTCTTGGATCACCCTGTTAAGCAACTGTTGTTTCGGCACTTATTTAGTCCATATCTTCATCATGCGGAACATTTTATGGAAATGGGATTTCATCTCAGGAAATGGTGGCATCATTCAAATTATACTTACCATTCTGTTGACGAGTCTCCTTTCCTTCGTTGTCGTGTGGTGCATCAGTAAACTGCCATACTCACAATATATTATCGGTTATAAAAGTAAAAAAATAATGTAGTACACCCCCTATGATCCCCAAAATAATCCATTACTGCTGGTTCGGCAGAAACCCACTACCCTCTTCTGCCAAACGTTGTATCAACTCCTGGAAAAAGTACCTGCCAGACTATGAGATCAAGGAGTGGAACGAAGATAACTTCGACGTGAATCGTATCCCCTATACACGCGATGCCTATGCCGCGAAGAAATACGCCTTCGTGAGCGACTATGCCCGTTTTTGGGTGCTCTATCATTATGGTGGGGTGTACTTCGACACGGATGTGGAGGTGATCCGTCCGATGGATGACATCATTGCTAAAGGTCCGTTTATGGGTTGGGAGAAGCCCGGCAGTACAGGTGCGTTTAGCATCGCTCCCGGTTTGGGACTCGCAGCCAACAAGGAACAGCCTCTCTATCAAGAGATACTCCATGGTTTTGAGCATCTCAACTTCTACGATGAGAACGGAGAGCGGAATAACTATTCTATGATCCCTTTGGTAACGGATCTGTTGACACAAAAAGGATTAAAGAAAGATGGCAGCATGCAGGTGATTGACGATGTGATTCTCTATCCATCAGAATACCTCTGTCCGATGGAGTACTTCACAGGGAAGGTCACGATAACTGACAATACCTATGCCATTCATTGGTATAGCATGACATGGTTGCCCCGAACGGCCATCTGGAAGTTTAAACTGATGCATTTGATCAGACGTTTCCTAAGATAACATGCAACAAGCACTTATTGGACTGAGCTTCGACGATGGCAGGGCAGATGCCTTTCTACATGGCTACCCTGTTTTGAAGAAATACAAGTTGCCAGCTATCTTCAATATCACTACGGGATTTATCAAGGGGGAGTACCGGGACTTCGTAAATGATTGGGTAAAACCGATGACCGTTGACATGGTGAAAGAGTTGTATGCTGATCCCGAGGTTGAGATAGCAGGACATGGATATAGGCATCAAAACGACATAAGCGATATCCAAAAGGGGATTGATGAACTCTGTAAGATACTCGGAACGGATAACCTCTACAAAGACACGAATGGTTTTGCGAGTCCGGGTTCTGAGCTGACGTCCGAAGTATTTCAACAGATGAGGCACTCTTTCAATGCTCATCCCATCAGTTATGCACGTATGTCGCTGAGAAATCAATCCAATAAAATGCTCAAGGCTATCTCGCGAAAGATCAGTCGGATTATCCCCGCTCCTTTCTTCTACCGATATGCCTATCAAGACACGCTGATGGATGCGGCACCCGATGGGGTGTTGTACAGTATTCCAGTACTGTCATCCGTGACCGTCAACCAATTGAAGGCGATCATCTCTGAGGCCATCAAGACGAAGAAGGATTGCAGCCTGATGTTTCATAGTATCGTGGAGAAGGGCAACGCCCGGGATAACTGGAAGTATGAAGTGGATAAGTTTAACGCCCTCTGCCATTTCCTGAAAGACAAGCAAGACAAAGGACTCTTGCGGGTGGAAACGTCGTTGAACATAGTTCAACAGTTAATAGTTAAAAGTTAATAGTTAAAAGTTAATAGTTAATAGTTTAGGGTAATTATTAGCCCGTTAGGGCGACAGAACATAAGTCCCGGAAAAGGGTATTAAAAACATGGAGAAAGATACATTTTCCGACCAGTTTTAATAACCTTTTCCGATAGTTTTAATTACCTTTCTCGACCGTTTTAATACACTTTTCCAGAAATCCCGCTGTGACCCTTGGATTATTACCAAAATATTATTATATTTGCAAAAAATATTGCTTATATATTCTACACATCATACATTTAAATAATTATATAATATGTGCACAGTTACACTTAAATATGATCATAATAATGCATTAGCAAGGCGTAAACTCGCTTCGCTTTTAGCATCAGGACTGTTCTTACAGACAGACATCCAGTATGACGAACCAACTCCAGAAGAACTGAAGGAGCATAAAGAATTAAGAGAAGCTATGCTTAGCCATTCCCGCAAAACTATGTCTCATTTATTAGAACGATATTTATGAAATACCATCAGAGAGATATAGTGGAAGTTAGTTTCTTATTTCCGGATGGAACGTTCAAGCCTCATCCAGCCATCATTGTTTCTAACGATGAATTACAAGAAGCTGAAGATGGTATGTTCTATCTTGTTCTTATTACATCTAACGATTGGCTAAATTCTCAATACTCCTATCAACTAACAGACGATATGATTGTAGGATTCACATTTACTAAACCAAGTGTAGTAAAATGTCAAATGATTACAGGCTATATTGATCGTGATGTAATTCGCCGTTTAGGTAAGATTAAACAGAAATATTTCGATGAGATTGTCGATAAGATAATAGTAACCATTTTCTAAGTGAATATAATCGGCCTAAAAGCATAAGACAACCTCGTCCAAATTGTTGCGATAGCGAGAGGGGAAACAACACCGCGACCAAATTAGGGAGCGGTACATTATCAATTATAAATTATCAATTAAATTGTTGCGATAGCGAGAGAGAAAACAACACCGCGACCAAATCAGGGAGCGGTACATTAGTGAAAGAGCGACGAGAAGGTTTTGAGCCCCTTGATAGGGGCGGCTCTAAAGCAGGGTAGTGTTGTTGGAACAACAACCAGTTAACGTTATCGTTATCGTTAACGTTGTTTGGGGAGGTTGAGAAAAAGTTCTTTTGGAACTTTTCTCAAGATTGCTAAAGAATTCGTTAAATACCTGACATAAAGATGAAATGACATATAATTATTTGGATAATTCTTCAATAACACTTACTTTTGCAACAAAAACATAAAATGTAAATAAATCTTAAACACTATGTTAAATCTAGCGATTTAGTTGCAACTAAATTATTATATGACTACATTTGCACTTTGTAAGATTGAAGCTATCCAAGGTCAACAAGAGTTTGACAAGTTGATTATTAATGACAGATGCCCATTTGACGAGTTCGAGAAGACTGTAAAATCTCTATACCCATCTGAATTGATAAGCATCTATCGGTGTATGCAAGATGTCGCTAATTTAAAATCTCTTCCGTTTGCAAAATTTCATTTCTATGACAAAGGAACCAACGGTATAAGGGAATTTGAATTTAAAAGCAAACATCTAAGGGTTTATGGAATAACAAAACCAAATGGTAAAATTATTATTACAGGTGGAACTAAGTCAAAACAAAAGAAAGATCAGAATGAGTTTCGACATATAAAAGATCAATATTTAGCATCACTTAAATAATTGAATTTAATAATATCATGACAAGAGAAGAACTATTAAAAGATCCTGCTTACTGGACCACTGGATTGCAAATGGAACTCTATCGTCAGATAGTTACATTCATGGAGCAACGTCATATGAACAAGACACAGTTAGCCCAACATCTTGGTTGTTCAAAAGGGTACGTTACACAACTACTGAACGGGGATTATGACCATAAACTCAGTAAGTTTATAGAATTGTCATTAGCCATTAACAAAGTCCCGGAAATTACATTTTCTGACGTTGATGAATATATTACTTCTGAGAGAAACTCCTATATCTCACAACAATCCGCCGGCAGTGATTTTACCGAGCCCAATTTAGAATCTAAAGAATCATTTAAATATCTTATTGCAGCCTAACATGGTTATACCTTACCGTATTCATCAAATAAAAACACAACAGTTCGTCTTTTTTCCTGAACGTTTTGTGAATCAATCTCAGGTCCTTATAAAATCAGATTTTAGTTTCGGTGTAAATAAGGAATTGACAAACATAAAATGTAATACTAAAATTACTTATACCCAAGATGAGAATCTTCTTTTACTAATTGAAGTAACTTGCTTTTTTGACATAGATAAAGACGCAAGCAAACAATTATTAGAAGCTGGTCGAATAGAAGTAGATTTCCTGAGATATCTGGCGACAATTACTACGGGCACTATTCGAGGTATTATTCATACAAAAACAGAAGGTACCTCTTTAAATCTAATTGTTTTGCCACCCATCAATCTAATGGATGCAATTAAAAATGATTTCATATTTAAGTAATAATTGTTGCAATAGCGAGAGGTAAAACAACACCGCGACCAAATCAGGGAGCGGTACATTATCAATTATAAATTATCAATTAAATTGTTGCAATAGCGAGAGGGGAAGGTAACAGATACAGCGACTGAGTACGGCGCCACAGGCGGGTCGAGGACTTGTTTGAGCGAAGCGAGTCCCGCAGATCAGTACGAAGAGCTGAAATCTGTTCTGACACGAAGCGTGCAACATGGTCTCTCTTAGTTCGTTCTCTCTGCCAAAACAGAGAGAAGAACAAAATATAAAAACATGGTTTTATGAATCATACGCTTACTGTTTTCACTCCAGCCTACAACCGTGCCCACACCATCGGCCGCACGTACGAGAGTCTGTGCAGACAAACCTGCAAGGACTTCGAGTGGCTGATCGTGGATGACGGCTCCAAGGACAACACCCGTGAACTGGTGGAGGGATGGATTGCCGAGAACCGCATCCCCATCCGCTATATCTACCAGGAGAACCAGGGGATGCACGGCGCCCATAACACCGCTTACCGCAACATCACCACCGAGCTGAATACCTGCATCGATTCGGATGACTACATGCCCGATGATGCGGTGGAGAAAATCATCACCTTCTGGAAGGAACACGGATCGGAGGAATATGCGGGGATCATCGGATTAGATCAAGCAATCAATGGTGGGATTATAGGATCCTGCTTCCCTGATGATCTAAAAGAAACGACTTTGATGGGATTTTACGATAAGGGAGGCACAGGAGATAAAAAATTGGTATATCGTACGTCTATTATAAACCAATACCCAGAATATCCGATTTTTGAAGGAGAACGATATGTTGGTTTAGCTTATAAATATCACTTGATTGATCAGGATTATAAACTACTAGTGATGAATGAGGTACTCTGCATGGTAGAATACCAGATGGACGGTTCTTCTATGAATATGTACCAACAATATTGGAACAATCCCAAAGGATGGTCATTCTATCGGAAAGAGGAAATGAGAGTGACTAAAGGTTGGAAAAGGAAAATGATGGTGAACATCCACTATGTATCATCATCTATCATGGCAAAAAACCGTCATTTTATCAAGGAATCACCAAATAAGATTATGACGATCTTAGCAATACCTTTTGGTATTGCGCTATATTATTTCATCAAGCACAACGTTAAAAAGAATCGTTTGTTAAAAGTTAATTCATGAATCGTATAATTAAGGAAGACTTATATAGGTACATTGGAAATGAATGCAATAGCATATGGAAGCAATGGCGATATAAGTTATTTACCCCTGGATTTCAATACATTTATCTGTTTCGTAAAACATCATTAGCCAAAAATGTTGTTACAAGAATATGGTGGCTTTTTTGGTTGAGGAGATGTATGTTCAAAACAGGTATCCAGATTCCATATATGACAAAGATTGGAAGAGGATTTCGTATCGTTCATTTTGGGCATATTGTTGTGAACCCTGCTACTATAATCGGAAAAAATTTTAACATCAGTCAGGGTTGTCTTATAGGAAATGCTCAAGGAAAGAAACAGGGTACGCCCATCATTGGAGATAATGTTTGTATGAATGCGAATTCTATTATTATCGGAGGTGTTACCATAGGAAATAACGTATTGATTGCACCTGGCGCATTCGTCAACTTTGATGTTCCAGACAATTCTATAGTTATAGGTAATCCAGGGAAGATTATTAAAAGAGAAAGTTCTCCCACTGATAAATATATTGTTTATCCCATAAAATGAAAATACTCCATATTATCACTTCATTACAACTTGGTGGTGCAGAAACGCTCGTTGCTAACCTGTTGACACGATTTCATGATGAGGGTCATGAGGTAGGAGTCGTCGTCTTTAATGGCAAACAGACAGAGTTGATGGAGCGTTTAGAACGTGAGTGTCCCTCATGCAAGATCTATCGATTAGGTAATTCATATTACAACCCATGGTACATCTTCAAGTTAGTACGTATCATGAGGAATTATGATATTATACATACTCACAACTCTTCTCCACAACTTTATGCAGCAATAGCTAATATCATATGTAGAAAAAAACTAGTAACAACCGAACATAGTACCAATAATCGAAAACGGGAACAGGGTGGGATACTTCGTATGATAGACAAATGGATGTATCGACAATATGACATGATTATTTGTATTTCTAAAATAGCAGAAGAAAAACTTAGTTCCTATTTAGGAAATAATAAGTACAATAATATATGTACTATTAATAATGGTGTTGACGTAGAAGCCTTCCAACAGGCAAAACCAATTGAAGGATTAAAATCAAATAAGTTCATCATCGTTATGGTAGCAGGTTTTCGTGAGGCAAAAGACCAAGATACGTTGATATGTGCCATGTCTTTATTACCAAGAAATGAATATGAACTATGGTTAGTGGGTAATGGTGTTAGAAAAGAAATTTTGGAAAAATTAGTAAAAGATCTGCATATAGAAGATTCGGTCAAATTCTTAGGATTCCGCTCAGATGTGCCCAATATTCTGAAGTCAGCTGATGCTGTGGTTATGTCTTCTCACTGGGAGGGGTTATCTCTTTCAAATATAGAAGGCATGGCTGTTGGCAAGCCCTTCATTGCCAGTGATGTTGCTGGGCTACGTGAAGTAACAAAGGATGCCGGCATTCTTTTTCCTAAAGGTGATGCCAAAGCTTTAGAGAATATCATCCAACAGCTTTCCAATGATCCAGTATACTACAAACAGATTGCCGATCAATGTTATGCCCGCGCTCAACAATATGACATCAAAAAAACGGTAACAGAATACCTCCAAGTTTATCTTCATTTATAACCTTCCACCTTAATACCTCATCGTGGACTTGATCCGCAATCTCCTTCCCCTAAAATCATAATCCTTAAACATTAAACTAAAAAAATGAACTAATCGAGGATTATTCATTTTTTTATATTACCTTTGCATCAATTATCCGAGCAGCGAGAGCAAAACAAAGCTTGCTTGAGTTCTGCCGAGTCTCGTAGGATAATCAACGAAGTTAATTATTAATTATCAATTATCAATTTGAAACTATGTTCGACTGGGTTCCAATATCTCAATATACTCCATATTTCTACTATACAGTATTAGTCATGGTACTTGTTGCTGTTATGCAATGCTTTAGCAACCAAACCTTCAGACAGGGAACTATAGCTATTAATGCTATTTGGGGGGTATTTTTTACCACCGTATTAATATTGTATATGGGATTACGACCCATTAGTAGTGCTTTTGGTGATACGATGAATTATGCAAATGGCTTCGATGCATTAAAAGGCGTAGATGTTAAATTTGCTCTGACCAATGAATGGCTTTTTGGGAACCTAATGCTAATTCATACTAAATTGGGTGATATCCATTCGTTCTTCTTTACCTGCGCTTTTATATATGTGGGATCTTTATGGTGGGCTATGAAACGTATATTCGGCTCTTATTATTGGATTCCATTGTTGGTGGTCTTTTCCATGTTTACCTTTTGGGAATATGGTGTAAATGGTGTACGTAATGGTATGGGAGCTTCTGTTTTTATATTGGCTCTTTCCTTCGCTAATCAAATCCCTATCATGATATTACTTGCTTTTTTAGCAACTGGTTTCCACACATCTGTATGGATAATGATTGGCGCTGCAATTGCTGCATGGCTATATAAAAATAGTAAAACTTATTTAGCTATTTGGGTCCTTTGCGTCGTCTTATCATGGTATTATGGCGAGGCGATTCAATCTTACCTCAGTGGTCTACCTATGTTTGGTGAAGATGAAAGATTCTATGGATATATCACTGCTGATGAGGAGCAAATGAGATCAGAAGGTTTTGTATATGATACCAGGTTTCGTTGGGACTTCTTGGCATATAGTGCAATGGCTGTAGCTGTAGGATACTATTTCATTTTTAAGAAGAAGTTCAAAGATGAATATTATCATTGGCTTTATAATGCTTACCTGATAACAAATTCACTTTGGGTATTGGTTATTCGAGCTTCTTATACTAACCGATTTGCACAGATATCATGGTTTATCATGCCGCTCGTGCTAATATATCCTTTTATGAGAAAGCGCTTCTGGAGGAATCATGAGCAAATAATGGGGTTCGCCATTATTATATTCTATGCTTTTGCGTTCTATTATAATATTATCAGAAAGCAATAGACAAGGATATGGGGCAGATTCTAATATCTGCCCCTTTTTGATTGTATTGTAATTAGTGCTATACCGGGGACAGGTTCTAATAACGATAACATTAACGATAACTATAACGATAACTATTGTGTAATTGAATTAGCCCCGTAGGGGGCTATAGAACATAGGCGGGGGTGTCAACCCCCGTAAATATACAGATATAAGATCAGCCCCGCAGGGGCGACACAGTATAGGCGGGGTACGCAAGTCCCCGTGAAACGATAACGATAACTGTCCCCGACTGTTAACCCAGAAATGAGAGGGCATCAAGAAGAGATGGAAAGACATATGTCTATGCAGAGAATCATATACTTTGACGTCCTAAGGATCGTCGCAGTCTTTGCCGTCGTCGTGTTACATGTTTGTTCCAGGCGTTTTATCGTTGCCTTCCCATCAACGGAATGGGAGGTGCTTAATGTCTACGACTCATTGACAAGATGAACAAGCCCTCAGCTCTCATTACGGTTTCACCGAAAAATAATTAGACTTCATCATCAACCACGACATCAAATATCGTATGGGTGATGAATTAAACGAAGAATAGCTATGGATTTATATAATAATGTATGTGAAATTATCTACGATTTCTTTGTGAAGTCTAATGATTACAATGGGATCCCATTAAGGCAAGTATCTACTGATTTATCTTTTAACTATGTAGATTCTATAGATATCATAAAGAAATTGGTACAAGATGGAGATGTTGTGATTCAAAGCAGTACCAATCCCCATATATACAATTTTGAGCATAAAATAGAGGCACAATTGGATGTTTTAGAAACTGCAAAAGGGATAACTGAAAGGATAGAACAATGTGGGCCAGTAGAAATTCATATAGAAAATACAAAATTCCCAATTTGTTTATATCCATAAAAAAAATTACTCGAAAAGAGGAGAAATACATCTAACATGCCTTACTACACAAAGCAACTTGCATTGTGCGAACCACAACTTAAAGTATTGTATTTTGATTTGAACGTTCTGGAACGATATAGTAATGACCCAAGATATGAACTGCATTATGACAACTACCGTGGGTGGATTTCATATATTCGTGATGAAAAAGGTAATTCGGAATTATCCGAAAAAAATCAAATCTATCTAAAATCATTTGGACTCGGCTATGATGAAAATAACAATAGAGTAATCTGTATGTTCTTAAAAGACTTAGGAAGCCTGTCTGATGCTCATCAAGCGTATTGGTATTCATTTGAAATTAACAATACAGATTGTAAGATGGTAGAAGAATATTATGCAAATATGATTGAAAGCAGATGGGCAGGGGCTTATTCAACTTACCATGCCTTTACTTGTGAACTTAACACATTAAACACTATGTCTAAAGCAGTTTTTGGACAATCCCTGTTTCTGTACACATTTGACGAAAATGCATTGACGTTTTCTTTTTTGCCAACTTCTAAGAACTATTTTGATTTTGTGCTCAAACTGGATAAGATGATATCTGACAATTTGAATCGGGATTTCTTCAAATTCTTTGGTATGGAAATGTATACTTATAAAGAAAGTGAAGGATCTGTGGTAAAGACAAGTAAAGGAACGATACAATTATTTGAAGAATGGTTACTAAAGTATTATCATACAGAGGACATGAATGGATTGAAAGATATTTTCAAGTCTTTTAGAAAAGTTCGCAAAGAAAGGCAAGTGCCTGCCCATAAGACGATTGATAATGTATTTTCTAAAGATTATGCAAAGAGGCAGGACACCTTAATGCAAGAGGTTTATCTGGCAATGTCATCATTGAGACATATATTTCAGCAACACCCAAATGCTAAAAACGTGGAAGTTCCAAAATGGCTTGACGAAGGAATTATAAAAATGTTTTGAAAGATAATGAAAGGAATATAAATATGAAAAGAAAAGAAATATCATCAGTTTTGTTAGATAATGGCAATATTCTGTTTAGTTATCGCCCTTATACATTAAAAGAAACATGGATTTTAGCATCTTTTCCCTGTTTAGTTTCATTAGTATTATTGATAATAGAATGGTTGAATTCAAAGACCTGCTATTCTATTTCATTATTTATATTGTCTATTACGTTGTTTCCATTCCTATGGTTGAATATACGAGACAGACGCAACAAGAAAATTGAAGAGTCACTTATAAATTATCATTTGCAGGATATTATTGAAGCAGATATAAAGCGCATAAATAATTATGTATTGGAAATAGAAAGATTATACGAGGTTGAAGCCGTAAATGATTCTACAACGTATGGAAAGCGTAGAATGGTTGTCACTTTAAACAATGGCAAACAACTGATATATAGTGTGGATAACCCCAAAATGTTAAGTAACATCTTACTTTTAGAAATAAGCACAAAACCCATAACAGAATGAATTGTGTATTTGTAGGCTAATTCCTATAAATCCGTTGAAAAATAGTTTGGTTATATATTTATAAGGAAACTCGGAAAGAGATGCATATAAAACTATGGCAGGAGTAAATATATTTATAAGTTCCACATGCTATGACTTGTCGCAAGTCAGGCAAGATTTGCGTGACTTTATCTCAGACTTAGGGTATAACCCGATGATGTCTGAACAAAATGATTTCCCGATAGACCCTCAACTTGATAACTGGGAGAATTGTATCAATGCCGTAAAGAAGTATGCTGATATTTTTGTTCTCATCATTGGCAATAGATATGGGGCTGTTGGAGAAACAGGAAAGTCTATCACCAATACGGAGTATTTGACCGCAGTTCAAAAAGGCATCCCCATTTATACATTCTCTTTAAAGCAAATGACAACTTTGCTACCTATGTGGGAGCGCAATCCTGATGCAGATTATTCGCATGCAGTAGATAATCCCCAAATTTTTGAGTTTCTAGCTGATGTGCGTAAGAAAAGTGGACGATGGAATTTTGAGTTTGAAAATGCTCAGGACATAAAGAACACATTGCGTAAACAATTGTCAATTTTATTTCAAAATTCACTTGAGCTTCGGAAAAAAATTGTTTCATCTCCTTACGAAGACCTTTTCGGAAAGATTTCAAGTAAAGCCTTGAATATTATTATGCAAAAAGAAGAGGGGTATGACGTGAAGTTCTTTATGCAAGTTATGCAAGACGGAATCATGGCATGTCGCGATTTGAAAAATGACTATCTATACTCCATCATCTTAAAACCGCTACATGAGCGACGTAACCTCAGCGATTTCTTCTTTTGGCTTGACCGGAAAGTAGATGAGATGTTGAGTTATATAGATTCTCTACATAACTTGTCTGATGCTTTTAAGGCTTTCTATAAGGAGAATAGTGATGAGTCAGATTTGCGTGGAATGCATTATGTGGCTAGTACATACGTGGAGTTTTATGCCAATCTTCTTAAATGGGGTACGTCTGTAAAAGGAATGGTTGTTCCCAAAGAGTGTAAGCATTTAATGGAAATACTTTCGGAAATGCCTTCTTCAATTATAGAAGAAATGGAAAAATATCCTATTGAATCAATGAAGAAGATTGCCGTTTGCATAGAAAAGTCGAAGGTAGGAACAATAGAAAAGGAGGATATGATTCAATTTCCATTTAAGATGGGTATTCCCGATAGTTTTTTTACTGAATATAAAGAAGAATTGAATAAGGTAGAAGAACAATTCCGAGATAGAAAAGAAGAAAACAATAAGCCATAAAATTAATGTGAGTGGAGACTCTAAAAGTTTACAATAAATAATGTAACTTTGCAAGCACAAGAAGTTGGATTATTTGAACCAAAAAGAAAGATATATGATATCAAAAGAAGAAATACAGGCATTGCTGCACAGTACAGAGAACTTTCGGGTGGAACGAACAGTCTCTACTACGAACATGGATAAGTTCTGTGAAGCTATTTGTGCTTTTTCTAATGATTTGCCAGATTCTCGTCAGAAGGGTTATTTGATGATCGGTGCTTATGATGACGGACGCCTGTCGGGGCTGAAGGTGGACGATGCTCTGCTAAAAAAGATTTCTGGCATCCGCTCGGATGGTAATATCCTGCCATTGCCTGTGATGACAGTTGAACGGATGGAGTTTCCTGATGGTGACTTGTTGGTGGCAGAGGTTTCTCCTTCACTACTGCCTCCTGTACGGTATCGTGGAAGGGTGTTTGTCCGTATTGGTCCCAGGCGGGACATAGCCAGTGAAACGGAAGAACGGATATTGACGGAACGGCGCATGGCATATATGGCAACCTTTGATGCTACACCTTGTCTTGGCGCAACATTGGATGACCTGAATCTAGAGTATATCAGGAATGAGTATTTGCCTTCTGTGGTTACTCTAGAGGTGCTGGCTGATGACAAACGGGACATCAAGGAGCAATTGGCTTCGGTTCGTCTGTATGACCGCATTCACGGTTGTCCTACATATGCAGCCCTCATCTTGTTTGGCAAGAACCCACGTTATTATTTGCCTGGGGCGTACGTTCAGTTTGTACGCTTTGCAGGCAATACCATTGGCGGAGAAGTGCTGAACGAGAAACGTTTTCAGGGCCCACTTTTCCAGTTGCTGCCCGCATTGGAATCATTTGTCAGTGATGCCATTATCACGCAAAGACCCGTCTCTGTGAGTCTATTCCGTGAGAAGACCGTCATCAATTATCCCAACAATGCACTGCGTGAGTTGTTGATGAATGCCTGTATGCATCGTGACTATCAATCGAATATGCCTATCCGACTATATCAGTTTGATGACCATATTGAAATTATGAACGCAGGGGGCTTATATGGTGAGGCTCGTCCTGAGAATTTCCCCAACGTAAACGACTATCGCAATCCTATTATAGCGGAAGCCATGAAGGAGATGAAATATGTCAATATGTTCAACCAAGGTATAAAGCGTGTACAGGATATGCTTTATGATAATGGCAACAAAGAGGCTGTTTTTGACGTATCAAAGTTGACTGCATTTGAGGTGACTATACCTTCAACTGTGGATGTCCCTCAAGATGTCCCCCAAGATGTCACTCAAGGTGATACTCAAGGTGATACTCAAGGTGATACTCAAGGTAATGCTCTTGATATGTGGATTGAAGAACAGATTAGAACAAATCCTAAAATTACTACTGAAGAATTAGCAAGAACAAGTAAAAAGGGACTTGCGACCATCAAACGCCATATTGCAAAACTCACTCATATTAAATATGTCGGCAGTGGTTATAGTGGTCACTGGGAAATTGTTGAAAACGATGCATAGGCATAATTGAGAAACAATGAAAATAGTGTATCTTGATGACCCAACCCTATTATTCTTTAATTTAACGATAACTGCAATAGCGGGGACAGGCAATAATAACGATAACGATAACCGTCCCCGACTGTTAACCCGGAATTGAGTGGGCATTAAGAAGAGATGGAAAGACATATGCCTATGCAGAGAATCATATACTTTGACATTCTAAGGATCGTCGCAGTCTTTGCCGTCGTCGTGTTACATGTTTGTTCCAGACGTTTTATCGTTGCCTTCCCATCAACGGAATGGGAGGTGCTTAATGTCTACGACTCATTGACAAGATGGGGCGTACCGGTATTCGTGATGATTAGCGGGGCCCTGTTTTTAGACGAGAAAAAAGACTTTAGCATAAAAAGGCTTTATCAGAAAAACGTGGTCCGCATCATCTGTGCGTTCGTATGCTGGTCTTTTGTGTCACAGTTGACGAAAATAGACAGCCATACGACCGTCGACTCTTTTGTACAGGGATGTATCGAGGGGCCCTTCCATCTGTGGTTCCTGAAGATGTTATTAGGATTATATGTTGTCGTACCGATACTGCGAAGAGTCGTTCAGGACAGGAAGACAGAATTGTATTTCATGATGATTGCTCTTCTGACGGCCTTTCTGCTCCCCCTCATCCCACAATTTCTTCTGTTTTATGATCCGGCATTATCCCTGCGTGCGGAGGAACTGATCGATTCGTTCTTCCTAAACATAGCGACTGGCTACACGGGATATTTTGTGTTGGGGCATTTCCTACATCATACCATCGTGAAACGAAAAATGAGGAGGATGGTCTTTGTGTTAGGGTTCGTGAGTGCTATTGGTGTGATGGTCTTAACCAGCAAGGGTTCTCATGATCTTGGGGAACCTACGGAGATGTTTTATCATTATCTTACTCCTTTCACGTTATTTGAGGCGGCGGCGGTATTTTTATACTTTTCTGAGAGATTTAAGATCCGGGATGTTAAAAGGGTTGAGTGGGTTGTCAACCTATCGAAACTGACATTTGGCATCTATCTGGTTCATCCGATATTCATCAAATTACCGGATGTGTTATGGGGTATCAACTCATCGGTCGGGGCACCGTGGTTTATACCCGTATTCTGTTGTGGTGTGTTCGTGGTTTCCCTGTGTGTCACGTGGGTCATATCTAAGATTCCGGTGGCAAATAAATATGTTATTTAGAGTTAATAGTTAATAGTTAATAGGTAATAGGTAATAGTTAATAGGTAATAGGTAATAGGTAATAGGTAATAGGTAATAGGTAATAGGTAATAGGTAATAGGTAATAGGTAATAGGTAATAGGTAATAGTTTAGGGTTTAAGGTTTAGAGTGATGCAGCCCGTAGGGCGACACAGAATAGGCGGGGTACGTAAGTCCCCTGAAACGATAACGTTAACGATAACGATAACTATTGTGTAATTGATAAGCCCCGTAGGGGCGACACAGAATAGGCGGAGTACGCAAGTCCCCGTCAAACGATAACGTTAACGATAACGATAACTATTGTGTAATTGATAAGCCCCGTAGGGGCGATAGAACATAGGCGGGGGCGTGAGCCCCCGTAAATATACAGATATAAGATCAGCCCGTTAGGGCGACACAGCATAGGCGGGGGCGTGAGCCCCCGTGGGTGGTGTGAGCCCCCGTGGGGGTACGCAAGTCCCCGTGGGGGTACGCAAGTCCCCGTGGAATGATAACGTTAACGATAACGATAACTGTCCCATAATGGGGGGATCAGGGTTCTCCAAGGGCCTCGACGATGATGCGGACCTGTAAGGGGGTGTAGGTACGGGAGCGAGGATTCAAACCGGCCTGGGCTAGCTGTTCACTGAGATGGGGGCAACGGAGAATCCAACGCTGAAGTTTTTTATACGCCGTGATCGACGTGGTGTGGGGACTATACAACTGGGCCAGCTCAGTGCGGCCGTAAACGCGGAGTTGAAAAGGACTAATGTTTTCCATAATATTTTAAGTTTAAACGATAACAATAACGGGAAAGAGAGCGAGACGTAACGGGAGCAGATTAGCCGTTGCTTTTAAACCGAGTACAAGAGCGGGTATAAGCTTCTTGGAGGTATTGCTCAAGTTGCGGGATAGTGAACGTGATGAATACCTGTCCGTATCCACCAGCCGCCTCAAGGAAACGGGTTAACAGATAGTCGTAATCATCTTCATAGAGGCTGCTCTTCTTACGGCGCTGATAGATGAAAAGAAGACTGACAGCCAAGATGCGTTCGTAGGTTTCTTTACTGTCACTACCCATAAAAAACTGATTGAAGGTATGATGACTCATCCTGGCCGTGGTATACAGGTCTTTATCGGTGACATAATAGCATTTGGACAACTCCTCAAGAAAGGCTTGCAAAGGTTTTCTCAAGAGTGATAAAGTAACTGTATTGTTCATATTTTTCATGCTTAGATAATTAATAATATCTGTTTGATAATTTCTGTTGCTTGCAAAAATATGAAAAGGCAAGAGGTCGTCTTGCTCGCTAAACGAGCCAATAAAGACCCGCTTTTGTAGGATAATAGTAAGACCTGAGAGTAATTTAGGATTAATTAACGATTGATAATGATTGGGACAGGGCCGATGCGTAAAAGAACAGGGAAGGGCCGCTAAGCATACCTGATCCTGAAGAAGGCATCATCCCGGACTTGATCCCCTCATCCCGGGCTTGATCCGGGATCTGCTGCGAATAATCACGGATGTGATTCGTATGTTTAAAGTTTCATTGATATTTCATGGTTTTTCAAAATAAATTTGATATATTTGCACCTGAGAATTATATTTATGAGTATGGAAGTTCAGTTTAATAAGGTGAAGACTCTGAATGCTTTGCTATATGTAGCTAATCGAATTCAGCGTAAAGACTTTCACAAAATTTTTAAGGTGATATACTTCGCCGACCGACAACATCTGGCCGACTGGGGTCGTCCTATCACAGGCGACACTTATATAGCTATGGATGCGGGTCCTGTTCCGTCACGGTTGTACGATATGCTCAAAATTGTTCGTGGAGATTCGTATATATCCGATACAGAAGGTCTTAAACAATTCTTTCTGGTAGAGAACTGGATGTATGTGCGTCCGCTCGTGGATGCCGATCTAAACAAACTATCAGCTACAGAGCAGGAGGCTCTATCAGATTCTATTGAGAAGTATGCTTCGCTTTCATATGATGAAATTAAGGAGAAATCGCATGATGTAGCATGGCGTTCTACTGCTCGTGATTTTTCTATTAGTTGGGACAACATTGCCCGCGAAGCTGGACTGGATGGGGAAGAGCTAGAGTGTGTGAACGAATTCTCAAAAATAACTGCAGCTTTAAGCTAGGTCTCAATGTCTAATAAAAATACATTTTCAGCCTTGACAAGATTGCGTGATCTTTCTATTGTTCCTGGTGCTGTGTTTATAGGACCATGGGCTGATATAGACCATGAAAAGTTCCTGATTATAGCTGGCATTGAGAAAAACCGCATATTAGTATGTACGGTGATGATTAATTCAGAAATAAACCAATACATACGCCGACGTCCGAGAATGCTCTCCTGTCAGGTTCTCCTCAAAGGTGATGATTACGATTTTCTCTCTCACGACTCATATGCTAATTGTGCCCAGCCAATTAAAGCTAAAACCGATGTCTTTATGAAAGGAATCATGAGGTATTGTGGTCTGCTAAATTCCACTGACCTTACAAAAATTCAGCAACGTATTATTGCCAGCGGAACCTTAACTACAGATGAAATCAATACTTTCCTCGTTAATGGAAAAGAATTCTGATTGTATTCATCAGGGGTCGCCTAAGGCATCGACGATGATACCTGTCCCTGAAGGATACAAAAAAGGCCGGCGTTTCACAACGGCGGCCTGACAAAAACAACATCTATGAAAAAGAAAACTAGAATTAATTGAAAATGAAAAATGGAAAATGAAAAATGAAAAATTATTAGAGGTCTTTGACATCGAAACAGGGACAGTCTTTATGGGGATCCAACGTATGGTGTCCTACGACTATGGCCTGAGGGTAATCTCTACGTAACGAGTGTACCAAGGCATGTAGGGCGGTTCGTTGTGCCGGGGTGCGCGTATCGGCGGCCTTCCCTTTCGTATCCAGACCACCCTCGTAACAGATGCCTATGGAATATCGGTTGTGATGCCGACAGTGTGCTCCCACCTGTTCTTCGGGGCGTCCCTTGTGGATACTGCCATCCCGTGTGATATAGTAGTGATAACCGATATCTTTGAAGTGCCGGTGACGGATATGGTCGTTGCGACAATCTTCGAATGTGTAACTATGATCAGCACGGGTGGCAGAACAGTGGATGATGATGAGTGTTATCTTTCGCATGATAGACAGCTCATCCAGCGATTACAGGCAACTCTGGAGGCCTAACGTAGTTGCGATGGCACTGAGCACACTGAGTACGATCTGCAACAGGGTCTTGAGCATGGACTTAGTTATTTTCATAATAATGATTTTTAAAACGATAACGTTAGAAAATTGATAATTGATAATTGAAAATTGAAAATTATTTTAACGATAACGATAACGTTAACGATAACTATTGTGTAATAGAATTAGCCCCGCAGGGGCGACACAGCATAGGCGGGGGCGTGAACCCCCGTGAGGGGTGTGAACCCCCGTCAAACGATAACGTTAACGATAACGATAACTATTGTGTAATTGAATTAGCCCCGTAGGGGCGACACAACATAGGCGGGGTACGTAAGTCCCCGTGGGGGGCGTTAGCCCCCGTGGGGGTGTAACCCCCGTTAGTTACGGATTCTGAGTGTTGTCATCACCGGTATTGTCATCCGCGCCTGTCGCGTCATCAGACTTCTTTTTCTTCGCCTCGCCAAGGGTCTTGACATCGATGAAGCTGGCCTCCTTACGGATAGACTTGCTGTCGAGACCAGCCGTCTTACCCTGGTTGGCACGGAACTTCACGCGCACACCCACCACATTCTCTGTAATGTTGAACGAAGCCTCATCATCAGCAGCACGGTTCACCATAGAGAGATAGAAGACACCCAGATCGCCCAACCAGATCTTCTTACTGTCGAGCATCAACTCCTTCATACAGTCGACCATCTGGTACATGATACCCTGCACCGTACCACGATCGTACACACTGCCGTGGGAGATGACGTGATTGATGAAATCCTGGAAGGAAAGGGTCTCGGTAGCAACCGAACGGGCATATATCTTACCGTCCATGTCACTGTTTCTACTGTTCTTGATTTTGCAGATTTTGTAAATTAACTTTGCCATAAAATAATAATTGAAAATTGATAATTGAAAACTGATAATTAACACTATGTAACGGTGGTGGTAGTGCCGACGAACAGGGGTGAGCTCAATTCCCAAAACGCTAATGATCGTGCCAACCGAAAGCTTGTTTAATGCTGAGGTAAAGCTGATGATCATGGCGAAGCCGTAAGCGCTGAACCGTTTCCCGATTACGTTTGCAAAGATACAACATGCCGAAAGGGCAACTGGCAGTTATCGACAGTTATCGGCAGTTATGGGCAGTTATGGGCAGTTATGGGCAGTTATCGACAGTTAATAGTTAATAGTTAAGAGTTAATAGTTTAGGGTTTAGAGTTCACAGTTAATAGTTAATAGTTAATAATTAATAGTTAAGAGTTGAAGGTTGAAAGTTGAAGGTTGAAAGTTGAAGGTTGAAAGTTGAAAGTTAAGAGTTATGCAGCCCGTTAGGGCGACACAGCATAGGCGGGGCACGTAAGTCCCCGTAATATAGGGTGTATTATTATGATTAGCCCCGTAGGGGCGATAGAACATAGGCGGGGGTGTCAACCCCCGTAAATATACAGATATAAGATCAGCCCGTTAGGGCGACAGAACATAGGCGGGGGTGTAAACCCCCGTAAATATACAGATATAAGATCAGCCCGTTAGGGCGACAGAGCATAGGCGGGGCACGTAAGTCCCCGTAATATAGGGTGTATTATTATGATTAGCCCCATAGGGGCGACAGAGCATAGGCGGGGGCGTGAGCCCCGAATTAGCAATTATCAATTATTCATTGAAAATTATGTTCCAACATAATTTATTTGCACAATTGCACAAATATACTTATCTTTGCAATATTACGAGAAAGTTGTAATTGATAATTAAAAATTATCGGAGCAGCGAGAACGGAGATATAACCTCATCCCGGACTTGATCCGCAATCTGCACCGAATAACCACGGATGAGATTCCGGCTCGGTGGCCGGAATGAGAGGAGCAGCGAGAGCAGAGTCAAGCTTGCTTGAACCGACGCCAAATCGAGTGCTA
>OCTW011522018.1_pt1 | contig 20413 bp, 14 predicted proteins | sample 1539671 | NCBI WGS metagenome assembly OCTW01 (sample SAMN02144230, study PRJEB22623) | gut metagenome | biome: sheep rumen | host: Ovis aries | place: New Zealand
CTTTCTGCCGAAGGCCTCGACATTTGCGACTACATGTTTGACGGCGACCCCATCCGCAGCGGCGACCCACAACGGTTGAACTACGACAACTGCTTTGCATTCAGCGACTTCAAGGTTTCGACTAACCCGCAGGAATACGAGATTTCGGACATTGACGTCACGCAAGGCCGGATGCAAAAGGTGAGGGAAGAGAACGACTATTTCCTGCTTTTCGATTTCTCGGCCAAGTGGGATCCCGTGCCGACCATGCTCACGCAATGCCACGAACGCTTGGTGAAAGGTTTCATGGGGCAGACCACGGCCTTCCGCAAGTCGACGGTCAAGCCGTCGGTGGTGGTTTTGGGCGACAATGCGGCTCTCGACGAAGACCGTTATATCCACGGCAATTTTGGTAACGGATTCTGGACTTTCCTTGGCGGCCACGACCCCGAGGACTACCAGCACATCGTCGGTGATCCGCCCACCGAGCTCGACATGCACCCCAATTCAGCGGGCTATCGGCTCATTTTGAACAATATTTTGTTTCCTGCGGCAAAGAAAAAAGAACAGAAAACATGAAAATGTTTATCTTTGCACCCTTGAAAGAACAAGAATAACAACATAATAAACGTAAAAAAATGAAAAAGTCTTTACCTTTGATGATGTCGCTGGCGCTTTTCGCGAGTCAGCTCATCGCCTCGCCGGTCAGCGTGGAGCAAGCCCGCAACATCGGCCTGAAGTATGTGCAGAGCCATTCTGCCAAGCAAGTCGCCAACCTCGATTTGGCCTACACCGAAATGACCGAAAGCGGCACCAATGCCGTCTACGTCTTCAATTTCGACCTCGGCTATGTCATCGTCTCAGCCGACGACGTGGCCTATCCCATCCTTTCCTATGGCGAAGGGGAGAATTTCGACGTCAACAACGTTCCCGACGGATTGGCTTATTATTTAGGCCATTATGCCCGCCAAATCAACTATGCCGTGACCAACGGATTGGAACCAGAGGCTGAAGTGACAGCCCAATGGAATCACGTGATGCGCGATGGTTTCGAGAACGACAATCATTCCACCCGTGGCGACATCGCCCCGCTGATCACGACCAACTGGAACCAGGACAGCCCTTACAATTACTATTGCCCGACCGCTCCAGGCGGCCCTGGCGGAAAGGCCTATGCAGGCTGCGTGGCCACTGCCATGTCGATGGTGATGAAGAAGTGGAACTGGCCCGACCATGGCGAAGGTTCCCACAGCTACACGCCTAGCGGCTATCCCACCCAAAGCGTCGATTTCGGCGCCACCACCTACGATTGGAACAACATGCCCAACTCGGTCAACAACTCCAACTACCAAGCCGTGGCTACGTTGATGTACCACTGCGGCGTGGCTGTCGACATGCAGTATAGCCCATCGGGTTCGGGTGCCTATTCGCAAGACGTGCCGCCTGCGATTGCCAACTATTTCCGCTACACTGACAAGGCCCAGCGTCTCGACCGCGATGTCTATACCAAGACCGAATGGGAAAACATGCTGATCCGTAACTTGGAATACGGTTTCCCGCTGTACTATTCGGGCAGCGATGCCAATGGCGGTCATGCCTTCGTTTGCTGCGGCTACCGTGAGAGCGACCGCAAGTTCTACTTTAACTGGGGCTGGAGCGGTTCGTTGAACAACTACTACGCCATCGACGCCCTCAACACGGGATGGAACGGAAGTTTCAACGACAACCAAGCCGCTATCTACGACTTTATCCCCAAGTACATCTACGATGCCTTGATTCCTGCAGTCGAGGATTTGAGCGTTGAAGCCGTGAATGCCAACTCGAAGACCGGCATTATCTCATGGACCAACCCGACCGTCAATTTGGGTGGCGAAACCATCGAGAACATCGAACAGGTGGTGGTGATGCGCAACGAGGAGCAAATCTACACCGAAAACAACGTCCAGGCCGGTGAAGTGATGCGTATCGAGGATGTCGTGGCCGATTTTGACTGCTACAACTATCGTGTCTATTTCGTCACCAATGGCGTGAAAGGCCGTTTCGCTGACTTGAAATACCAATATGGCCCTACTTGCACATGGAAAGTCGTCGGCCAAACCTCCAACTTCCAAGGCTGGAACGGCGGCAAGCTCCAAGTGAAGAACAGCTTCGGCACGGTGATGCAAGAAATCACGATGACCAACTCGACCCCTATCAGCCTGCAAGTGCGTATGCCTGAAGGCAACATCAGCTTCGGCTGGGTGGCACCTTCAACGCAGGTGAGCAGCCTGACCATCAACATCAAGAACTCGGAGAACGCCTCGGTTTACACCTACAGTGGCAACTCCAACCAAATCCCGGCTACGCTCTATACGGGTGAGAACGATTGCGCCGGTTGCCTGCCGCCTACAGGCCTCTCCGCCGAATACATGTGGACTGGCGATGGCTTCGGCACCATGCTGACTTGGGACTATGAGGGTGAGCCTCAGTCGTTCAAGGTGTATCGCAGCGAGGATGGCAATGCCTACGAGGAAATCGCCACCGTCGACAAGACCTTGCACGAGTATTTCGACATCGTGGATGCCGGCAATTACACCTACCAGGTGACGGCTTTCCGCAGCTATTGCGAGTCGACTCCAGGTTGGACCGCCGATGGCGAAGACTTCGTTGGCGTCGAGGTCACCTCGGTGAACGAGAACGGCGAAGGCAGCCTTAGCCTCTATCCCAACCCCGCCAACACGCTGATGAGCGTTGAGGCCGAAGGCCTTGAGCAAATCATTATCTGCAATGTGATGGGCCAGGTGGTCTATCAGCAACGTTGCAGCGAAGACGGCGCGGTCGTCAGCACCTCAGAACTGGCTTCGGGTGTTTACACGATCAGCGTCAAGACAACCCAAGGTACAGCTACCAAGCGTTTTGTTGTAATGCATTGATAATCAAAATAGAGTGGGAGGGGAGCTTGTCTTTCTTCCCACTTTTTGTATCTATATTGCACGATGTTTGGGAAAAATGTCTATATTTGCACCCTTAAAACGAATCTAATCTAATCTAAATTTCAACACGATGAAAAAGTATTTAATGAGTCTACTCGCCTTGGTTCTTGGCGTCGGGATGGTTCAGGCCAATCCGGTCAGCGTGAGCCAAGCCAAGTATGTGGGACAACAGTTTGTCCAAGCCAACTTCGAGCAGTCGCGCCAAAGTGGTGACCTTACCTTGGTTTACACTGGCACATCCACCCGTGGCGATGCTTGCTTCTATGTTTTCAATGTCGGCAACGATGGCTTTGTCATGATTTCTGCCGACGACGTTTATCGCCCCATCGTAGGCTATTCCGATGAAGGCACTTTCGATGCCCAGAACATCAATCCCGAGTTAGCCTACATGCTCGACAAGCTGATTGCGAGCCGTTCCGGAAAACTCACGGGCAAAGCTGCTCCTACCGTGGCCGCCGAATGGAACTTGGTGATGAACAATGGCACGCTGCTGTCGCGCAACGGTGGCCGCGCCGTGCCGTATCTCGTCCAGACCAAGTGGAACCAAGACTATCCTTACAACTACTATTGCCCCAGTGGCACTGGCGGTCCTGGCGGTCGTGTCTATGCCGGCTGCGTGGCTTGCGCCATGAGCCAGGTGATGAAATACTGGAACCACCCGCTGAAAGGCACGGGTAGCCATACCAATCCCAACGGTGGCAGCGCCAACTTCGGCAACACCGACTACGATTGGGAAAACATGCCTAACTCCATCAACTCCAACTCTCCCCAAGAGCAGATTGATGCCGTTGCCACGCTGATGTACCACTGCGCTGTTGCTGTCGATATGCAATGGTCGGTCAATGGTAGTGGTGCCTTTTCGTTCGATGTTCCCCAAAGGATTGCACAGTATTTCAGCTACACCAACCAAGCCGTTCTGAGAAACAGGGACAGCTACACCTATGCCAACTGGATGGCCATGCTGAAGGAGTCGTTTGACATGGGCTGGCCGCTCTATTATTCGGGTCAAAGCCCCGAAGGTGGTCACGCCTTCGTTTGCGACGGCTACAACGATGCCGACCTCTTCCACTACAACTTCGGTTGGGGTGGCAGCGGCGACGGCTGGTTTGATTTCGACCTCATTGACTACAACACCTCCGACGGTGCCATCTTCAATTATGTTCCTGCCGATGTCTACAACAGCACCGCCCAGGCTCCTACCAACTTCAGCGTCACGCCTGCTGACAACAACGTGCTTTCGGCAACGCTCACTTGGACCAATCCTACCAAGACCTTGAACAACTCCAACTTGGCTTCCATCGACCAGATCATTGTTACCCGCAACGGCGAAGTTGTCTACACCGAGGACAATGTGACTCCTGGCGCCACGATGACCATCACCGACAACAGCGTGCCGCGTTTCGATGCTTTCAAGTATGAGGTATATGCCGTTTGCAGTGGCAACCACGGCAAGATCGCCACTCAGAATGCTGTCAGCTTCGGCCCCACTTGCGGCTGGACCATCACCATCAGCCAAGCCTCGTTCACTGGATTCCGTGGTGGCGCCATCCATCTCTACAACGGTGCCGGCACTGAGTTCGCCCAAGTGACCACCACCACTTCGAGCGTGCAGAACTTTTCTGTCGACATGCCTTTGGGTTATATCTCCATGGGCTGGTCGGGTCCCACCCAAGGCACGGCTTTCAACATGGCTTTCACGGTGAAGGATTCCCAAAACAACACGGTTTACACCTACACTGGCTCGTCAGCCGACTTGGCCGAAGGCATCTTCTATGAAGGCAACAACAGCTGCGGCAACAGCATCGGCGATGGTGTGCCGACCAATTTGGTTGCCGTTGTCGACGATGAAAACAACACCAACATCAATGTGTCGTGGGATCCCATCCGTCCTGATGGCTATGGCTACACTGTCTATCGCGACGGTCTGCTCTATCGCCTCATTCCCGAGGGCAACTCCTTCGTCGACGAAAATGCTCCCGTCGGTGGTCACTGCTACTATGTCGGCTATCTTTATGATGGTGGCGAGAACGGCCAGTATTCCAACGAGTCGTGCGCTACAGCGGGTGCCTGCTATGCGCCTACCAACATTGACTTCGAGTATACGGGCAATAACTATAAGATCAAGCTGAAATGGGATAAACCGGAGCCGGCAGACGGCCTTTCGGGCTATTACCTTTACAGAAAGTTCGGCGAAGACGGAACCTATGAGAGAATCAAGTTGATTGGCTCATCGGCCACTTCCTACACCGACAACACTGCTAACCAAGAGGGTCACTACTACTACAAGCTCTACGCCTACTATGGCGGACTGGACTGCACCTCAGCTCCTGCCTATTGGATCTACGACCACAACCAGTTCTATCTGCACGCCTACTATTCGACTGATGCCGTCAGCGAGCTGGAAACCAGCAACGTGAACCTCTTCCCGAACCCCACCACAAGCAGCTTCACCGTTGAAGCCGAAGGCCTCACCAACGTGACGGTCTATAACTTGGTGGGTCAGAAGGTCTACGAAATGAACTGCCAAGCCGAGTCGGTCGACATCAACTTGGGCGATGTCGAGACGGGCATCTACATGGTGCGCATCAACACCGTCAACGGCGAAACGACCAAGCGCGTCACTGTGATCAAGTAAGCTACGGCTTGCCGTGACATGAAAAACGGTTGCTTCGAAAGAGGCAACCGTTTTTTTGTCTATTTGTTGCAGATTTTCAGATTCGCTCCCAGATCTCGAACCGATAGGAATAGTCCACTTGCGGGTCGTCGTCAATGACCTCAAGGTCCACCAAATCCCATTCGTCGAAGTTGACGTATGGAAAATAGGTGTCGGCCTCAAAACATTTTCCAATTCGGGTGAGATAGAGGCGGTCGGCCAGTGGCAAGAACTGTTCATAGACCATGCCCCCCCCCATGACGAAGACCTCTTCCTCGTCTTTCACCATGTCGAGGGCGGTGTTGATGGAGCCGGCTAATTCGAAACCTTCTGGGGCTGTTTCCAGTCGCGACGAGAGTATGATGTTGCGGCGGTTGGGCAAGGCTTTATGGTTGGGCAGCGAGAGGTAGGTCTTGTAGCCCATGATGACGGTGTGGCCCGTCGTGATTTTCTTGAATTGCTTCAAGTCGCGAGAGTTGTGCCAGATGAGGTCGCCGTTGCACCCGATGGCGCGGTTTTCGGCCATGGCTACGATGATGGATAGGGTCATGTCAGTTTTCAGTTGTTAGTTGTTCAGTTTTCAGTTGTAGGGCTGTCACAGTGTGGCAGCCGTACATGTTTTCCAGTTGTTCAGTTGTTCAGTTGTCATTTAACTGTCAATTGCCAATTATCAATTATATAGATACTTCGCCCTTAATCGCAGGCCAAGGATCGTAGTTCTCCAAGGTGAAATCCTCGTATTTGAAGCCAAAGATGTCCTTCACCTCTGGGTTGAGTTTCATCGTGGGCAGCGGTCGCGGCGTGCGCGAAAGCTGTGTCTTCACCTGCTCGATGAGGTTGTTGTAGATGTGTACGTCGCCGAAGGTGTGGACGAACTCTCCGGGCTGGAGGTCGCACACCTGCGCCATCATCATGGTGAGGAGGGCGTAGGAAGCGATGTTGAACGGCACGCCCAAAAACACGTCGGCGCTACGTTGGTAGAGCTGGCACGACAGTTTGCCGTTGGCCACATAGAACTGGAAGAAGGCGTGGCAAGGGGGGAGTGCCGCCTTGCCTGCGGCCACGTTGGCGGCAAAGTCCTTCTCGTGTTCATCGGGCAAGACCGATGGGTTCCAAGCAGTTACGATGTGGCGGCGGCTGTTGGGGTTCTCCTTGATGCTCTTCACCACTTGGGCAATCTGGTCGATGCCCTCGTTGTTCCAGTTGCGCCATTGTGCGCCATAGACGGGTCCCAAGTCGCCGTTTTGGTCGGCCCATTCGTCCCAAATCGTGACTTTATGGTCGTGCAGGTACTGGATGTTGGTATCGCCGTTCAGGAGCCACAGCAGCTCATAAATAATGCTTTTGAGGTGCACTTTCTTCGTCGTCACCAAAGGGAAACCTTCGGCGAGGTCGAAGCGTATCTGGTAGCCGAACACGCTGATGGTGCCCGTGCCCGTGCGGTCGCCCTTCTGCACGCCGTGGTCGAGGATATGCTGGAGTAGGTCTAGGTATTGCTTCATCGAAGTAAGGTTTTATGATGCAAAAATAAGGGAATTTTCGGAAACTTTGCGGGATTTGAAAATAATGTGTAATTTTGCGGAAAAATCAGGCGATGAATAATCAACTTGTTCAAACGATACAAGCATATTTTGCTACTCAACCCGTTTTGAGGGCATGGTTGTTTGGCTCGTATGCAAGAGGCGAACAAACTCCTGATAGCGATGTCGACATTTTGGTTGTTTTTGACCAAAAGAACGGAAAGAGGGTGAGTTTGCTTAAGCATATTGGAATTGCCTTGGGCTTGGAAGATTTGATTGGAAAGAAAGTTGATTTGATAACGGAAGGTACACTGCTTCCTTTTGCACAAGAAACGGCAGAAAAAGACAAGGTTTTGATTTATGAGAGAGCCAGTTAGATAAAGAAACAACAAAATAGAAGAATATATCGAAGAATTAAACTTTTTGGATGATTTATTAGAAAAACAAGTTAATTAACATATTATAAACCAAAGCATTAGCTATTATTCGCGTTCGAGAAAAAAGCCTGAGAAACTGATTTCAAGAAAGTCGGAATAAAAAAGCGGTTCAAGGTGTGAACCTTGAGAACAACCTGCAATATCTTCAAGCTAGTGTTTACATCTTTTAGGTGTGAACAATTTCTGAGGATATTGGCGGGTTTCATCTCAGGCTTCCCGTGAACGCGAATGGAAAGGTTCACACCTTTCTTATATCCCGACAATGTGATTGATAGTCGATGCAAAAACTATCAATCAAATGAAAAGGTGCATTTTTGTTATTCTATTGTCGTTACAATGTCTTATAGTGCAAGCCGTAAACGTTGTTTTTAGGTTTGATGACTTCCGTTTGTGTCCAGATACTCTTCAAGAACAATTATTGGAGACTTTCGTTCGGCATAAAATTCCAATTAGTTTAGCAGTTATCCCATGTTCTGAGGATAAATTGTTTTTTACAGAAGGCTCTTATTTTGCTCAATTAAAAGGTGCAACTGAAACTGGGTTAATAGAGATTGCCCAACATGGATTAAACCATCGCTTTATAGGGTTTGGAGGAGAGTTTGCAGGAATATCATTCCAAAGACAGATGGATATGCTCTCGAAAGGGAAACATCTTTTGGATTCATTGTTTATGCCTATTATTGCTTTTGTGCCACCTTGGAATAGCTATGATGATAACACATTAAGGGCTCTTGAACTTTTGGGCTTTGAATGTATGTCTTCTTGCATGACTATAGGACAACCTTTAAGTAGCGCTAAACTACAGTATTATCCGGAAACAATTGACCACCCTAATAAATTAATCAACGCTATCAAAGATAACAAGAATCGAAATGGAATTATCATACTGATGTTCCATGATTATGATTTTGATGATAGTTTTTCAATGAGTGATATGGATGCCTTGTTGAACAAATTAAACGATATGGATGGAGTTGAGTGCTTAACATTTAAGATGTTATGTGAAAAACGAGTTAAGTCTGACAGATTTAGGTTTAAAGCGAATATAGAAATCAATTTGTTGTCTAAGTTTTTAAAATCTGGTCAAATGCTTCAAACAAAACTATTTGCAGTGTCGGTTAGAATCATCAACTTGTTGATTTACATCTTTATAGTGTTAGTGTTTTTTTTGTTTGGCTGGTTCGTATGCAAATTTCGAAATACATACTTCCTTCTTCTTATTGTATGTGTTATGGGACTGGTTGGAATTGTTGTTTGGTGGCATTTGTTGACGCCCTTAAAGGCGGTATTGTTTACTTTCTTGATTTCTTTTGGGGCTCTTTTGGGGGCATTATTGATGAACTATAAAAAGAAAACGAAATAATAAACATTAGAATACATGATAAATCAGCAGTTACATCGACACCCATCCCCCAACATCCCAATCGGAACGGAGTGCCCGACAACATACTTGATGTTGTCTTTCACTAAATAGGCATCGCAGGCTTCCTTGTTTTCAAATTGCACTCAAAAAAGTGCAAAAACACAAAAAGTTGCACTCCACAAAGTGCAACTTTTATATAAAACTGCACTTTGCAAAGTGCAATCGTGAGTCATATTGCCTTTGCCTACCCTGTTTGCCGTTTCTCTGCTTGTTCTTAAACCTGGGCAAAGCCTAGCTTCAGCCTTCGCATGGAGACGCACATCAGCGGCAGGCTGACAAACAATGTCAGTACCTCGGCAATAGGCATACTGAGCCAGATGCCCAACTGCCCGATGATGGGGGTGAGGACGAACAAGGGAATCAGCACGAAGACGATGCTGCGGCACACGGCGATGACGACGCTCTCCAATGGTCGCTCGATGGCGGTGTGGAAGCTGCTGGCCACGATGTTGACGAAAGAGACAAGGTAATGCAGGGTGACATAGGTTGTCGCCACCATCGCCAGCTCATGCAACTCGGGATCGCCGTCGGAGAAGGCACCCACAATGCCCTGCTTGAACACCAGTACGACCAAATAAACACCTACGCCGATGCAACCGCCAAAGAGCATGGAATTGACCAACAGTGATTTGATGCGCTGATAGTCACGTGCGCCCACGTTGTACGACATCAAAGGATAAAGTGCCTGCGACAGCCCGAAAATCGACATGTTGACGATGAAGTTGAAATAGCATACGATGGTGAGCGCGGCCACGCCCTTCGGCCCGATGTCGCGCATCAACACAAGGTTGAAGATGTAGGTGGTGATGGCCGCCGACACCGAAGTGAGCATCTCCGAAGATCCGTTGAAGAAAATCTTCCCTATCTCGCGCTTGCCGCCCATCAGCTTGCCGAAGCGCACGTTGTGGAGCAGCACCAAGGCCGCAGTGGTGTTGGCGATGCAGGTGGCGATGGCGGCGCCTGCCACGCCCCAACCGAAACGTAGCACGAAGAAATAGTCCAACACGACATTGACCACGCAGCAAATCACGCCGCTGGTGAACACCCAGTTGGGCTTGCCGCGCAGTCGGGTGAAGGCTTCGGTGAAGTTGGGGATGCAATAGAAAATGAAGCCGCATCCGATGATGCCAAGGTATTGTCGCACAAAAGGATAAACCTCGTCGTTGCAGCCTAAAAGATAGCACAGGCGTTTGAGGTTGAGTGCGACCAAGAGCGACAAAGTCAAAATGGTGGCGAGCAGAACGGCAAAAGTGAGTGTGGTGTAGCCGCGCACGCGCTCCTCGTCGCCACGTCCTTGGGCGATGCCGGCAATGACGATGCCGCCTGAAATAATCATGATGGCCACGCTGAGCATCACGCTGATGAGCGGCATGCTCAAGTTGACGGCGGCCAAGCCCAAAGCCCCCACACCACGACTGACAAACAGCCCGTCGATGATGGTCTGCAATCCCACGATGAGCATCCCGACGATGCTCGGCAGGGCATATTGCAGCAGCTGTTTCCGTGTAGAATCGGTCAGGTTCATTTTTCTTGAATCGTTTTTGGGACCGCAAAAGTACGGAAAATTGATGAAAAGGTTGAAGCATGTCAGTATTTTGCTTACCTTTGCCTTTTCAAAAATAGCAAAATAATAAAATTTAAACCAATGAATAACAAATTATTAGACAATAAGCTCCCTTATTTGGTGGCCGACATGGGCTTGGCCGCATGGGGACGAAAGGAAATTGAAGTATCGGAACACGAGATGCCCGGCCTGATGTCGCTGCGCAAGAAATATGGCAACACGAAGCCGCTGAAAGGTGCGAAAATCATGGGCTCGCTGCACATGACCATCCAAACGGCTTGCCTCATTGAGACCTTGGTCGAACTGGGAGCAACGGTGCGTTGGTGCTCGTGCAACATCTACTCCACGCAAGACCACGCCGCTGCGGCCATCGCTGAGACGGGCACTGCCGTCTTCGCTTGGAAAGGCGAGACGCTTGAGGACTATTGGTGGTGCACCAAACGCGCCATCACCTTCCCCGATGGCACGGGTCCAGACCTCATCGTTGACGATGGCGGCGATGCCACGCTGCTGATTCATAAGGGCTACGCCTGCGAAAACGACCCCAAACTGCTTGAAGCGCCCACCGAAAGCGAAGAGGAAAGAGCATTGATGAGCGTCATCAAGGCCACCTATAAAGAGAATCCTACCTTCTGGCACACGGTGGTGGCCAACTGGAAAGGCGTTTCGGAAGAGACTACCACGGGTGTGCACCGTCTGTATCAGATGCACGAGCGCGGCGAACTGCTTGTGCCTGCCATCAACGTGAACGACTCGGTGACCAAGTCGAAGTTCGACAACCTCTATGGCTGTCGTGAGTCGTTGGCCGATGGCATCAAACGCGCCACCGACGTGATGATTGCCGGCAAGGTCGTGGTCGTTTGCGGCTATGGCGAAGTGGGCAAGGGCTGCTCGCACTCAATGAAGAGCTATGGCGCCCGCGTCCTCGTCACCGAAATCGACCCCATCTGCGCCTTGCAAGCCGCCATGGAAGGCTTCGAAGTGACCACGATGGAGGAGGCCGTCAAGGAAGGCAACATCTTCGTGACCACCACGGGCAACTGCGACGTGATTACGCTTGAACACATCCTGCAAATGAAGGACCAAGCCATCGTGTGCAACATTGGCCACTTCGACAATGAAATCCAAGTGGACCGTCTCGAAAAGACCGAGCACCTGAAGGAGAAAATCAACATCAAGCCGCAGGTCGACAAGTATGTTTTTGACGATGGTCACTGCATCTTCCTGCTGGCTTCGGGCCGCTTGGTCAACCTCGGTTGCGCCACGGGTCACGCCAGTTTCGTGATGAGCAACTCGTTCACCAACCAGACCTTGGCCCAGATGGACCTCTGGGAGAAGCGTGGACAATATAAAATAGGTGTCTACTGCCTGCCCAAGTATCTGGACGAGGAAGTGGCCCGCCTGCACCTCGAAAAGATTGGAGTGAAGCTGACCAAGCTCACCCAGAAGCAGGCCGACTACATCGGCGTTCCCGTCGACGGGCCTTACAAGTCGGACATCTACCGTTATTGATGGCACCTTGACATGAAAATTGCTGTCAACACACGCTTGTTGCTGAAAGACAAGCTGGAAGGCATCGGGTGGGTGGCCTATGAGACCTTGCGCCGCATGGTGAAAAGCCATCCCGAAGTGGAATTCTATTTCCTCTTCGACCGCGAGCCTGACCCGATGTTCGTTTTCGGCGACAACGTGAAACCCATAGTGCTCTTTCCTCAGGCACGACATCCTTTCCTTTTCATCTGGTTCTTCGAGTTTTCGGTGAAAAAGGCGCTGAAGCAGATCCAGCCCGACTTGTTTTTCTCGCCTGATGGCTATCTGAGCCTTCGGAGTGACGTGCCTCAAGTAGCTCAGTTCCACGATCTTAACTTTGAGCATTTCCCGAAGGACATGCCTTGGATTCATCTTTGGCACTACAAGAAATACTTCCCGAAATTCGCCCACAAGGCCAAGCGCATCGTGACGGTCTCGGAGTTCTCGAAACAGGACATCGTTGAGTGTTACGGCATTAATCCCGACAAGATTGACGTGGCGTATAACGGTGTGAATGAGAAGTTTGCGCCGATTTCAGAAGAGGAAAAGGAAGCCATTAGGACGAAATACACAGATGGAAATCCATATTTCATGTTCGTTGGTTCGTTGCATCCGCGCAAGAACTTGGCAAGGCTATTTACGGCCTTCGACTTGTTCAAGAGCCAAACGCCGTCCAACGTCAAGTTGTTGATTGTAGGGGAGAAGCGTTGGTGGTCGGAGCCGATTGAGAAAGCTTACAGTGCAATGAGGTTCAAGGACGACGTGGTCTTTGCCGGTCGTTTGAGTGCCGAGGAATTGCACAAGGTGACGGCTGCTGCTTTGGCATCTGTGTATGTGTCTTATTTCGAGGGCTTTGGCATTCCGATTTTGGAGGCATTCCGTTGCGAAACGCCAGTCATCACCTCCAATGTGACTTCCATGCCTGAAGTGGCCGACGATGCAGCCTTGCTTGTCGACCCGTTCAGCGAAGCCTCCATCGCCGAAGGCATGACGGAGATGCTCGACGAGAACGTTCGCGAGATCCTAATTGAAAAAGGCCATGAACGAGTCCAAGACTTCTCGTGGGACCAGGCGGCGGAGGAGATTTGGAATAGTTTAATGAATGCGATAAAACAATAAAAACATAAATATATGGCTAAAATAGTAATGTATCCGGCGGATAACGCAAAAGAAGCCTTGGATTGGAAAGCCGTTCAAGGCCAACATATTACAGCAGTTGAAAGAAAAGTTTTGGTGCTCGGTTCGGGTGGCCGCGAACATGCCTTGGCTTGGAGACTCGCCCAAAGCGAAGGCGCTCATGTTTTCATTGCGCCAGGCAATGCCGGCACAGCGCAAGTTGGTACGAATGTCAATCTGAAACTTTCTGATTTTGAAGCCATAAAACACCTCTGCTTAAAGGAACAGATTAATATGGTTGTGGTCGGCCCCGAACAGCCTTTGGTGGATGGCATCGTTGATTTCTTCAAGAACGACGAAGCCTTGAAGGAGGTGAAAATCATTGGTCCCGACAAGCGTGGTGCTCAACTCGAAGGCTCGAAGGCCTACGCCAAGGACTTCATGGAGAAATACGGCATCCCTACAGCCAAGTGTTTCAAAGTGAATAAGGACAATATCGAAGCAGGCTACGGTTTTTTGGAGCAAGTCAAGGCACCGTATGTGTTGAAGGCCGATGGTCTTGCTGCTGGTAAGGGAGTATTGATACTCAACGATTTGCAAGAGGCGAAGGACGAACTTTCAAAGATGCTTGATGGTAAGTTTGGAGCGGCTTCAGCTACCGTGGTCATCGAGGAGTTTCTTAAAGGCATCGAAGTGTCGGTGTTTGTGCTGACCGATGGAGAGCATTACGTTTTGTTGCCCGAAGCCAAGGACTACAAACGCATTGGCGACGGCGACACGGGCCTCAATACCGGTGGCATGGGCGCGGTTTCGCCTGTGCCATTCTGCACACCCGACTTCCTGAGCAAGGTGGAAGATCGCATCGTAAAGCCCACCTTGAAAGGCCTGAAATCAGAAAAGATTGATTATAAAGGCTTCATTTTCTTGGGCTTGATGAACGATGGCGGCAATCCTTATGTCATTGAGTACAACGTCCGCATGGGCGACCCTGAGACAGAAGCTGTGATGACCCGTATTGAAGGTGATTTTTCCGAATTGTTGGACGCTTGCGCAGATGGCCGCCTCGACGAGGTCCATTTCGCCAAGAGCGAAAAAACCGCCGTCACGGTCATGGTGGTGTCGGGTGGTTATCCCGAAGCTTATAAGAAAGGTATGAGAATGAGTGGTTTGGAAGGCTTGAAAGATGTCGTCGCTTTCCATGCCGGAACGACTTTCGACAGCGAAAAGCAAGTGGTCACTTCTGGCGGTCGCGTCATTGCGGTGACTGCTCATGGCGATTCGATAGAAGAAGCGAGAGATCTCGCTTATAGAGAGGTGGAGAAGATCCATTTCGAGGGAGCCAACTACCGCCACGACATTGGTCTTGACTTGATGAAACTGCAATGATTAAGTTTTTCAGACAAAGTTATATCATTCAGTATGTGATGATTGCGCTGTTAGCCATCATCCTTTGGGCACCTGCGTTCGTTTCGGGCAAGGCTGCCATGGGAATGGACGAACCCGTGACCCCCATCTTCAATTTGGTGAGCCGTTTGCTGGGGCCTTCCGTCATTTTGCGACACATTGTGGCTTTCGTATTGTTGGTAATAGAGACCTTGCTGTTCAATGCCATCATGGTAAAGAACCAGATTGTGGGCAAGGTGAGCAGCATGGGGGCATTTGTGTTCGTGTTGATGATGAGCATGACGCAAACCCAGACCAATTTCTATCCTTTTGGTTTGTCGCTCATCTTCTTGTTGCTGATGCTCAAGAACTTGTATGACGCTTATTTGCAGCCCGACGCTGAGATGTTCCTCCTCAGGTCGGGGGTGTTTCTCGCCTTGGCCACGATGTGCTATTTCCCGTCCATCGTATTGATTGTGTGGATGTTGGTGGTGCTTCCCATGAACAAGAAAGGCTCGGCGCGTTTCCTGATGATTCCGCTGTTCGGCTTCTGCTTCGTGTATTTCATGTATTTTGTCGGGGTGTTCCTGTTCGGCGACTTCCAATCGTTGTTGGATGGCTACAGTGGCTATTTCTCCTCGTTGCAACTCACCGTTGAGGGATTCAACTTGCGGACAATCATCCTATTGTCTGTTATTATCGTGAGTGTGGTGTTCCTGTTTCTGGGTAGCAACAATGCCAACTTCGAAAAAGCCGTGGCGGTTCGCACCAAGATTTCCATGGCTTTCATCATGGCATTCTTTGGCATCTTGCTGCTCTTCGTAGGCGATAACGTGCTGATGAACGGCTTGATTTTCATGGTGTTGTCCATCCTCGTTTCATACGCATTCTCCTATATGGGCAATACCGGCTGGGCCAATCTGATGCTTACGGTTTTCATCCTGCTGACATTAGCCAACCATTATTACTTTAAACTCCTGTAAACCATGGGATTGCTTGCTCATTACTCAAATCTGGTGGAAGCAGGTTGCGACGAAGCGGGACGTGGCTGCTTGGCGGGTCCCGTTGTGGCCGCTGCCGTCGTTTTGCGCAACGATGCCGACTATCCTGAACTCAATGATTCCAAGCAACTTACGGAGAGGAAACGGATGAAGCTGCGTGAGTTGGTGATGCAAGAGGCAATTTCTTACGGCATCGGTATAGTCACAGCGCAAGAGATTGACGAAATCAATATCCTAAACGCCTCATTCTTAGCGATGCACAGGGCCTTGGATCAACTAACACTTCAACCGGAATTGTTGCTGATTGACGGCAATCGTTTCAATCCTTACAAGGAGGTGAAACACGTTTGCATCGTGGGTGGCGATGCCAAATACCAGTCGATTGCGGCGGCATCCATCTTGGCCAAAACCACGCGCGACATGATGATGGCGCAATATGACGAGCAGTTTCCCGTTTACAATTGGAAAAAGAACAAGGGTTATCCCACACGCGAACACAAACAGGCCATCGCCGATTATGGTACGACACCCCTTCATCGCATGACTTTCAATATGGCTATTCAATTAAAGTTAGACTTGAAATAACAATGTACTAAAAATTGAAAATCAAATATATACATATTGTTTTAGTTTTGCTATTCCTCATAGCGTCAACGTTGCCGACGAAAGCTCAGATTGGAGCTGAAGAAAACGTTTGGGACGATGTTGATTTCACCGATACGGCTTTGGTCGCATCAGAAAGTTTCCAAAATCGGATGCTGGAACAGCTTTTCAACCTTACGGAAAGTGGCGACATGCACCGATTCGACAGCCTTTCAATGGCCACCATAGGTAACCTCCTTGAAAAGGCCAAGGTTAACATGCGTGTTTATGAATACATTTTGGTGTTCATGCTCAACGGGTATTCAAATTTGGGTAGAGAGCAAGTCGTTGATTATCTATTGAGTTATCCGATGTTATTTGAAGGAGAGATCCAAGTGGAAGAGGGTATGCGTTTGGATTCCATAACCGAGCCATATCAAAAGGTCCGTGTGGGAGCCAAAGCACCTGATTTTTCTGGAATCACCATCGATGGGAAGCCCTATCGGTTGTATGACTCGAAAGCGGAGAAGGTCATCGTCGTTTTTTGGTCGACTGACTGCGAATATTGCCACGATTTCTTGGTTGCCATTCGGAAGAACTTGGATTTGAAGTCTGATTTTGAGTTGGTTACGTTTGCATTGGCGGAAGATGAGAGTGATGCGATTCGTTCGGTAAAAAAAATGCGACTTGACGGATACCATTTCTATGACGACTTGCGTTGGGAAAGCAAGCCTTTCTTGGATTACCATATCACTTCAACGCCTACGGTTTTCGTTTTGGACAAAGACCGAATGATTGTGTGTAAGCCTTACGATTGGTATGAGTTAAAGGAATGGTTGAAATAATCTTATTTAAAATATAGAAATTTAGTTTGTTATGAATATTAGGAAATTTTTCTCTGTTGCAGTTTTTGGCTTGACTTTTGCCATGGGTCAGGCTTATGCACAAACCGCTGCCGACCATTGGGTCGATTCGGTCTATAACAGCCTTACTACTGAGCAGCGTGTCGCGCAGTTGATTTGCATGCGTGCCAACCAGCCCAACAAGCCTTTTTATGAGGATGTGGCGAAATACATCAAGAAGTACAACATTGGTGGCGTGTGTTTCTTCCGCGCTGACGCTGAGGCGATTATCAAGCAGGCCAACGATTGGCAGTCTATTGCCAAAACGCCGTTGATGGTCTCCATTGATGCCGAATGGGGACTGGGAATGCGTGTCAACAAGGCCTTGTCGTATCCCTATCAGATGACCTTGGGGGCCATCAGCGACGACCAACTGATTTACGAGATGGGGCAACAGGTGGCGGAACAGTGCAAACGCATGGGCATCCATGTCAACTTTGCGCCCGTCGTCGATGTCAATTCCAATCCAGCCAACCCGATCATAGGTATGCGTAGCTTCGGCGAAGACCCGCAGAAAGTGGGAGAGAAGGGTGCTGCCTATGCCCTTGGAATGCAAAGCAAAGGCTTGATAACCACGATGAAGCACTTTCCTGGTCACGGCAATACTGCAACCGACTCGCACATGACGTTGCCCACCGTGACCCGCACGATGGACGAGGTGCGCGACATTGAGCTTGCGCCTTTCCGCTATATGATTGAACAAGGTGTGAACGGCGCCATGGTTGGACATTTGTATTTCCCTGCCATTGAGAAGGTTAAGAACACTTCGTCGTCGCTTTCACACGGTGTGGTCACCGAATTGCTCAAAGAACAAATGGGCTTTGAAGGGCTGATTTTCACCGACGGCCTGGATATGAAGGGCGTTTCCGAGAAGGTGCGCCACGACAGTGTGCCTTATGTCTCTTTCATGGCGGGCAACGATGTGCTGATCCTGCCCACCAACGTGCCCTTCGCCATCAGGACGATCAAGGATGCGGCTGAGAGCAATCCCGTGGCGGCGGCCCGATTGGAGGAGAGCTGCAAGAAGATATTGCGCTACAAATATCTCGTTGGGCTGAACCATTACGAAGACAAGCCAGCCACCAACCTTACCGACTTGAAAAAGAAGGAATACACCGATTTGCGCCAAACGCTCTATGACGAGGCCATCACGATGCTTCGCAATGAAAACCAAGTGATTCCGTTGGTCAACAACAAGAAAATCGCAGTGGTGACCATAGGCAACACGAAAAACGACGTGAACAACGGCTTGTGGGCACGCGGCTACATGACCACCTCGTTTGTGGTGACCAAAGACGCCATCGCCACGAAATCGGCGGAATGGCTGAAAAAGCTGGAGACTTTCGACTTGGTGGTGGTCAGCATCGAGAAGACCACGATGTTTGCCGACAAAAACTACGGCATCAACGATGAGACCGTTAAGTTCTTCAACCGTTTGGTGGCCCAAAACGACGTGATTCTCAATTTGTTTGCTTGCCCTTATGCCTTGGATATGTTTCGTATCAACAATAGCGTGAAGGGGCTGGTGGTGGCCTATCAAGACGAGGTGCCCGCCGTCAACGCGGTGGTGAGGCTGCTTTCGGGCGAGATGGAAGCCCATGGCACTTTGCCGGTCTCGGTCGGGAAGTTCAAGTGCGGCGACGGCATCGTGACAGGCGTTCCCGAAAAGAAACCTCACATCCTGCCTTCAAAGGAAGTGCCTACCAAGGCCTTGCCATCTGTAGGTCAGGTGATTACAAACGAGCCTGTCGTAGAGCTGCCGAAAGGCAATCTCGCCGATCGTTATGCTCGCCGCTTCGACTCGGTGGCCAAGGCTGGCATCCGCAACGGGGCTTATCCAGGGTGCCAAATCGTGGTGATGAAGGACGGCAAGATGGTCTACGACAAGTGTTTCGGCACGTTCACCTATGGTGGCGACCACCAAGTGCAGCCCGACGACCTCTACGACATCGCATCGTGCACCAAAATCTTCGCTTCTACGTTGGCAATCATGAAGTTATATGACGATGGGCTGATTGACCTGAACTCCACGTTGGCTGATTTTTTTCCCTATCTGAAGGGCAAGTCGCACGGCAAGCTGAAGCTCATCGACATTATGACGCACCAAGCCGGCCTGAAGGCATGGGTACCTTTTTATAAGGTGACGGTGGACCAAAACGGGCCGATGTTTGAGTATTATTCCGATGTCATCGACGAGAGTCACAACGTGAGGGTGGCCGAAAACCTTTATCTCGTCAACGACTATCCCGACCGCATTTTCGACTCGGTGGCCAAGACCCCTCTGGGCAAGAAAAAGTACCTCTACAGCGACATGGGATTCTATTACATGCCCAAGATTGTGAAGCTCTTGACCAACCAAAGCATCGAAGACTATCTGAATGAGAAGTTCTATCTGCCGATGAACCTCAACCACATTTGCTATCAACCACTCAGCCACTTCACTCGCAACCAGATTGCCCCGACGGAAAACGACACCATCTTCCGTAAGCAACAGATTTGGGGTGACGTTCACGACCAGGCAGCGGCCATGTTTGGAGGCGTTGCGGGCCATGCGGGTTTGTTCGCCAATGCCCACGACTTGGCGGCCCTCATGCAGATGCTGCTTGACGATGGCACCTACAATGGCCGACGTTACCTGAAGCCCGAAACGGTGCGCTATTTCACCTCGGCGCCCTTCGCATCGAGCAACGACAACCGTCGCGGCATCGGTTTCGACAAGCTGCCTATCGCCAAGAAAGGCTCATGCACGGCTTCCAAGTCAGGCTCGATGAAAGGCTATGGACATACGGGATTCACGGGCACTTTCGTTTGGGCCGACCCCGCCAACAAAACGGCCATCGTTTTCCTTTCCAACCGCGTCTATCCCAATGCTGAACCCAACAAATTGGTGCGTCAAGGCACAAGGACGGCCTTGCACGACATCCTTTACGAAGCCTTTCCCGTGGCGGAGTGAAGGACGGCCTAAATTGGAGATAAATTAATTTTTTTTGGTGGAAATGTTTTTTTTCCCTATTTTTGTCGTTTCTTTTGAAAACGACAAAACTTAATTTTATGATTAACAACGATTACTTTCCCAGTATGCTTTCTGCCGACGAACTCGCGCAGTTAAAGTACATCCCGACCCTTCCGGAATTTGTCACTTGGATTGAGCAAAAGTGGGCTGACCTGCCTTGCCTTTCCGACACGGTGAACACATTCAGCTACAAGCAAGTATGCGACATAGTGGCACGCAAACGCGCCCTGCTCAACGACCTTGGCTTGCAAAAAGGCGACAAGGTGGCCATCTTGGACAACACCAACGTTGATGCCGTCGAAATGTTTCTCGCCGCCACTTCGGCGGGCTTCGTGGCC
>OCTW011599918.1_pt1 | contig 20412 bp, 23 predicted proteins | sample 1539671 | NCBI WGS metagenome assembly OCTW01 (sample SAMN02144230, study PRJEB22623) | gut metagenome | biome: sheep rumen | host: Ovis aries | place: New Zealand
CAGCAAGGGCCGCCAACGACCAAATCAGGGCGATTGCCATTACGAGCAAAAACCTCGTGGAGGAAAAACGAAAACTCCATAACCTTTCTCCGATCGCAGGAGCTGCCATCGGACGCTTGATGTCTGCCGCCTTGATGATGGCCGATTGGCTGAAAAACGAGACCGACACATTAACCATTGAGATTGCCGGCGAAGGAAAACTCTCCCATCTTACCGCCGTTTCGAATAACAAAGGCGAGGTTCGAGGCTATGTCTCAAATCCCGATGTTGTCCTTCCTCCGAACGCTTCCGGGCATTTAAATGTCGGGGGCGCGATTGGCAAAGGGCATATGACTATCATTCGTGATTTGGGGTTAAAGACGCCATACGTGTCTCAATTAAATCTCGTCAGCGGAGAGATTGCCGAAGACCTTACTTATTATTTCGCCCAATCAGAGCAAACTCCTTCTGCCGTCGGATTGGGAGTCCATTTTGACAAAGAGACAGTCGAAGTCAACCATGCCGGAGGTTTCATCATCCAGCTGATGCCAAATACCAACGAAGAAACGATTGTCCGCCTAGAAGAGAATTTAAAAAATATCCCTTCGGTGACAACGATGCTTGAAAAGAACGGCGATTCACCAGAAAAACTCCTTCAGGAAGTCTTAGCCGGTTTTGATCTTGTCTTCGAGAAAAAGAAAGACGTGCGTTGGAAATGCAATTGCAACGAGGAACGAGGAGAGAGAATCCTCACTTCCTTAACGAGGAAAGAATTGTTGGAGATTCTCGATGAGGGAAAACCAGTGGAAATGAATTGTTCTTTCTGCGGAAAACAATACACGTATTCCTTAAGTGAGATCAGAAACATTCTCGCCAAGAAAGGGGTAGTCACGAATGAGTGATTTTAAAAACACCCAAGAAGGGACCATGAAATGGACATTGGATTCGGTCAGTAAAGAGACCAATCACCCCTTCTTGAATTTCTATACCCTTCATTACACGGTAGACCAGGCAGATGGTCAAAAGAATTATCAATATTATGTCGCTTCTCGTAAGGAAGCGGATACAATGCGTCCCCGCACCAAGGATTTCAAAAAACCAGACGCCGTGATTATCGGACTTTATAAAATCGAAGACGGCGAGGTCTCGATTCTCATGACCAAACAATTCCGCCCGGCCTTAGGAACCTATGTTTTTTCGATCGTCGCCGGTTTGATCGACGAAGGCGAGGATGTCTTTCAAGCCGCCATACGAGAGGCTCACGAAGAAGCCGGAGCCAAAGAGATCACCGACTTGGAAATTCTCACCCCGATTAGTCCCACTTCGACGGGAATGTCAGATGAAGAAGATGCTTTCTTGATGGCCAGAGTCATTTCTTTAGAAAACAACGATCTCGAGGAATTTGAAGACATCTCCTCTTCTTTTGTGACTCTAAAAGAATGTCAGGAGATGTTCCAAGACCCAAAATACACCTTCGCTTTGAATGCCAGGCTTTGGATTCATTACATGATTGCTCGTTTTGGGGTCAAATAAGCGTCAAATTTTAAAAAAAGAAAAGGGCTTAGGAAATTCCTCAAGCCCTTTCTCTTTTGTCTCAGTTTAAGCGTGCAATGCGCTTAATTCAATCAAGCACTCCTGAGGGACGCCAAGATTCTTCCAACCCTCAATTTCCACTAGGTTAATCAAAGTCAAGGCCGCGACAGGGAGGCCTCCCGCTTTGACAATAAGATCTTCGAGGGCTCTAAGGGATCCTCCGGTGGCCAATAAATCGTCGATCATCAAAACCCTCTGCCCAGGTCGGAAGGAATTGGCGGGGATTTGAAGTTTTGCGGTGCCATATTCTAGGTCATACTCGACTTCATAGGTCTTGCCAGGGAGTTTACCTGCTTTTCTGGCCATGACAAAACCAAGACCCATTTTATAAGCCAACGCAGAGCCGAAGACAAAACCTCGGGCTTCCGGGCCGACAATCACGTCGGGATGATATTTCTCCGCTAACTTAGCGAAGTCGTCGATGCAAGATTGAAACGCTTTCGGATCGTCCAACAAAGGAGAGATGTCTTTAAAGGAAATTCCTTTCGTCGGGAAATCAGGAGTGACGCTGATGAATTTAGAGTAGTCCATTTGTTTTATTTCTTCCTCACAGATGACTATTATAGACTGATTTTTGGCCTATTTAACACATTAAATTTACTTTTAAAAAACGTTAATGGTTGCGAAAGGGTTTATGATAAAATGAAAGGCTGAAAAGAGGCTTAAATTATGGATTTGTCTAAATATCCAAATGTCACCTTGCTTGACCATCCTTTGCTCAAGCACAAAATCAGCATCCTCAGAGACAAAACGACTGGGACAAATGAATTTCGCCGGGTCGTGAAAGAAATCGCCATCATGGAAGGATATGAAGCCTTGCGTGATTTGCCGACCGAATTATTGGAAATCGAGACCCCGATCGAAAAAACCAAACAGCCTTTCGTCTCAGGAAAAACTCTTTGTTTCGTTCCTATTCTCCGCGCTGGCTTAGGAATGGTCGATGGCTTAATTTCCTTGGTCCCTTCCGCGAAAGTTGGACACATCGGTCTATATCGTGATGAAGTCACTCATCAGCCCCATGAATATTATTGCAAGCTCCCTTACGATTTAGATCAAAGAGAGGTTTATGTGGCTGATCCAATGTTGGCCACAGGGGGATCGGCGATCGACGCGCTTGCTTTATTGCAAAAACATGGGGCGAAACATCTTCACTTCATTTGCATCATCGCCGCGCCAGAAGGGGTTGAAGCCTTCGTCAAAGCCTATCCGGATGTCCCGTTGACCATTGGGGCATTGGATCGCGAACTTAACGAAAACGCTTATATCTGTCCTGGGCTCGGGGATGCCGGAGACCGCATCTTCGGAACCGTAAAATAAACCGTCAAAAATCCTAAAAACGTCTGCAAAACGGACGTTTTTTTCTTTAAACGTGCGAAGAGATCGAGTCTGTGATTTGCTGACAAGCGCGTTCGCAAATGAAATTAAAATGGTCGCCGCAACGTTCTAGATTACTCACTAAATTCAAATAGATATTCGAATTGCTAGGAGAGCATTGCCCAGAGGAAAGGCGCTTCATGTGTTCCTCGACCATGAGGGTACGTTGTAAATCAATTTCATTTTCTTTTTGCCGCGATAATCGCAATAGAGGAAGGTTTGGGTTTTCGACCAGTTCTTTTGCGTTGGCGTATTGTTCGTTCAATAAACGCTTCATCACGTCAATTTCTAATTCGACGGATGGCGAAAATTCTAATCCTTCCTCCACCGCTGCTGCGGTGTATTTGACCAGGTTGTCTGCGACTTCGCTGAGGCGGACGATATCAGCCAGATCTAAAGCCATATTGCTGACTCTTCGCTTGACTTGTTCTGAAACTTCCGAAGAAATCAGTTTGACGTTAAAGGCGGTGAGGTTTCTGCTCATGAGGAGGATCTCTCCTTCTTCTTTCTTAATTCGGGAGGAGGCGTTGATGTCTTTTTTCACGAAAGCGGCAATGGAATCGTTAAGGTTGTGCATGGCTTTTTCCGCGATGAGATGATAGAAGCGGATCGATTCTGAAAAGGCGATCGCGGGCGTGGACAAAAAGCGTTCATCGATCAGTTCATTGTTTGTTTTTGTCGTTTTCTTCTTTTCGCGAACGACAAATTCCGAAAGTTTAACGAAAAGCTTAATGCACGGCAGGAAAAGAATCGTGTTAACGACATTAAAGAACGTGTGGAACATCGCGATTTGCCATTGTGGGGAATGGGGGAAAAGGGAAGCGAAAGTCAAATCATTAAAAGAAGGGAAACAGAGCAGGAAAACAAAGAAAATCACGGATCCAAATAGATTAAAGAGGAAATGGATAAAGGCTGCGCGTTTGCCGTTGGTGCTGCTTCCGATGGAAGAGATCAGCGTCGTTGAAGTAGAGCCGATATTGGTGCCCAAAATCAAATAAAACACGGCATTTCCTCCACCGCCGAAAACACCGCCAGCCATGGCAATGGCAATGACGATGGAAGTAATCGCTGAGGAAGATTGGAAAAGCACGGTGGCGAGAATGCCAAGCAAAAACAAGAGGAATGGATGACTCAAATTGGCGATGAAGGCGTTGATTTGCTCATGGGATTCAAGAATCGACTGCATATTGTCTTTCATCACCGCGAGGCCTAGGAAAAGGAGACCCAAACCAGAGATTAACAAGCCCACGTCCCCCACCCTTTCGCTCTTTTTGCCGAAAAATAGGAAGGCCAAAATGCCAATTAAAGTCAAGGCGATGACGATTTCGGAGAACGAAAAATCCCCCAAGGCGACAATTTGGGCGGTAATCGTCGTGCCAATATTTGCCCCCATAATATAGGCGGTGGCTTGGGAGAGACTCATGACACCGGCATTGACAAAACCAACAACCATGACCGTGGTTGCCCCACTCGATTGCATCACCGCCGTAGCAAGGGTGCCAATCCCCACTCCGACGAAGGGGTTTTTCGAGGTCTTAGCAAAAAGCTTTCGAAGCCCTCCAGTCGCCAATTTCTCCGTGGAGTCTTGCAATAATTTCAAGCCGATCAAAAAGGAACCCAACCCTCCTAACACCAATAAGATGGCAGCGGCCAAATCGGCGGTACTCATACTTTCTTTATATCGCGGATGGAGAAAAAATCACGTTAAAAACGCTTTCAAGAAAACGTCTTCGGAACGGGGAAAAGAAAAAGCCTCTACAGATTGTAGAGGCTCAATGAATTCAAACGGATTACTTTGTTTCTTCGCTTGATGGTGTTTCGGAAGAGATGTCTTCCTTCGGTTCTTCTTTCACTTCCGTAGCGTTGACTTCGACAGCCGGGGAGGTTTGTTCCTCTTTCGCTGGTTCAAATTTGTGATCAACGCTGGCAGCGAGAACCTTCATTCTTTCCTGGCGGCGCATCTCTCTTTCTTTGTCCGCTTCGTTGTGACGTGCCATGACATTGAAGAAGATAACCATAATCACAACTGCCGCAGCCAAAAGGATGAAGCCGAACCAGCGATAATCAAAGCCCATTGCGGCTTTAAATTCGGCATTGCCCGTCCAATTCTCGCTGGCTTTGCCAGGGAGATAATCGGAAACGATGCCCAAAATGATCATGATGATTCCGCCTAAAGCAAGGATGGAATCGATGGAACCAATGATGGCTCTCCATGCGATATGCCAGCTCTTGCTATGGATTTTTTTGGTATTGGTTGCTGTGTCTGCCATAATTCTAGAAATTCAGTTGCTTATTTTTTCGGAAGGCCGGTCTTTGGGTCGAGCTCGACTGGTTCCCCTTCCACCGCCGCTGCTTGGGCTGGTTTCTCGCCGGCTCCGATCTTGTTGCCGTTGGCTTGAGCTTGGGCGATGAGTTCATTTAAAACTGGGACATAAGCGTCACGGAAAGCTGGCTCGACTTCACGGATCAATCCGCCAACCGCGTCCTGGGTTTCCTTGATGACTTCGCCAAATCCTTTTCCCATCGGCAAATCACGACGACCAGTCATAAATTCGACTAATTCGAAGACTTTGTCTTGAACGCCCATGAATCTTTCGTCGGTGATATGCGAATTGGCACGGACGATGTTGAGATTTTGAATGACGGCGTTGATATCATTGCCAATGAATTTGGAGGCTGCGCTTTCTTCGCCTTTGGCTTCACGGCGGGCTTGGTTATAATCGCTGAACAATTTAATGAGCTGATTGGTCAAAGTAAGATAAGCGACGGTGCGATACATTCTTTCTTCCAAAAGATCGACGTGTTCAACGACAGAAACATCGATGTTGTTTTTCTTCGCATCGGCGATGATGCCCCTAACCATTCCTTCAATGTTTTCGTGGATTGGCAAGACGCCACGGAAAATGGAAAGATGTTGAGCGTGGTCGACACGAAGTCCATCTTCGGCCGCCTTTAAAATCGTAGAGCTGTCTCCGTAAACTTCTTCGTAGAAATCACGGATCATTTTCTCTAATTTTTCGCCATTTTCGCCAGAATTGTTGATGATGCTCTTTAAAGGGGTGTTCTGGTCGAGTTCGACAAGAATGCTTCTTTTCTTCTCGTTGTAAGCATTCATGTCATAGTTGTCTCTTGGGAGAGTGTACTCAAGAGTGTCTCTGATCACAACCTTGTAATGTTCTAAGGTGGTAATCACTTCTGAAACTTGATTCATTGTGTTTGAATTCCTTTCTTAACATTAAGTTCCTGGATTTAATCGTTCTCCACAGAAGGGTAGACAAATTTTTCTAAATCGGAAAAATGCTTGATGGTGTGTTTTGCATGATCTTTCACGCTTTGATCGGCATGGGCCATGCAAAAACTGTTGTCGCGATAAGATTCGAACATGGAAATATCATTTCCAGAATCGCCGACGACTAATACATTATCGTTAGAAATGTGATTGTAATCAAGATAAAAAGCGATGCCGGAAGATTTTGTGCACCCTTTAGGGGTGACTTCAATGGCTTGATTGCTCCAAGCAAATTCGAATTCTGGATAACGGATGGATAAAAGTTCTGTGATTTCTCCGGAACGTTTGATCGATTTCTTGCGTGGTCCGACGAAAAGCAAAACTTTGTAAACCTCGCCTTTCTCGAGTTCTTCGTAGAAGATTTTCTCAGATTTGGTCACTTGCTCATGGTAGGTGCCTTGGGAAAGTTCGTATAAGCGGTACGCAAAACGAGGCATCATTTTCATCGTCCCGACGTCGATGACGAAATTGCGGTGTTTGCAAAAGAGAGAAATGAACATCATCTTGAATTCCCGACGAACTTCCGAAATCATCTTTTTTAGCGATTCTGTCGGGAAAAAAGTTTCTTTGACTATTTCCCCGTTCACCATAACAAAAGCACCATTGCAGCCAATCACATCGACTTTTCGTTCAAGATTGTTGGCAACTTTTTCTCCGAAATATCTTCCGCGTCCCGAAACGATGACGAGTCTGCCACCGTCATCGGTGAATCGTTCCAAAAATCTACGACTCATTTTGGGAATCATTGAGAAACGCTTTTTCGGATAAAACAAGGTTCCGTCTAAATCTGTTGCGATAACTTTATCTACGCTCATTGCCAAAGTATTTTACTTTGCCCCAATTTAAAAGTGAAGAAGGTTTTTCACTTTAGATGATCAACGATGGTTTTTGCCTTTTTTACCGCATTTTTAAAATCTTCTTGAGGTGTGCTTGAGGGTTCATAGGCAACCATAAATTCAAATTCTTTCTGATTCTTGATGAAGAACACAAGATCGGTGTACGGATAGACTTCAACCAAACCTTTGTAAGAAGCATCATAAGTCTTCCGAAATAACGTTTCATCGAAAGCGATCCCTTGCGCTAAAACGCGGAGACGATTTCTAGCGAGACCTAAAATTTTTCCGCAGAAAATGTAATAAAGGGTGATCTTATAGCCTTGTTCGTGGGCGAGACGAATATAAGTGAGATGTTTTTCGTCAATCAAGGATGAGGTCGAGCAGAAAGAAAGGCCCCCAATCAATCCTTGGTAAAGGGGCAAATTCGGAAGGGATGCCATGAAAGAATTTTTGAAACTCGTCAAGAACGTGTTTCTTCCACTGCCATCGACCCCACAAACCAGAATCAGCTCTTTGCCTTCATTTTCCGCCATGCTTCACTACCCTCACAACTTGCATCTTAGAATTCAAATACTCCTTGGCTCCGTTTTTGTATTCGTAGACTAAATACCCATCTTCAACGTAGGCAACCGGAACGCCATTTTTAAAATTTTTGGTACGTACTTTATTGAGTCCGTAAAGGGAAGCTTTCGAAGTTAAAAGATAGAGGTATTTCTTGTATTTGATTGACGATGAATTACCTAGGTATTTGGTAACGAGTTTCCCTTCTTTCCGATAGGTCAGGTAATAGTAATCGTGCCCTTTGATTTTCTTTCTTGTCAGCGTTTTCTTCACAAGGACATTTTAATGCCGATTAAAAAGTTAGGCAACATTATATTTTTGTTAGTTAACTTTATCTGATGGAAAAAGAAAAGAGAGCCGAAGCTCTCTCAACTTTTTAAATGTTTTTATGATTAACTTTTTAACTCGTTTTCCGTTTCGATGACACCATAACCAACGTCAGCTCTCTTATAAGCAACAGCGATTTTGTTATCGTCTGAATCCAAGTAAACGAAGAATGAATGACCAAGGGCATCCATTCTAGTGATGGCATCATCTAGAGACATTGGCTCCAAATAAATTGACTTTGTTCTGACAACCTCTTCCGCATCAGCAGCTTCTTCCTCGGCCATGAAATTTTCGAAGGCGATGGAACGTCCTAATCCGAGACCTTTTCCAGCGTTCTTGGAACGGTTCATTCTCGTCTTCAGACGACGCATTTGATCTTCAAGCTTATCAATCGCAAGATCGACGGCAGCATAAAGATCGTTGTCACGGACTTCCGTACGGAAATCCATTTCCTTTGTGAAGATCGTGATTTCGACCTTCGCACCGACGTTGTAAGCGACGACGACAGCTCGGCAAAGAGGCTCTTCATCGCTCTTAACGAAGTACTTATCCATGCGGCCGAGTTTCTTTTCGATGTCCGCACGAATAGAGTCGGTAACTGGGATGTTCTTACCGACAACCTGAACTTTCATATATGTACCTCCGGGACCTTTAAATCCCTTACAACTTTATAATAATTAACCAACGAAAAATGTAAAGTGATGTTAAAAATTTTCTAGGTATAATCGTCAATATTTCGTAATTGTAAATTTGTAAGCCCTTTCAGTTGGCTAATAAAAACCCCCGCCTTGTGGTCAGTAAATCAAATTACGTTCCAAAAAACGGGGGTTTTCTTACTTTTGGTTTTTGAAGAATTCTTTTAAGGCGGATACCTTATCTAATCTTTCCCAAGGAAGGTCAAGGTCAGGTCTACCGAAAGCTCCATAGTTGGTAGTATCGGCATATTTGAAATTAGGCTTTCTTAGCGAAAATTGATCGATGATGGCCCCTGGTCTTGCGTCAAAGAAGCGATCAATGGCTTCAAGAATGACGTCGTCCTCATAATGCTTGGTGCCATAGGTCGTTAATCCAATCGAGAGCGGTTTAGCCACGCCGATGGCGTAGGAAAGTTGAATCTCCAGGCGATCGGCCGCCCCAGCGGCAACAAGGTTCTTGGCGATATATCTCGCATAATAAGAAGCGGAGCGGTCAACTTTGGAAGGGTCTTTCCCCGAGAAAGCTCCTCCTCCATGACGAGCAGATCCTCCATAAGTGTCAACAATTAATTTCCTGCCTGTTAGGCCGGTGTCGCCCATCGGTCCTCCAATGCAGAATCTTCCTGTTGGGTTGATCAAATAGGCAAAGTCGGTATTTAAGCCGAAAGATTTGGCGACAGGCACCATGATTTCGTCATGGATATATTTCTGAAAAGAGACCAAATCCGTCTCTTCGTCATGCTGGCAAGACATCAAAATGTTATCGATTTTGACTTGTTTTGGGTCAGTATAATCGATGGTGACTTGGGATTTCATGTCGGGACGGGCATGTTGGAAAGAGCCTTTCTTCCGTAATGCGCTGGCGGTTCTGACTAATTTATGGGCGATAGAAATCGCCAAAGGCATATAGCCTGCTGATTCGGTGGTCGCGTAGCCAAACATGATTCCTTGGTCGCCTGCGCCCATATCAAGTTCATTTTCACGTTCGATGCCACGATTGATATCTGGGGATTGTTCTTTGATCTTGACCACGATTTGGCAACTGTCTGCCCCAATGCCGATTTCCGGAGAAGTATAGCCAATCTCTCGGAGAACCTTTCTGGCAATGCCCTCATAATCAACATGAGCACGAGTAGTGATTTCCCCGCCGATGATAAGATATTCGGTCGTCGCGAAAACTTCGCAGGCGACGTGAGAATAGGGATCTCCTGCTAAACAGGCGTCAAGAATGGAATCGGCAATCTTGTCACAGACCTTGTCAGGATGGCCTTCTGAGACCGATTCTGATGAGAATAAAATTTTGTTCATGGTTGCTCCTTTTTACGAAAAAGCCCTCCACACTATAGGTGGAAGGTCTCAAACCAATCCAACGAGTATCGTTAGGGATGTGTGGCTCCCTCTCGGAACGAGCACTTACCAACCCTATGGTGGATGGAGTTGCTAGCAGCTTTTTCCAGTTCCTAAAAACCGCTTCTGGATACCCGACTTTTGTCGTGAGTTAATTCTAGGCTTTTCCCAGTTTGCTGACAAGGAAAACAATAAAAAAAGAAGCTTGGTTCAGACTTCTCTTGGGTATGTTTTCTCAATGAATTTTTAAACCGAGTTGGTAGAAGGTTTCTAATTGATTGAGGTGTTGTTCATAATCCTTCGCCTTCTTCACGCCGGGAAGGCTCAAGAAAGAGAACAAATCCCAACCTAAATGTTCTGCGATAAGGCGGGATTGTTCTTTGACTGGCTCAAGGCTGCTAAGATCTTCGCCAGAAAAAGCAAGCATCACGATCAGTTTCTTTCCTGAAAGCGAGCCGGGAAGGAAACTCGTATCCAAACGGTCGATCACGTTTTTCAAATAACCGCTGAAAGAATAAAAATACAGCGGGGAGGCAAACACAACGACATCCGCCTCTTCTAAGTGAGGCTCAATTTGAAGCATATCGTCTTGAATCAAACAAGCCTTACCCTGATATTCCTCTGGGTAACCGCCATTGCCTATGCTGTCATGTATTTTCATGAAAGCGACGTTGAAAGTAACGATCTCATTGTCGCCTTTAGCGAGCCCTTTCTTGAAGGATTCGATGAGGGCGTTGGTGTTTCCTCGTAAACGAGGAGAGCCATTTAGAATCAAAACTTTTGCCATGTTTATCGCTCTTTTGCCCGTATTTCTTTTAAGGCTTGGGCAAATTGGTCTGGGCAAGAAGTTTGCCTGTTTTTAGAGCCAGGACAACGAATTCCATCCAAGGCTTCAATCACTTCGTCGATCTTCCTTCCTTGGACTAACTTGGAGATGCCTTGCAAATTGCCCGGACATCCGCCGACGACTTTCAAAGAAACAATGACGTCGCCATCTGTTGTGATTTCCAGTTGTCTAGAACAAACATTTTGTGGGGAGTAAAGATAACTTTTTTGCATTTTCAATTTCCGACGAAGGTATTATAGACCAAATGCAAAACGGAGATTAGCAAAACGCCTTTTTCTGTTTTGAATCAACAAATTTATCGTTCTTTTTTGTTCCTAAATTCAAAGAAAAAGCCTAGACTACCTCTAGGAGGGAAATCTATGGAAGAAGAAAATAAGAAAACGCCTGAGGCTGAGCAACCTCACGACGAAAACGAAAAGCCGATTCAGCCTGAAGAGATTGACGTTCCTATTGACGAATTGACTTCGCAAGACATCACCGACGCTTCTTTCGATGCGGAAACCCTTCTGAATGCGATTCAACGTCACGACGTTGCTAAATTAAATGAATTTTTCGAAACGATCCCGGACGCCGATATCGCAAAAGCGTGCGAACAATTGGATATCAAAGATGTCATCACTCTTTTCCGTGACACGAAATCAGAGCAAAATGCGTCTTTGTATGATGAATTGTCCCAGGATTTGAAAGAATCTTTGGTCCAGGCTATGACCAATAAAGAATTGGTCGAGCTGATCAACGAGCAATACGCCGACGACGTCGCCGATACGGTTGGCGACATGCCTGCCAATTTGGCTATGAAAGTTTTAGCGGCCGCTTCGCCAGACATGCGGAAAGACATCAACCAGTTGCTGAAATACAAAGAGGATAGCGCAGGCGCAATCATGACCACTGAGTTTATCGAACTCAAAGAAGGCATGACGATTAAAAAAGCCATTGATCATATTCGCAAAAGAGGCCGCGATGCGGAAACCATTTATACGATTTTCGTGAAAAACGAAAAACGAAAATTCGTCGGTACAGTCGACTTAGATGACTTGATCTGGGCTGAAGATGAGCAACATCTTTCGGACATCATGAATAAAGACGCTCCATTTTGCCACGTCAACACGGATAAAGAAGATGTCGCCAACATGTTCAGCAAATACGACTTGAACGCGATGGCCGTCTTAAATGACGACAATTGCCTGCTTGGCATCGTCACCGTCGATGACGCGGTCGATGTCATGGCAGAAGAAAACGCGGAAGATATTGCCCACATGACCAAAATGGAGCCACTCGAAGGCACTTATTCGCAAACTTCGCCATGGGTCAGCGCCAAAAAATGTATCCCCTGGATTGTCGCGCTTTTGATCCTTGGCACCTTTACTACGATGGTCTTGAACCGCTTGGAAGCCCAAACTATATTCGTTTCCCTGCCGATTTTGGTTTCCTTTGTCCCGACTTTGATGGATACCGGAGGAAATGCCGGGGGCCAGACGACCGGATTGATGATCCGCGGGTTGGCGACAAACGAATTTGGCCCGAAAGATCTTTTGAAGATTCTTTGGAAAGAATTTCGAACCGCATTGATTGTCGCAGCCGCGATTTCTCTTTTCTGCTTTGTTTGGGTGACGATGGAACAATATACGGGAATTGTCAATTTAGGTCACGTTACCGACACGAATGGGGCTTCTTATAATTTCAGCGATTACAACATCTGGAATGGGTCGGTTTTCCAAGGAGAATTGGCTGGCGAATTTGCCATCCACGCCTTGACTTTCTCTGGCCTAGTCTCTGTCACAATGTTCTTTGCCATCACGATTTCCAAGGTCATTGGCACCTCTCTTTGCATGGGGGCTGCGGCGATTAAGAAAGACCCTGCCTTGTTGGCTCAGCCAATGTTAACGACCATCATGGACGTAGCCACTTTATTGGTTTATTTCGGAATGGCTTGCCTCTTCTTCCCGGCCTTTGCTTAAAAACAAGAAAGATTTCTTATTGCTTAACGAATTTCCTTTAATTATAATTAACAACGCTGCGGGAATGGCGGAACTGGTAGACGCGTACGTTTGAGGGGCGTATGGGATTCCCATGTCGGTTCGAGTCCGATTTCCCGCACCACGTAAAAAAATAGGCTTCAATATCGAATATTGAGGCCTTTTTTCTTTGATCAGGGGCTTTTCTGACAATCAAAAAGGGGTTCGCCCTGATTACTTTGAAAAGAAAAATCCTTGGTAGCAAGGATGGTGAAATGTTTTCTTTCTTAGAATGTGGCTTTGACTAAACGATAAGTTCTGGTTTGGGTTTCAAAAACGAGTTCTTTGGAAGGATCGTGCTCAACTAGATAGTTTCGATAATCGGCAACCGCCCGATTAAACGAGGATTTTGAGCAGGCCATTTCTTTCTCGATCCCTTCTTCGGAGAAACAGCCATGCTTTGCCAGGCAGGAGGCCATTGCTAAAACGATGTGAATGCGAACGGATTTCATGAAAAACTCCTTTGAGACAACATTCGATATCGAAACTGATTATAGTGATTATTCAACGACATTTCCATTTCTTTACAAAATATGATTTAAATCACTTTAAAAATTATTTTTGAACATTGTGGGCAACCTTTGCGGATTGGCGGATTTTTTCCCGGTGAATCTCTTGGAAAGCCGAATATTTTTCTAGGGTTAGCAAACGAAAAACATTATCATTATCTAAAGCATAAAAAAGGAGAACGTTATGTCGAGAGCGGATCAAATTTTCATCGAAAACTGCAAGGATATCTTAACCAATGGCGTATGGGACACCGCCTACAATGTACGTCCTCACTGGGAAGATGGCACACCAGCCCACACGATTAAGAAATTCGGCATCGTCAATCGCTATAACTTGCAAGAAGAATTGCCGATCCTTACGATCCGCAAAACGGCATTCAAAAACTGTCTTGATGAGCTTCTTTGGATCTGGCAAAAGAAATCCAACAACGTCAAAGATTTAGCTTCTCATATTTGGGATAGCTGGGCCGATGAGAGCGGATCGATCGGAAAAGCTTATGGATATCAATTGGCCAAGAAGTCGATCTATCCAGAAGGAGAATTCGATCAGGTCGACCGCGTTCTTTATGATTTGAAGCATAACCCGAATTCCCGTCGCATCATGACGAACATCTACAATTTTGAAGACCTTCATGAAATGCATCTTTATCCTTGCGCCTATTCGATGACTTTTAACGTTTCGGGGGATACGTTGAATGGAATTCTCAACCAACGATCCAACGATATGCTGACGGCAAACAATTGGAACGTCCTCCAATATTCCTTATTGTTGATTATGTTTGCCCAAGTCTCTGGGTTAAAGCCAGGAACCTTGGTCCATGTCATCGCCGACGCTCATCTTTATGATCGGCATATCGATTTGGTGAAGGAAGTCATGGCCAAGCCTCAACATCCGGCGCCAAAGCTCAAAGTCGATCCTTCCATCACCAATTTTTATGACTTCACGGTCGATTCTTTTGAACTCGTTGATTATGAATTCGAAAAACTCGGCAAGAAAATTCCGGTGGCAATCTAAAATGAAACTCAGGGCAATCCTTAATTGTGATAAACATTTTGGCATCGGGAAAAAGAACGGTCTCCTTTTCGATTTGCCATTAGATATGAAATTTTTCCGTGAGACCACCAAAGGCCACACCGTTGTGATGGGAGAAAACACGTTGCTTTCCTTTCCTGGCTCTAAGCCGTTGAAAAATCGGACAAACATCGTTCTTTCTCAAGACCCGACCCACAATTATGAAGGCGTCATCAACGTCCATACAATGGACGATTTCAAGGCGGAAATCAAAAACCAGTTGGGGCGTGACGACGTTTTTGTTATCGGGGGCGCTTCCATCTATCGTCAAATGTTGCCTTATTGCGATGAGGTTTATCTGACCAAAGTCGATGCCGATGGAGGCGCGGAAGTCTTCTTCCCGAATCTCGATAGGGATCCCTCCTTTGAGATGGTTGAAGAATCCGAACCACAATTAGACAACGGAATTCCGATTCGCTTCTGCACTTATCGCAATCACAACAAAATGGACTTATAAGAGAACTGCTGTTCTCTTTTCTTTTTATCGCTATATCGGTAAAAATTAACCGAAATAATTGAAATGCCGCTTAACTTCGTTATAATCTAAATGAACGTGTTCATAAAGGAAGAATGCAATGCCTAAGATTTGTTCTAACGCAAAAGAAAACATCTTAAGAATCGCAAAGAAAATCATCGTCAACGAAGGCTATGAGAAACTTACGATTCGTGATGTGGCCAAACAAACCGGCTATGGCGTTGGTACGATTTACAACTATTTTCCTAACAAATTAGCAATCGTTGCCTCTTTATTTTTGGAAGAATGGGAAGTGGCCAATCAATGCTTGATGCAAAAAAGGGAAACGGCTTCTTCTTTCCCAGAAGTCCTTTCGTTGGTTTATTCGACCATCAAAGGTTTTTTCGATGAACACAAAACGCTCTTTTTCTCAATCGATGTGGGAAAAGAGAATCGTGAGAAAATCGATTTTGGGCACCAACATTTTTTGAAGGTGATCATGACCTTTCTCCATGATGCCCAAGTGCGTTTTTCCTGTGTTTCTTCCGAAGGGGATCTACGTAATGCCTCGATTTTGTTGATTCAGGCATCCACCACTTATGGTCTCTCTTTTGAGGAAATCAAAACATCGTTATTGAAATTGCTGCAAGGAGGTATTCAATGAGCAGTTTTAAACAATTGGAGCCAAAGGATAATTTCTATCAGACTTCCCTTTTCTTCCCGATGCCAGTCGTCATGGTCGGCACCATTTCGGAGAATGGCAAGGCTAACTTGGGACCTTATTCTCTGCTTGCTCCATATTACATCGCCGGCAAAGACTATTACGCGATGATTTTGGAATGCCGCAATTCTTCTAATACGGCCCAAAATATCCTGCGTACAGGGAAATGCACCCTGAATTTCATCCCTGACGACAAAAAGCTTTTCAAAGAAGCAGTTAGAATGGGTTGGCCTGGCGACACCACTGAGGAAAAAATGAAAGGCTGTCTTTTTGAATTGGAAGATGGTCTGATGGCCGAAGAGGACCCAGAACACAAAGACATCTATCCAAAGGTGGTGAAACAAGCATTCCAAACCATCGAATGCACTTGGATGAGAGAATTAGATGGCGCAGAAAACGATAAGCCAGGCGAGCTCAACGGCTATGAAGGACCTTATCATATGTTTAATGGCATCACTTCTAAATTCGGAGTCCACTTCATTTTGAGAATCGACAAGATTTTGATGAAAGAAAAATATTACAACACCATCGTCAATGGAGTATCCGCCAAAGGCTTCCCGAAGGTTCCAACCGACTGGGGCTATCGCGATTCTAAATATTTCTGGTGCTCCCAATTTAAGAAACCAAGACCAGAACTTCTCCCGATGAGAGAAACCTCTGTCTCCAGTGTCCGTTATGCCGCCGAACGTCTCCAAACCGATGTGAAATTCACTGACGACGCCTTGGCAAGATTGGTCAAAGTCCCAAGAATCTTCTTGCCAGCCGCCTTAAAAGGATGCGTCAAATGGGCAGAAGAACATAACGTTAAATTGATCACCGAAAAAGAAATGGAAATCATTAACGATAAACGCGCCAAAGAAAAAGGAAAGGACAAATAAACAATGAAAGTCGTTTTAGCTGGTGCCTTCGGAAACCTCGGCTCTGACATTCTCCGTCAATTGATTGCCAGAGGCGATACCGTCGTTGCACTCGATTTAAAAGAAAAAGAAATCCCTGAATTGAAAGGGAAATATGAATTTCACGCCATCGATGTCACTAAGCCAGAAACCTTAAAAGGAACTTGCGAAGGGGCTGATGCCGTGATTACCACCGTCGGTTTGGTTGGGGCTTCTAAAACGCTCACCAATTACGACATCGATTTGAATGGCAACCTCAATCTCCTTAACGAAGCCAAAAGCGCAGGCGTGAAGAGGTTTGCCTATGTTTCTGTCATTAAATGTGACACGGACCCTTCCGTTCCGATGCTTGAGGCAAAGCATCAATTCGAAGAGAAACTCAAAGAGAGCGGCCTGGAATATGTCATTTATCGCCCAACGGGGTACTTCTATGATATCGCCCACGTCTTCATGCCGATGATCGAAAAAGGCAAAGTCACCTTACTCGGTCGCAAGGATTATCCATGCAACGTCATTGACACTTCGGATTTAGCAGAATTCATTCTTCTCCATCTCGAAGATAACGGAAAGACCTATAACGTCGGTGGAAATGAAACCTATACCTACAAAGAAATCGCCCAAATGTTCTTTGAGGCCGCCGGCAAGAAAGTCAAAATCAGCCGCGCCCCAGTCTTCTTATTTGACTTAATCATCCGTAAAGCGGAGAAAGAAAAGAACGGGAAGGGGCCGATTGTCCGTTTCTCCAAATGGACACTTACGCACGACCTTATCGGGGAAGACAAATACGGGAAGCTTTCCTTCAAGGAATATATCAAATCACGTTATTCGAAGGAGGCAAAATAATGCTTAGCCAAGATTCAGTCACCTTAATTTGGATTGTCACTGGCATTCTCGCCGGCGTCGCTGCCGTGCTTTCTGCCATTGGCTTCTATAAATTCGTTTACTTCCTTTCTGTCGGTTATGGTTTTGCCATCGCCGGCATCGGAATCGCCCTCATCGTCATGTCCTTAATTGGCGCTATCCCTGCGATGGGTGTATTAGAATATATCCTCGCTGGATTGTTGATTCTTTATGGGGCAAGGCTCTCAGGATTCTTGCTTTTCCGCGAAATCAAGAGCGCTTCTTATCGCAAAACCTTGGGCAATGTCGCTGGCAAAGCAGAGAAAAAGATGCCGATCTTTGTCAAAGCAACCATCTGGCTCTGTGTCATCGTTTTGTATGTTGCCGAAGCTTCTCCGATTATGTACCGCATCACTGATGGCGTGAATTATAACGTCACGGGCAGCGTCCTTGATTTGATTTTCCCTATCGTCGGTGGCGCCATCATGTTGATTGGCTTAGTGATCGAAACCGTCGCCGATTTGCAAAAATCCGCGGCCAAAAAGAAAAACCCTCATCGTTTTGTCGACACTGGCCTTTATCGTTTCGTCCGTTGCCCGAACTATTTGGGTGAAATCCTTTTCTGGACTGGCGTTCTTGTCTCTGGCGGCAGCGCAATGAATACTTGGTGGATGTGGGTCATCGCCGTCATTGGCTGGATCCTCATCGTCTATGTCATGGTTTCTGGGGCTAAACGTTTAGAGAAGAGACAGACAAAGAATTATGGCGAAGACCCTGAATATCAAGCCTACGTTAAAAAGACCCCAATCCTGATGCATCTAATCCCGGTCAAATCTTTGATCAACGTGAAATGGATTGTTTGAGGAATAACGCCATGAATCTCTTTTTACTCGAAGCGACGGAAGATTCTTTCGAAAGCGTTTATCAAAACACCCCTTGGGCCATTGTTTTGCAATCGATTTACGACCTTTTGCCGATTGGCTTGTTCCTGGTTGGGGCCGTCGTCTTGCTTCGTTGTCTTTATAACAAAATGGTCAAGGGTAATTACGCCTTGCTTGCCGCTGGATCCATCATGGTTTTTGCCGCTGGATTCCTTAAGGCCTTGCATAAATTCATCCTTGGTGTCAGCGGTTATAATTACCTCATCCTTGATAAGCAATTTACCCCGACTCAATCGGTGGGCTTTGCTTTGATTTTGGTGGCATTTATTGGAATGTTCACTTCTTACAACAAGAAATACACCAAAGTCCAAGCCATCGCTCTTCCGGCTATTTTATTCACCATTTTCATGGAAACGGGAAACCTCCCTGTCTTCGAATCCTCCTTGCCATTCATCATCTTGATGATCGTCGGGGCGGCGGGCATGCTAGGGATGTTAATTTATATCGCCATTAGAAGAAAAGATGTGATGTCGGCCATCTTCTTTGGCTTAGCCATCATCTTTATGGTGATGATGGGATATCTTTCTACCCGTAACAGCTGGACGATGACCTGGGTCGCAATCTCTGTGAATATTTGTTATCAAGCTTTGTTCATGGCTGGCGCTCTTCGTCTACAAAAGAAAGGCCTTGCTGCAGAAGATTCTTTGTCCCGTGTAGTAAAAGAAGAGAATAAGGCTGAATAAAAGTCCAACTCCTTCTCAAAGGCTCCGAAAGGGGCCTTATTTCTCTTTGGTGAAAAAACAAAAACGAGATTCTCACATTGAAATATTCCACTTTCTATGGCTGAGAGCTTGACTTCGTTCCCATATTGCCATCTCTTTGGATTAAATGGTAAGGGTTTAATCGACTCTTCCTATACTTGGGTGATTTTCCTTACTTATTTTTTGATAGCAAAAACGTGAAGAATTTGATTACCGTTGTGTTTTGAGAGCCCTCTTCAATTGGGCATTTTGATTCAAAAAACTCTTTCGAGCATTAAAAGCCTTATCGCATCAGGGCGATTCCGCATGCTGTTTACGATCTAGCATACCTTAGATGAGAATCGAACGATGCAAATTAAAACTTAAGGAGTAGAAAACAGTTAAAAACGCTCAAGTATGTATTAAAGCATGTATCTTAATAAATAATAAAAAAGCCCTGATTTATACATCTATGGGTTTATATCTATTGTGTCTTTATATACCTATTTTGATACAAGGAACCGTTTTTGAATCGACGGAACCACTCGTTATTTTAAGTCATTTATAGCAAGTAACACCAATCTCTTTATCTCATCAGGATCTTCGCTATCAATAAGTAACATTGATTTTGCAGATGGATATGGGATTTGTTCTTTAAGGCCACTATTTTCTAAGGATTTAGTTTTCTTTATAAGGAATCTATTGTCATAGACGCCACCGAAAAGAATACCATCTTTATAAAGCATATATTCACCCATCATCTTTTTATAGGTGACGCTTTCTACTTCTCTCAATAATTCAAGAACATATTCTAAATAATCCTTAGAGCTAGCCATGAATGACCTCCCAATAACCAGTTTCGTTTGAACCATTTCTTTTGATGATGCCAATTTGTTGTAGCAGTTTTAAGTCTCTTGCAACCGTTGTCTCTGAAATGTTTAATGTCTGCGCTATCTCTTTTCTTGTTATCGAAGGGACTTTTTTAATTAGGCCAATAATCTCGTTTTGACGATTTTTTATTGTATCATTTGTTGTATCATTTATCGTATCATCAAACAATAATTCTGATACAAAAAATCCTCAATACGAATTGTATCAAGGATTGTGTACTGTAATGGTGCCCGAGGCCGGAGTCGAACCGGCATGGGTTATTCGCCCGAAGGATTTTAAGTCCTTTGCGTCTACCATTTCGCCACTCGGGCACGCTATTGGTCCCCCGTGAGAGACTTGAACTCTCGACCCCTTGATTAAAAGTCAAGTGCTCTACCACTGAGCTAACGGAGGAAAACGTGGCTGGGGTGACTGGGATCGGACCAGTGTATGACAGAGTCAAAGTCTGTTGCCTTACCGCTTGGCTACACCCCAAAGAAAATAAATGGTGGGCGAAGATGGATTTGAACCACCGAACCCGAAGGAGCTGATTTACAGTCAGCCGC
>OCTW011586303.1_pt1 | contig 20407 bp, 20 predicted proteins | sample 1539671 | NCBI WGS metagenome assembly OCTW01 (sample SAMN02144230, study PRJEB22623) | gut metagenome | biome: sheep rumen | host: Ovis aries | place: New Zealand
GCGCAATAATGCGCTACACGCTTTTTGTGGTATAGAAACTATTTAACTGCTGCTTCGCAGCAGCCACAAAAAGAGTGTTTTTGAACCACGTCCCGCTCCCTCGCGCCAACATAGCCGAAATCATTTATAATGCGGAAGTTCTCTTTCCACGGGAGCAACTGAACTTTTGGATATAGATTGCATAAATATACAAAAAAATGTATATTAATGCATTAGAGGTGTTTTATGAAAAAAATGACATTAGTATGCGCTGCACTCGCAGCCGTTCTCGCATTCACAGGATGCTCTAAATCAAAGGTAGAAATCAATTCTCTTGCAGACCTTGCAGGAAAGAAAATTGGTGTACAGGCTGGTACTACAGGTGAGGCCTGGGTTCAGGATAATGTAGAAGGTGCACAGATTGCATCTTTCAAATCAGGTATGGATGCCGCTCTCGATCTTAAGAATCGTGCAATCGATGCAGTTGTTCTCGATGAACTTCCTGCAAAGGCAATTGTTGAACGCAATCCAGAGCTCACAATTATCCACGATTCTGAATTTGCAAACAACAAAGAAGCATACGCAATTGCGGTAAAGAAAGGTAATTCTGAACTGCTTGCTTCTATTAATAATACAATTTCCAGCATGAAGAAAAACGGTGAATACGAAGCCCTCGTAGACGCATTTATGCCTGCTGATGGTAACATCAAAATCCCTGCCGCAGAAGGAACTTCTGGAAGCAAGGTTGTAAAGCTTGGTACAAACGCTGCCTTCCCGCCATTTGAGTATGTTGAAGGAAAGAATATCGTTGGTTTTGATATCACAATGGGACAGAAAATTGCTAAGAATGCAGGTCTCAGGCTTGAAGTAGTTGACATGGCATTCGACAGCCTTATTCCGGCTCTTCAGTCTGGTACAATTGATTTCATTGCGGCAGGTATGTCTGTAAATGAAGACCGTAAAAAGAATGTAGACTTCTCTGAGACTTATTTCGAGTCTGAGCAGGTTATTATTGTAAGAAAAAGCCGATAATCGAAAATCCGTTAAAAACTGGGCTGCGGCAGCGGGCCAGTTTAGGATTATCGAAAGAACGGCTCAGAGGCAGGCTGTGCCTGCCGACTTTTTCATTCCCGCAGTAATTTGCGGGAATCTTTGTTTTATGAGGTTTTATGATTCAATCTTTTATCGATACAATGATAAATGGTCAGCGCTACATGCTGATTGTGCAGGGCCTGGGAGTAACAATTCTCATCGCCATCTGCGCAATCCTGATTGGAACAGTGCTCGGCTTTATTCTCGCTTTAATGAAGGTTTCCGGCAACAAGGTCCTTAAGGTGATTGCGGAGTTATATACAACAATTCTTCGTGGTATTCCTCTTGCAACCCAGCTTATGATTTTCTACTTTGTAATTTTTGCTCCGCTGGGATTAAATCGTCTTCTTGTTGCGATTCTTGCCTATGGTTTTAACTCAGGTGCTTACTGTACAGAAATCTTCCGTGCGGGAATTCAGGGAATAGACCCAGGGCAGACCGAGGCAGGCCGTTCTCTTGGACTGAGCCAGTGGCAGACAATTTTTAAGATTGTTCTTCCACAGGCAGTCAAGGCTGTACTTCCAACCTATACAAGCGAATTCATTGTTTTGATAAAGGAAACTTCTGTTGCAAGCTTTATTGCCGTAATGGATATGACCAAGGCAGGGGATATGATTCGTAATGCAACCTATAATGCATGGATTCCTCTGCTTACCTGTGCGGTAATTTATCTGATTCTTACAGTCGGTCTTACAAAGCTTTTTGGTGGACTCGAAAAAAGGATGGCAAAAAGTGATAGAAGTTAAAAATCTTAAAATCAGTTTTGGAAATCTCCACGTATTAAAAGATGTTTCTATAAAAATAGAGAAGGGCGAAAAAATTGTAATTATCGGGCCTTCCGGTTCTGGAAAATCTACCTTCCTGCGCTGTCTCAATCGTCTTGAAACTCCGGATGGCGGTCAGATTCTTTTTGAAGGAAATGATTTAACAGATCCAAAAACAAACCTCGATCTTTGCCGTCAGAAAATGGGAATGGTTTTCCAGCACTTTAATCTCTTTCCCCATCTTACAGTTCTCCAGAATATCACACTGGCTCCGGTTACCCTGAAGCTCAAAACTCAGGAAGAGGCCGAAAAAGAAGCAATGCAGCTGCTTGAGCGAATTGGTCTTCCAGACAAGGCAAATGTTTACCCTTCAACTCTTAGTGGCGGTCAGAAGCAGAGAATTGCAATTGTTCGTTCTCTTGCCATGCATCCTGATGTAATGCTTTTTGATGAGCCAACCTCGGCCCTTGACCCGGAAATGGTTGGAGAAGTTCTCGAAGTTATGAAGGATCTTGCCCGCGAAGGAATGACAATGGTTGTAGTAACTCACGAAATGGGCTTTGCCCGAGAGGTTGCTGACCGTGTTTTATTTATGAACGAAGGCTATATTGAAGAGGAAGGAAGTCCAGATGACATCTTCCAGCACCCGAAAAGCGAACGATTACAGCAGTTTTTTAAATCTATTCTGTAAAAACTTCCAAAAAAGAGCTTAAAAACGCTGAAAAACGTTAGAAAATCAGCACAAAAACAGCACAGAATCAGCACAAATCTCTTTGTTTTCTGTAACCAAGGTTATTTTTCGATAACCTTGGTTAAATCGTATTATATATGATTGACTGTAAAGTATTTTCGCTGTATGTTATAAATATAAATTAAAGTTACAATAAAGTTAAAAACGATGAAGTTAAGAAAGTTATTTATTAAGACATTAGCATTATCTATATATAGAAGCGTTGCTAAGAAGAGAGTTTATTCGGAGAGCCGGTTTATTATCGGTGAGAGAGTTCTTGGACTGTAAGTTGGGGAGTATACAGTCTGAGAACTTTTTTTTTGCCCTGTGAGACTTACGGTGAACGGTGGTTGAGTAGGCGAAGCCGTATCGAAATCACCAGCTACAGGGACCATAGGAAATGAGGTTTCGATACGTCCTTCGGACTACTCAACCTCCGGTGAATTTATTATAATATTTTCAATGATCAAAGAAATCACAATTACAGTTGAAGCCGGAGATGAAAACAATCCGGGGCTTCATGAAAATCTCATTCGCAGAGAACTCAAAAAAAATCATATAAATGCTTCTCAATTTGAAAAGGTTTTTCTTAAAAAGTCAATTGATGCGAGACACGGGCAGCTTAAGCTTCATTTACGTTATAAAATCTATATTGGTGAAAAGCTGGCCGCAGAGAGCGAATGGAAGCCCTTGTGGAAATCCTGCCAGGATGCTGGCCCGGAACGTACGGTAATTATTGTGGGGGCGGGACCTGCCGGGCTTTTTGGCGCCCTTAAACTACTGGAAAGCGGAATGAAACCCGTGATTATTGAACGAGGCACTCAGACAAGTCAGCGAAGAAAAGATATTGCCTTGATTAGTACAAGAGGGCAGGTAAACGGAGATTCAAATTACTGCTTTGGAGAAGGCGGGGCAGGCACTTTTTCAGACGGAAAACTTTATACCCGAAGTAATAAACGTGGCGATATCAGTTCTATTCTTCGGATATTTAATTATTTTGGTGCAGATGAAAAGATTCTGACGGATGCTCATCCTCATATTGGAACAGACAGACTGCCTCAGGTAATAAATGCTATGCGCAATAAAATTATTGAGCTTGGCGGCCAGTTTTATTTTAATGAACGGGTGACAGCCCTTGTAAAGGAGTCAGCTGGCGGAAAGCCTCACGTAAAGGGTGTTGAAACTCAGAATGTAGAAAGCGGAGAAAAGAGGCAGTTTTTTGGTAAAGCAGTGCTGCTTGCAACAGGTCATTCTGCTACAGATATTTATAATATGCTTGCGAAAGAGACTCCAGATGCCCTTGAAGCAAAAACCTTTGCGGTTGGAGTGCGTGTGGAACATCCCCGCAGTCTCATAGATTCAATTCAGTATCACGGGCGGGGGGCTGAAGCCAGCTTAGGAGCCGCAGAATACAGGGTAACCACTCAGGTGGATGGCCGAGGCGTTTATTCCTTCTGTATGTGTCCGGGAGGCTTTGTTGTTCCTTCAAGCTCTGGGCCGGGTGAAATTGTTGTAAACGGAATGTCTGCCGCGGCCCGTAATTCAAAATGGTCTAATGCGGCAATTGTCGTAGAGGTACGTCCGGAAGATATTCCGGCCTCCTGTCTTGAAGAGGCGAAAAAAGCCGGCTGTCCTGAGCTCGCGGGCTTGTATTTCAGAGAAGAGATTGAAAGACTTGCCTTTGAAAACGGAAGGGGACAGGCGGCTCCTGCCCAGCGCCTTACAGATTTTCTTGCCGGCCGTAAATCAACTGATTTACCTGCTTCAAGTTACACTCCGGGTCTTGTTTCTTCTGAGCTTGGAAGCTGGCTTCCGTCTCATATCAGCGATCGTCTGAAAAAAGGCTTTAGGGAAATTGACCGCAGCATGCACGGATTCATCTGCGAGAATGCCCTTATGATTGCCGCAGAAACCAGAACAAGTACACCTGTAAGAATCCTGCGCGACAAGCAGACCTGTGAGTGTACAGCTCTTGCCGGTCTGTATCCTGCGGGTGAAGGCTCGGGCTATTCCGGCGGAATTGTTTCCAGCGCAATGGACGGAGAAAATGCTGCTTCAGCAATAGTAAAAACTAACAAGATGTTATTTGATAAATAAGCCATTTATGCTATAATACAGTTACTATGAAAAAGAACAGAATCAACTCGGAGAGGGTTGTTGCTGTTGTAGGTTTAGTATTTTTAATTGTGGCTGCAATTGTCAGTCTTATGCTTAATGGAGCTCCAAAATCAATTATTGAAAAAATTGCTCCTACTAAAGTTGTAATTCCGGTTGTTCATTTTATTTGTGTAGGGCTTGCTTTAGTTTTCTTAATTACACAAAACATATATGTAATGATTTCAATTTTTGCTCTTGAAAGTGAACTTACAATACTTACAAATTATGAAGAACTTGGAATCTTCTTCTTTTATGCTGCGCTGATTTTAATTTTGTGTAAGGATCTTATAAAAGATAAACCTCGAAAAAAGATTATCTGGATGTTCCTTGTACATTTAGTAACTCTGGTACTGACCTATACTAACGGCTTGGTATATATGCTGGTTGATATCAGTTATTCTCTTTTCTGCTTTGCCTTTTACATGTGGATTTATTATACTCTCAAGGCAAAACTGTCCTGCCTCTTTCCACAGAACGTACGCGAGAATAATACGATTATCGGTAAGCCGGCCGGTTCTACAATCAGCCTTTCTGATTATAATCTGAATGAGCGCCAGCGTACCTTTGTTATTGAAAATATTCACAATAAATTAAGCTACAAAGAAATCAGCGAAAAATACTTTGTCAGCATTTCCACCGTAAAAAAAATCTTCGCCGAAGTCTTCAAAATCTTCAACGTTTCCAACATCGAAGAACTCAGGATTCTTTTATTACAATATCAGGTGAAAGAATAACGTTACTTTTGAAAAATCTAATGGGCTCCCGCTGGCGTTAGGTACGGGCATGCTCGCTTTCAGCTTTTTGGATTCGAAAATATTGAGTTATATCAAAAGACGATTTTCATCACTTATACGTTGTTTTTATTCAGGGGCTTCTCGGAGCAAAAAAATGCGTGCCGACAACATCATTCCCGTTGGCGGGATGCATTTTTTTGCGGGAGAGAAGCCCCTGAATATGAACTCGGGGTTATTGTGATGAAAGTTTTTTTATGGTATAACTCTCATATGAAAGTTGCGATATTTTTTGGTTCTAAATCCGACAAGGATACCATGAAAAAGGCGGCCGATATTCTCACAGAGTTCGGCGTTGACTACAAGGCTTATATCATTTCTGCCCACAGAGCCGGGGCTTTACTCAAGCAGACAGTTGAAGAAGTTGAAAAAGAAGGCTGCCAGGTTATCATTGCAGGCGCCGGCCTCGCAGCAGCCCTCCCTGGAGTTATTGCGGGAATTACAACATTACCTGTAATTGGCGTTCCTCTTGAATGCGTTTCAGACAAGTCAAACGGTCTTGGCGGTATGGATGCGCTCTTAAGCATTGTTCAGATGCCGCCACAGATTCCGGTTGCGACAGTGGGAATTAACAGCGCAAAGAACGCGGCTTATTTAGCTTTGCAGATTTTGGCTTTGCAGGATGCGGAACTTTCACAAAAGTTGAAGTCTTTTAGGGCAAAGTTAGCTGAAGATGCAAAGAACTCAGGAATAGATATTAGCTTCTAGCTATTAGCTAAAAGCTAGAAGCTTGAAGAACAGTTAGCGTTTTTAGGAGAGAATTGCTTGGCGAATTATAAAGATTTAGTCGTTTGGCAACGGGCAGTTGATTTATCTGTAGAGATATATCGATTGGTTAAGAAACTACCTAAGGAAGAGACATATGCTCTGTCTGATCAGATGAGACGAGCTGCTGTTTCGATACCAAGCAATATAGCCGAAGGAAAATCGAGAAGTACTGAAAAAGAGTTTTCCTATTTTCTTGGAATAGCAAAAGGGTCTAGGGCAGAATTAGAAACGCAGTTACAAATCTGTGAACGAATTGGATATCTGAACGAGGAAGATACAAAAACAGCGTTTGGATTATTAGTTGAAGTTGAAAAAATGCTTGTAAAACTACAAGCTGCAATTAAATAAAAAAGCTAATAGCTAACTGCTAATGGCTAATAGCTTGAGCGACTGCAAGGAGCAAAACATGGCAAACTACAAAGAGTCTGGTGTTGACGTAGAAGAAGGTTACCGCGCGGTAAATAAGTACAAGGAGCATGCTAAGAGAACTGCAATTCCTGGCCTTTTGACTGGCTTGGGAAGCTTTAACGGTATGTTCGAGATTCCTAAGGGATACAAAAATCCTGTTATGGTAAGCGGAACTGACGGTGTTGGAACTAAGCTTGATGTTGCTTTCCAGATGAAGAAGTATGACACTGTTGGAATTGACTGTGTTGCCATGAGCGTAAACGATATTCTCTGCTCTGGTGTTCAGCCGCTTTTCTTCCTTGATTATGTTGCCTGCGGTAAGCTTGACGCTGATGTTGCTGCTGACCTTGTTAAAGGTGTTGCAGACGGTTGTGTTGATTCTGGCTGTGCCCTGCTCGGTGGTGAGACTGCTGAGATGCCTGGCTTCTATGATGTTGGAAAATATGACCTTGCCGGCTTTGGTGTTGGTGTTGGTGAAAAGAAAGAAATGATTACCGGCGAGGATATCAAGGAAGGAGATGTTCTGATTGGTTTGTCTTCTACTGGTGTTCATTCAAACGGCTTCAGCCTTGTTCGTAAGCTTGTTCCAAATGTAAATGATCCTTTTGTTGTAAACGGAACTGATACCGGAAAAACAATTGGTGAAGTTCTTCTTACACCTACACGCATTTACGTAAAGCCTGTTATGGAAGTTCTCGGTAAATACCGCAAAGCAATTCATGGTATGGTTCACGTAACCGGCGGCGGATTCTTTGAAAATATTCCTCGTATGTATCCAAAGGCAAAGGAAGGAAAGAAGCAGCTGATTTCTGTAATCAAGAGAGCAAGCTGGGATATTCCTCCTGTATTTGGTGAGCTTATTCGCCGTGGTGCTGATTTTGATAACGTTTACAATACCTTCAATATGGGTATTGGTTTTGTTCTTGCAGTAAACGCTAAAGAGGCAGATGCTGTGCTTGAAATGTTCAATGCTAATGCTTCTAAATACCACAAAGATTACTGCCCTGATATGAAGGCTTACAAGATTGGCCGCGTTGAATACGCTAAGGGTGAGGTTTCATCTCAGAGAGATGCAGTCCTCTTTGAAGATTAGGTTTTAGGTTCTAGGTGTTAGGTTTCAGGGGTTATGAAGAAATTAAAAACAGCTGTTTTAGTAAGTGGTGGTGGCACCAATTTGCAGGCTTTGATTGATTATCAGGCGAGTGCTGGGGCAGACTGTCCTTACGAAATTGTCTGTGTAATCTCTGACTCAAAAAAGGCCTTTGCTCTGGAACGAGCCGCTAAGGCTGGAATCCCTACCGCAATCTGTTCTCCATACGCTGTTATGGGCGAAGAGGTTGCTAAGGCCAGCGACCGCGATACTAAACGTCTTGCTGTTTCAAATGCTATGCTTGAGGCCTGCCAGAAGTACGGTGCTCAGGCAATTGTAGAAGCCGGCTGTCTTACTGTTCTTGCCGGCGACATTCTCAAGGTTTACGAAAATAAAATAATCAACCTGCATCCGGCTCTGCTGCCAAAGTTTGGCGGAGTCGGAATGTTCGGTCATCATGTTCATGAGGCTGTTATTGCGGCCGGCGAAAAAGAAAGCGGCTGCACTATCCACATTGCGGATGGTGGCTGTGATACAGGACGAATACTTATTCAGAAAAAAGTCCCTGTAATGCCTGACGACACTCCGGATACTCTTTATGCCCGCATTGCTCCAAAAGAGCACGAGGCAATTGTAGAAGGACTTTGTCTTCTTGCAAAAGAGCTTTCTAAATAATTTTATTGATTCAGAGAAGAATAATATTTTTCGAGCCGTGGACGTGCTGAGATGTAATATTTTTCAAGCTGCTTATCAAAATGCTTTCCGAAGCTTTCCATCATAATTGAATCAGCCTGTTCAAAACTCATAGAATCTTTATAAACACGTTTGCTTACAAGAGCATCGTAAACATCTGCAACAGCCATTATGCGGGCTTCCAGAGGAATCTCTTCTCCCTTTAGGCCTTCAGGGTATCCAGAGCCGTCCCAGCGTTCATGGTGATAGTGGGCAACATTTTCTGCGAGCTTGTGGAAAGCCTTATCATCAGTTTCCTTAAGAATTTCATGAACAATTCTTGCACCTTCTGCGGCATGGGTTTTCATAATGTTAAATTCTTCATCTGTAAAGCGCCCAGGCTTACGAAGAATTGCATCGTCTACAGCTATTTTTCCAAGGTCATGCATAGGGGCTGCCTTTATTATGTTATGACAGAAATCAGGAGAAAGCTGAAGTCTGTTTTCACTCTTATCTTTTTGAATTTCTGAAATAAGAATTTCTACGACTTTGCTTGTGCGCTTAATGTGACCACCTGTTGAATTATCGCGGCTTTCAACCATCGTTGCCATGCTCATAATAAGGTTGTTGTGCATTTCCAGAATGTGTTCTGTTTTCTGGTTTACTTCTTCGCGAAGCTTGTCATTAAAGCCGTTCAGCAGGGTAATATATTGCTGGTCTTTTGTATCATCCTGCATGTAAAGAATGTAGCCGCGATTTACATGACCATCAAAAAGCTTATTGATTTCAATCTGGAAAATCTGATTACCGAAGCTCTTAAAGAAAGAGTTCATTTTCGGATTGATAATGTATTTTCCTATGTTATCAATAATTTCTTTTTTTAAGCCCGGATTTTTTAGAGCAGAATCATCAACCTTAAGCTCTGCAAGCTCCGGAAAAATATCTTTTGCAATCTGGTTACTGCCAAGATAATGAAAGCCGTCATCAAAAGATACAAAGCCTGTTTTTCCATTGAAGGCGATGGTTTCAATTACAGTTTCGGTTACATCATAAAGTACAATTCTTCTGCTTATCATGAGCAATACACCTTCACTAAGAACGTAAGATAAAGGCATCAAATCTACTTTCAGATGGAATAGTCTTCCTATAAAAAAAGTAAGAACGGGAATAGTTTCGCAGGCCAGCATGTAACGCAGATTATGACGGGAAACATCGTTCTTTTTTCGGAAGGCATAAATGGTGGCACAGATCGTTATTATCATATAGATAAACATCTGAATGTAATAAAATGTATGAAGTACTCCATATTGCTTATGCAGAATCAGATTATTATTGATTAATTCTCCGCTAATGCCTTTGTAGAATATAGGAAAATAGCCGATTGTAAGAGAGGAAATAAAGAAAAAGGTTGAAACAGCAAGTAAAACTAATCTGATGGATTTTCTTAAATTCAAATTGCAGAGATTAAAAATTGCATACATGATAAAGACATGAGCAAAGATTCCAAGATAAGAAATCTTAATTCCAATAACAGCTTCGGGAACAGCTTTTGCTGAAGCAAGCATATAATACCCGAGATTTATAACGGGAATAAATGCAAAGTCCAGAGTAAGAAAAACTGAAAATCTTTTACGCCAGATTCCGGCATAAAAGCCGGCCATAACAAGTGAAGCGATAAAAAGAATTGCATAGTAAACTTTCATAATTATTTAACACCCCAAAGATGTAGTTTTATTACTCAATTAAAGAGTGGAAGAAATTACATTCTTCATCATTGCAGATAACTGCTTCTGAAAGCTTAGGGTCGCAGTGGAAAACATGCCATAAGGGCTGTTCCGCGTTCCCGTAGCAGTGAAGTTCGTTTTTTACACCCGCCGCATCGAGAGCTTTTTTCATTAATGTAGCCTGATCTTTTAAGAAATCTCCTTCGCAGGTCATAATAAAGGCTGGCGGAAAGTCACCCGTAACATGAGCGGCAGCATCCAGTATTTGAATTTCTTCTGGAGTTCCCTTGTGTGGAAGATATCCGCTTCGTAAGAGCCGGAACTTTGGTTCAGTATCATCCAGTGTGTATTTTCCGCAGTTCAAGGCAAGGCCACGCAGCGTCATAGCTTTATCTTTAATAAAATCAAATTGTTTACCAAAAGCTTTATTAGTAATTGCATCGGTGTATAAGGCAAGCAGATGGCCTCCGGCAGAATCGCCTACAGCAAAAAAATTATTTGTATCAAAACCATAGCGTTCCGCATTAGAACAGGCCCATTGAAAAACGGCTTCTGTATCCTCTACCGATGAAGGAAATTTTGCTTCTGGTGCAAGCCTGTAAGAAAAGTTGATAACAGCAAAACCACGCTGAGCCAGCCTCATACAGTAAAACTGATATTTTGATTTGTCACCGTAAACCCAGGCACCTCCGTGCACACTAATAATTACGGGCAGTTTTTTTAAGGTGCCGTCCGATTCAACGGCTGTTTTTGGCCTGTAAACATCCAGCAGCTGCCATTTCTTAAAACGTGTATCTGTGCCGTAAAGAATATCATCATAGCGTATAATATCAGCAGGTGTAGTTTGCCCTGCGTCGCGTTTTTTGTCGTAACTGCCATAATCGTGTCTGATTTTTCTTGAGGCAAGAAATTGTATAAGCGTTGTCATAAATTCTCCTTCCATATTATAACATATTTTTTTAAAATCAGATATAATAATTTTGAGGAAAGAAATGACCACCCTTATAAACACAACGCTTTGTTACATCGAAAAAGACAACAGTTACCTTATGCTCCACCGCACAAAAAAGGAGAAGGATTATAATAAAGATAAATGGATAGGAATCGGCGGTAAGTTTGAAAACGGAGAGTCACCCGAGGACTGCGCAGTGCGCGAGATTCGTGAGGAGACCGGCCTTATAGTTGAGACTTCCGACCTGGAATATTGCGGAATTGTTACCTTTGTAGATATGACCGGGGTGGGGGAAGTCCGCTCGAAGCACGCTACTGAAGTAGCGTGCGCGAATACCCCAACGCCCCCTTACACCGAGTTCATGCACATTTTCCGTGTCCGCAAATTCGACGGAGTTCTCAAAACCGACTGCGATGAAGGCGACCTCGAATGGGTTCCTCTTGCAAAATTAAAGGAGCTTCCGCACTGGCAGGCAGACGAAATCTTCTATGACTTCCTTGCAGAAAATCATCCTTTTTATTCACTCAAGGCTGTTTACAAAAACAACCGGCTCATAAAAACCTGGCTGAACGGAAAGCCTTACAATCACTTTACAAACTAAAACTCTCCGGCAAGAGCTCGCCCAGTGTAAACACTTTCTGCTCTCCCTTGCCGTTTGCTAAAATAATCTTAAAGTCGCGCTTGCAGAACTCGCTCAGTACCTGGCGGCAGACTCCGCAGGGCGGGCAGAAAGCTTCAATTACAACCTTGCCGTCGGCAGCTTCCGGGCCGCCAACTATGGCAATGGCTTCAAACTCGAGTGCACCTTCGCTTACTGCCTTAAAAACAGCAGTGCGCTCTGCACAGTTGCTTGGTCCGTAGGCAGCATTCTCAATATTGCAGCCGGTCCAGATTTTTCCGTCTTTATCCAGAAGCGCAGCACCTACATGAAAGTGAGAGTAGGGCGCATAGGAACGCTTTGTCATTTCGATTGCAGTTTTTATAAGTTCGTCATAATTCATAAGAACATTTTATCATATTTTTGTTTTATTTCAGCAAAAATATTAGTATACTTTAAATACGGTGGTTGAGTGCGACGAAGTCGCGTATCGAAACCACCCGCAAGGAGAAGCCATTGAACGACATTTCACAGGTAAATCAGGCAATTAATCTTACAGATCAGCTTATTTCAGAATTAGATCAGGCAGAGCGCCAGCTTTCTTCTGCCCGCAACTGGGGCTTTTTAGACGTTCTGGGCGGCGGACTGATTACAGATCTTATAAAACATTCAAAGCTTAATAATGCAAAAATCGCTATGGACCGGGTAAATTACCTTTTGCAGGAACTCCGCCGTGTTCTCGGCGGCATCAGTATGGCAGGGGATTACAGCATGAATGTAAGCGGTTTTGCCACCTTTGCAGATTTCTTTTTTGACAGCGGCATTGTTGATGTTTATATGACTGCAAAAATTATGAGCAGCCTCAACGAAGTCCGTAACCTAAAGAATCGATGTTATGAATTACATACGCGCTTGTCTAGTTTAAGATAAGATTGTTTGAAATCTATACAAAAAGGGGAATTTGAATCCTACTGCAAATACGCGGCTAAGATTATTTTGACAATCGGTCAAGCCGATTGCAAAATAACTTAGAGTGTATTTGTAGCAGTCTTCATCTTCCCCTTTTCGTTTAACTTGTAAATTAGGCGAATTGAGCCTGTCGAAGTTTATAATATTCGCCTTTCATGTTCATTAATTCTTTAGGACTACCACTCTCCACAATTCCGCCTTTATCAATTACAAAAATGCGGTCGGCATTCTGAATTGTTGAAAGGCGGTGGGCAATTACAAAGCTTGTTCGACCCTTGAGCATCTGTGCAATTCCTTTCTGAACAAGAAGTTCTGTTTTTGTGTCGATGCTGCTCGTTGCCTCATCCAGAATCAGAATGCGCGGGTTACTCAGCATGGTACGCGCAAAGGCAACCAGCTGCCTCTGTCCGTTGCTAAGTTCGCCACCGCGGGCCGTGAGCTTTGTATCGTAACCGTCCGGCAGTTCGCGGATAAAATCATCTGCGTGAACGGCGCGGCTGGCAGCCAGCATTTCTTCTTCACTCGCATCCAGCTTGCCATACATAATATTTTCACGGATTGTGCCGCTGAAAATATAGTTGTCCTGCGTCATAATTCCCATCTGGGTACGCAGACTTGCAAGCTCTACATTACGAATGTCTTTTCCGTCAATCAGGATGGCCCCGTCTTTAATATCATAAAAACGGCTCACAAGATTGACTACCGTAGATTTACCGGCACCCGTAGGTCCTACAAGAGCAATTGTCTCGCCCTGAGTCACAGAGAAATCAACATTTTTAAGAACATCTACATCTTCCTTGTATCCGAAGGTAACGCCCTTAAAGTCAACATTTCCCTTGATTGCAGGCATCTGCTCTGCATCCTCGCGGCTGGTAACTACCGGCTGCTTATCAATAATTTCAAAGATACGCTCAGCACCGCTGGCCGCATTAATAAACTGGTTGTAAAAATTACTCAGGTTCAAAATTGGCTGCCAGAACATTCCCACGTAGCTTCCAAAGGCAATGTAAGTTCCAATGGAAACGCCTTCAATTCCAAGCAGCTTAATTCCTACCATATATAAAGCCATGGTTCCAACGCTCCAGCACAAATCAATCCAGGAACCAAAGCCGTCGCACCAGCGAACGGCTCGCAGAAATTCGCGGCGGTCGTCCCAAACCAGCTGCTGGAAGGTCTTGTCAGTTTCCTGTTCAGCGCGGAAGCTCTGGATAATCTTAATGCCCGAAAGGTCTTCGTTGATAAAGGCATTCATATTCGAAGACTTCTGACGTTTTGCCTTCCAGTGCTTTTCTGCCATAATCGAAATCAGGAAAACTCCGCCAATCAAAAATGGCAGACTGCAGAGGGCGGCCAGAGCCAGCTTCCAGTTTTTAATGAACATAATCACCATTACCGCAATAACCGTAACAAGGTTCGGAATTAAAGTGGTAACGGCATTTTCAATAATGTCCTTGAGTGAGTTCGAGTCGCCGATAATTCTCGCAAGAATTTTTCCGGAAGGACGCGAATCAAAAAAGGCAAGGTCCAGACTCTGAATGTGGTCGTACAATTCCTGACGCAATTCCTGAATAACCTTGTTACTGGTCTTAGCCATCAAAAGCATACGAAGCTTAATTGCCAGCACCGCAAGAATATTGATGGTCGCTCCGAACGCCACAACGCGAATCAGGCCCGCAACATTGCCCGGAATAATATAGCGGTCAATGGCCCTCTCACTCAAAAGCGGATTCACAAGGTCTACCGCCGTACCAAAAGCCATGAGGGCAAAAACTCCCGCAATCCGTTTTTTATATTTGAGCAGGTAGCGGAAAAGCCGTGGCATCGTTTCGAAGTTAGACTTCTGCACCTGCTGTTCATCGATTTTATAACTGTTCATAAATACAATCTCCATTTATTGCCACACGGATTCGGAATTACTAACGTAATTCCATTTTTTTTATGAAACGACGTTAGTCGTTTCCAATCCGTGTGGTACCTATTCTTCAAGTTCACTTAGTACTGCGAGTCGTAGGTTTCCTTATAAAGGCCGCCAAGCGATAAAAGCTCTTCGTGAGTGCCACACTCGGCAACCCGGCCCTTATCCAGAACAATAATCTTATCTGCCTTGCGTACCGCAGAGATTCTGTGGGCGATGATGATTTTTGTCATGCCGGAAAGCTCTGCGAGAACTCCCTGAATCTCTTGTTCGGTTTCTGTATCCAGAGCCGAAGTTGAATCGTCCAGAACCAGCACCGGTGTTTTACGGGCTAGGGCTCGCGCGATTGTAATTCGCTGCTTCTGTCCGCCGCTAAGGCCAACTCCGCGCTCACCAATTACGGTATTCTCTTTTTCTTCCATCTTGTCTACAAACTCAGAAGCGTGCGACTGATTCAGAGCCGAGCGAACTTCTGCGGTTGTAATGCTTTCGCGGGCACCCAGGCGGATATTTCCGTCAATCGTGTCGCTGAACAAAAAGATGTCCTGCATAACACAGGAGATTGCCCTGCGCAGGGTAGGCAAGGGCAGGTCGCGGATATCAATTCCATCAAGCTTAATGCTTCCGCCTGTAACATCGTACATGCGCTTAAGCAGGTTGATGATGGTTGTCTTTCCCGAACCGGTTGAGCCCATGATTCCAAGGGTCTGGCCGGCCTTGATGTCGAAGGAGACATCGTCGAGAATCTTGCGAGGTTCGGTGGTTGAGGTTCTCGAAACCACCGGCGACTTTGAATCAACTTCGGTCTTAGTGGCTGCTTGCCCTTCGAGAGCCTCAGGGGCCGCATCCAACTTGTCACATGTAACCTCATAGGTTACATGCTCAAAGCTGATGTCACCATTAATATCAAAAGCAGAGAAGAGGGCAGAGTTCAGTTCTTCATCTTCTGCAACCTCTGTGCTGTCTGTAATATCCGGCAACTCAGCATAAATCTTATTCAGACGCTTTACACTTGCCCTTGCACTTGAAAGGCCATTTGTGAGCCACCCCAGCATTTCCATAGGCCAGATCATTCCGCCAACGTACTGGGTAAAAGCAATCAGTTCGCCAACGCTCATCTTGGCTCCACCCTGCAGCGGGTTACCCTTCATAACAATAAGTCCACCCAGCAGCAAAGAAATCACCGAAAGGAGCCTTGTAATTGTCTGGATCATCGGATTGTACTTTACGAAAACCCGGCTCAAATCAATATTCAGTTCATAAAACTTCTGGTTATGCTTATGGAACTTTGCAATCTCAAAGCCCTCACGTGCAAAAGCTTTAACCGTACGAACTCCCGCAAGATTTTCTGCCGCAGTGTTGTTCATCTCTGAACCTTCCTGCATAACGGCACCGTACAAATCATCCAGCTGCTTTTCCATCATAATGGCAATTACGCCAGAGCCAATCATTCCTACAATCGGAATCAGGGCCAGCTGCCAGTTTATGCGGACCATAAAAATAATTGTAGTCACCGTGCGGATAAAAACTTCGGCCATGAGAATTCCCATAAAGGCTGCAATATCCCAGATGCGGTCTACGTCGTCCTTTACGCGGCTCATAAGTTCACCGGAGTTTATGCCGTCAAAAAAGTTTGCAGAAAGACTCTGAATCTTCTGAAAAAGATTTATGCGGACCTCACTTGCAATTTTACTTCCGGCAAAGTCGCAGGCATATTCCTTTGTGTACTGAAAGATGCAGCGGCCAACTCCTATTCCAAGAATGCCAAGCAGAAGAAAGTTCAATACTTCCATTCGCTTTGCAATCAAAACATCATCAATAATATGCTGAACAATCAGAGGTGCTGCCTGGTCCAGCATTGTGCCCGCACTCATAGCAAGCAGGGCAATCAGATACAGAAAACTGTAACGTTTAAAATAACGATATAAATTCAGTTTGTTCATAATTCAAGTTACAAATAATAAGCAGGAACGATTCGGTAACGAGCCGAAAACAATAATACACACGCCGAGGTATCGTGCGGTCGATTTGTGAGGATTTGATTTGTAAGTGGGAACTAATTCTCTTTTGTGCGAGGGAGAATCATTCCGCACTTAAAATCAAAAAACACTACACTGTTATCCATGGGAGTGACCTCCTTAAAAAGAATTTCACCGGCGAGTCGATGATAATTTCAATCTAGTGAGAATAAAAATTTTTGTCAAGCATGATTAAATGTTTTGTATATTAAATACTTCATAAATCATATTTTCGATGCTATAATAAAAACTACAGGAGGATAAAGTTCATTATGCGAAAAGAGTTTTGTGAAAAAGATGGTATTCTCATAACATATACAGCTGATGATGTTTGTTTTGAAGATTGCAAAACAGCAGAATCCGTTCTTCTCAAAAATGATGGCAGTATAATTCATTCCAATTTTGATGATACAAAGAATCAGTATTTTCAAGATTATTTGAAAAAGATTTATCCGGTAATTACAACATTCCGTAGTCTTGATTCTCTGGAGACAGCCTAATGCCTCAATTTATTCGTGCCGCGGGATATAAAATTTATTTCTGGTCAAATGAATCTGGAGAACCCATTCACTTTCATGCTACTAAAGGCAATCCAGACAAAAATGATACAAAAATCTGGGTCTTGCAAAATGGTTCATTAAAAATTGCTCATAACAAAGGTCGCATTCCAGAAAAAGACTTGTCCCGTATTTTTTCTGCCATGCAATTTTATCATCTCGAATTCGTAGACTTCTGGAAATCATATTTTGGTGAGGTTCAGTTTTATAAAGATTAATTTTTGGAGAGATGAGTCCCTCTATATTAATAAGGAAAAAAAACAATGAAAAAAAATGCATTATTATTACTAACATTTTCCTTGCTGATTATGGGATGTGCAACAACAAGTTCAAAACCATATGGAGATTCGATTGTTCTGAAAGAAAGAGTAAAAGATTCAAATATTTTTTTGCCTGGCACAACAATCATAATTCCAGAAACTCTCTGGGCTTGTGACCATGAAGTTACACAGGGTGAATACAAAGCCATTATGGGAACAAATCCAAGTTATTTTTCAAGCAATCCTGCTCCTGGCGAAATTCAGGAAAACAGACCTGTCGATAGTGTAAGCTGGTATGATGCTCTTGTATATTGTAACAGATTAAGCATTAAGGAAGGTCTTTCTCCATGTTATACAATTAAGAAAACTACAGATCCAGATTTGTGGGGTGAATCTCCAAAAACTTTTCCCGATAAAGACTGGGATTCTGTAATTTGTGATTTTTCGGCAAATGGATATCGTTTACCAACCAAAATAGAATGGGCATATCTGTCACGAGGCGGCAATCTTACTAATAAGGGGCAGACCCTTTATTCAGGAAGTGATATTTCTGATGAAGTTGCATGGACTATAGATAACTGTTACTACATTGGAAATAAAGGCCGCACTTATGGAACTCATGAAGTAAAAAAACTTAAACCAAATGCTCTCGGGCTGTATGATATGAGCGGAAATCTTTTTGAATGGTGCTGGGACGGTTATAAGTTCAATGATATGAATGGTCCAAAAAAGTATATAGGTGTAAAATTCCACTATTCGGCTGGCGGTTGCTGGGACTGGGGGGGCTTTGAACTGGATGCAATAACTTCCACCTCGCCAGACGGAGATTGGTATAATGGTTTTAGAGTAGTTCGTTCTACAATAAAATAATCGACTGCAGATTCATGGCAAAGGCAGCTAGCTTTTCCGGCCGTCACGGTAATCTATAACCCAGCCGCCGTTGTAAAAGCCGTTGTCGTTGCGGGTAGGGGTGACGAAGATTACCTTTGTCGGATTTTCTGTGTTGTATTCAAAGACATTTGATTCCCATTGGAAGGCCTGGGGCTGCGAATATTCTACGACTCCGGATTGCAGGGCTCTTCTGGCTTCTTCTCCGGATTCCGGGTAAACGAAGTTGTTCTGCTGGTCAACAGGAGTGTAGAGGGAGATTTTGTAGCGGCCCTTTTTGAGTTTGAGGTGCATTGCCATGCCGCCACTGAGAAAGTAGGTGTGTTTGTAGTTGCGGATAATGTCCAGTGTGCTCATCCATTCGTAAGTGGCGGTGATGCAGCTTGTATCGTAGGTGACGTCCTTGCCAGCATCGTCTTCGATGCGGATAAAGCAGCGGATGTCGTTGAGAACTCCGATATTATCCGGCCGGTAGATGATCAGCGAGGTTTTGTCGTGGCCAGCCGGTAAGTCTTTTGTGGCGTCGATGAAATCGTAGTATGAGCCGGGTAGCGGCTGGGCGGCAGCGGATACAGTAATTAGAAAAGAGAAGAGTAGAAATAAAAAAGATGGTTTCGATACGCCCTTCCGGCTACTCAACCACCGCGGGTTTATCTTTCTCATACTGTCATTATCTGCTGAATTTTTGCATGACCGGTTTCATCGGTATCTGCCAGTCCCTCTGCTTTTCCTGCTGAAATAATTTTGAAAGGACAAAGCGGGAGACCGTTCTTTCCATAAATGGTAACAGGTCCATAATTGTACCAGCCGTAGCGGGCGGCCACTGGATGAGAGACCTTCTCACTATGCAGAACAATTGTGTTCTGTTTTCCTTCACTACCACCGAGGGCAAATTTAGCAGCTTGCCAGACACCATCACTCGCCGCAATTTCAAAGCCGGTAAAATCCTCCGGTACAATTAATCCCTGGAGAGCTTCCATTTTTTTGTATTCTTCAAGACGTTTTTCATCAGACCTGACTTCAAAGCCAAGCGGGGCATTTGCAAAACTCAAGATGAGCTGCTCCTTTACCGGATGACAGCTTTCAACCTGTGGCGCCGCCGCATCAAGCGAAGGAATCAGCTGATAAACATTCGCCAGAGCATTTCTTTCCATTCGTTCTGCAAGTTCTTTTTTTGCAACAGGATGAATGTCGCTGTACTGTCCTAAATCAAAGGCACTGGTAAGCCATACATTGCGGACAGAAGCCGCTGTCTTTGCCTGCTGCTGACGAACAATGCACCAGTGCTTATAATCAGGATCTGCCTCGTAGCGGTGAACCGGCAGCTGTACAAAAACAAAAGGCAGACTCTCGTCCTTCCAGTCTGTACGCCAGTTATCAATCAGGGTGCGGAAAAGCTTGTAGTAAAAAGAGGCTTTGTGGTCATCACTTTCTCCCTGATACCAGAGAACGCCCTTAAGAGTGTAAGGTAAAATTCTGGCTACCATGCAGTCATAAAGTCCGCAGGGGCGGTAAGGATTTTTGCAGGAAGCAGGTCCCGGCCATGGATTTTTGCCGAGAATCTTTTCGGCTTCGGCCCAGGTAATGCCGGGCTGCTTTTCCCAGAGTTTGCCAAACTTTTCCTGCCACTTTGCATTTTCTATTTCGTAATCATCAAATTCTTTACACTGCTGTTCAATAGATTTTCCACGGGTGGCTTCAGCATAGTCTGTAAGGTAGGTATTTAAATCAGCATCCTTTTCAAGATATTCTCTGCGCATCCAGGCAGAAGCTGAGGTTCCTCCCCAGTTACAGCCAACAAGTCCTACAACGCAGCCCAGGTCTGCGGCAAGCTTTTTTGCAAAAAAGTAACCTACTGCGGACCAGGCTCCGCGGGCAGGACTTTCCCAGGTCTGCCAGGCTGTTTTGCTTTCAGCTTCATAAAATTTATCATCAATCCAGCCAATCTTATTTGTATAATAAAAGCGGACGTTTTTTCCGGCAGTTTCATCAGAAAGCTCTGACGGTCCTTCCTTACAGTTTTGAAGTTCAAACTCCATGTTGCTCTGACCACCTGCAAGCCAGACTTCGCCAAT
>OCTW011373541.1_pt1 | contig 20405 bp, 18 predicted proteins | sample 1539671 | NCBI WGS metagenome assembly OCTW01 (sample SAMN02144230, study PRJEB22623) | gut metagenome | biome: sheep rumen | host: Ovis aries | place: New Zealand
GAGTACAGGATACCGCTTACTAGACTGCAGAAGACAATCAGAGATGATATACTTCCGGTTTATGAGAGGTTCCACTGGAAGGATCTGGAACTGTTCATCACTACCAAGCACAGTGACATCTTCGTTGAAGAACCTTGTACGTTCACCATGTTGTACGATCTGTTCACTAAGATCTCGGATCCGACGCATGGATTGCTCAGAGCAAGACGATTCAAGGGGTTGGGCGAGATGAGCCCGAGTGCTATCAAGTATACTTGTATCGATCCACAAACAAGATGCTTCACGAACATACGTGGACTTGGCGATGTGAGTGTGATCTTCAAGATGCTTGGTGTCGACACTGACGAGCGTAAGAAACTCGTCAACAGTGGATTAGTTGAGGAGGTGACGTCTTGAACGATATCTTAGACCTCGATGAATGGTTGAAAGAGTGGTTCTATCGTCCCGGCAGCATATCGACTCCTGAAGATGACAGGATGTACTGCTACGAAGTTGCAGCGTGTTTGATCAAGAACGCTATCCGCGGCAACCTGAAAAGGTCTGATAGCAGGGTGATCTTCGATCTACTCACGTATCTGCTGCTGGGATGGAACCCGATCACTGAGTGGCCTAACGAATCTATATTCGAGCCACAGGGAGAGGTTGAGGACTGGTCTCGTGTCAAAGCAACGATGCGAGATCTCCTCAACTTTGAGAATGCGCCCGATAGTAGTAGAGCGTATCAACTGTTAGCCATCGTTATCAAGGAGTGCACGAGGATCATCAATGTCAACGATGCATCTCTCTACGAAGGCGAACGTGTTACTATGCTTATGCTGGCACTCTGGTTACTTGATCCTAACACAACCACTCCCAAACAGGATCTCGGACTAGTGAGAGCGTGCCTTGATCTGTACTACACGTCTGAGGCAGCTCAGACTCTTGACAACGTCAAGGTCATCTATGGAAGTACAAGATCTACGCCTAACCACTGTGCTTGGATAGTCAAGCAGATAGACAGACTCTTCGTTAGGAACACTCCTACTGAGGAGCTTATGTCTAGTATAGCCTACCTTGGGTGGTTCTCATCCATGGTTAGGGTATCTCGCATGATGCGAGCTGCATCCAGGACATCGATGTGGATGGAGATACCCAAGACCACACTTCGGGAAGAAGTGGTCGCTCTCAAAACAACACTTTATGATGCGGAGATGAAATGTGAATCGGAGAAGGTCCGAGATGGATCGTGTCTCTGGTGCGCAGCCAATCTGTTCAGGATGCTCAGGGGCAGACCAACGCCTACCCTCAAGCTGAAAGAACGAGTAGTGGTTCCCATCAAAGCGTCATCTAACAACCTGGAAGCAACTGCAGATTAAACTGGACAACATTATCTTGATGCACAAAAATCGTGGAGTTAAAGCACATGAAGATTCCGTCGGTAAATGATAACATCAGGAATATGATGAGTGAAGGTACTGCCAAGTCGTTGGTTGATCGTAGCCGCATGAGCGAAGGTCAGCAAATGTTCACGAAGGCAGACATTCAGAAGTCAAAAGGTGATCTTGATGTTGAGCTACGCTACATGTTCAGCTATTTCAAGATCGGTAAGTCCTACTTCAACGACAAAGCTGTCGAGTACTATCAGCGTATAGAAGGACACTCTCGCGATAAAGCGAAGTCAGATACTCAAAATCTGATGCGGACACTCGAAAAGGGTGACATAACCGATAACCGGTTCCGCGAAACCATCCGTACGCTAGGTTTTGAAGTGGTTGAACGATCTGTGACCATCAGGGACGATACTGGAAAGTTGCACACCTTCAGCACATCGAAGGCGTACGACTACTGCAAGAACGACAAGTGATCGTGATTGTATGTAGGGAGTCCAGGCGGCATCGCGCCGTCTGGGCTCTCATCATTTTCTTTTTTCAATGGAATGTCCGACATATATTACTAGAGTGAAACAATATATTGCGTTATTGTTTAGTTCAATCTTTTGTAAGGAGAATCTATGTCTAAAGCGCACGATAAGGAGTTCTTCTATGACGTATTGCGTCAGCTGTATGAGAAACTGAAAAGTATCAAGACTACAGACGACTCCGTAGATCCCAATGCTCAAGAAGCTATCGATCTACTTGACAAGATCAAGCTGGATGTTACCTATACAGAGTCGGGACTCGCTATGGAAACTGCCATAACCGTCGCTGACGACTTGTTAAAGAGAATCTACAGTAAAGCCAAAATGAATGGAAACCTCGGTATAACATCAATGATAGAGAACACTCTAACAGGAGATCCTTTCTTCGGAGATGTTGTAGACGATAAATTCAGAGATGCTGTTGTAGACGACGTTTCATTTTAATGAGAAAGGGCAAACGAAGTGGCAGAAGGTTATAAAGACTCAATGACTGCATCCGAGTGCACTTATTCTACGATGAAGACGTTTGCTCAGTACACTATCGAGACTAAGTTCCCAGATGTGTATTCTGGACTCAAACCGATTCATCTTCGAATTTTGTGGACTCTTCATTGGTTGCAGAAGAAGAATCCCAATCTGATCAAGGAACTTACTGTGAGTGGCGAGGTTGTCAAGATGCATCCGCATGGCGACTCCTCCATAAATGAAGCTATCTCTGTGATGGCTCAGCCGTTCTCGCATGTGATGCCTCTGGTGTTCTCCGATTCCAATATCGGATCCTATGTTGGTGACGATCCTGCAGGTGCTCGATATGTTGACGTTGGTGAATCTGAGATAGCTAAGAACCTGTTCTTCTCGGATATTAATCTCGACATCCTGCATATGGTTCCGTGCGAGTCCGAATCCGGAACAGAGCCTGCATATCTCATCCCCAAGATCCCGACTGCTCTTGCTATCAAGAGTTTTGCCATTGCAGTTGGCTTCCAGTCGAAGATCGTTGCATGTGCAGTACCAGATCTATGTAAACTGACCAAGGAGTATATCACTCTCAGGTCGACTACTCCCAATTGGCAGGAGAAGGCAAGGAAGACTCTTGCTAAATACCTGCTTCCTGATGCACCTACTGCAAGTGTACTTAGGAACGGAAGTGAACTTCTTGCAGACTACAAGAATGGACAGTATGATAGACCTGCTGTGATCGATGGTACTATGACCATCACCAAGGATCAGATCATCGTCCACACTCTTCCTCCAGACAAACCTTATCGTATAACCTACGATGTTGGTAAGACAGCTGCAACTAACAAGAGCAGCTGGGAGTATCAGAACTTCCAGCAGATGGTTGACTTCTCCGGTGACGGCAAGGGAACCATGGAAGGTCAATTCGTCTGCGATGTTCGTCGTGGCATCAACCCGTTCGATGTTCTCGCGACACTTAAGCAGAAGCTTCAGTTCACTGGCACTTGTAAACCAGACCGCAAGTATTCGGACTATCGTGGCAACATGACCATCGAAACTCCGATGACTCTTCTGGACAAGTGGTACAACGCAAGGTACAACATTATCCTTGGTGATCTTAAGCAGACTCTCAACGTGCTCGTTGACCAGCAACGCAGGTTGTTGGCATTGATCATTGTTCGAGATCATGCCAAAGAAGTCTTCAACATCCATAACGATGCTAAGGAAGAGACAGTTATCCCTGCTCTGGTCAAGAGGTTCAATCTGTCCAGGTATCAGGCGAAGTTCATCTCGAGCTTGACGTTCGGTCAGATCACTGCCAAGGGCAAGGATGCTTTGTTGGCTGAACTGGAAGAGGTCAAGAAGAAGATGGCTGATCTTCAGCAGAAGTTCCATCGCATCCCCGAGATCATGATCGAACATGTTGAGTCGTTCGAACGCAAGTTCATCCTCAACTCTTGTCGTCAGGGCGAAGTGACTTACAATCTTGAGCGTAGGTGCCGTGTGCCTGAGTATATTGGCTGTGCTATCTACAAGGGCAATGGACACATCATGATCGAAGACGAGAAGGAATTCGATCGTGTTCTTAAGGACTTTGATCCTGAAGAAATTGATCTCAAGCTGTTCGACAAGTTCGGTACTCTACGTGCACTTGGCTCTGAAGAGAACATCCCAGAAGGTTACATCCTTCCGAAGTATCTGAAGGCTGAGTCTGTTGACAGGTATCCGAATGTGAAGTACACTGCCTGCATCGGCAACAAGGGCGGTCTTGCTATCCTGCAAGGTCTCATACCTCGTCAGGAAAACATGAAGTACACTCTTCCGATCAACAAGCAGTTCATCGCTATCTACAAGAACGGTAGCATCGTTGTTGAAACCATCAACGAGAAGATGATGCGTAAGAGCTTGACTGCTGGTCCTGCTGTCAAGGACATCGTCCACGTTGCCAACGGTGGAACCGATGTTATAGTGATACATGGAAGTTCTTCTCAGCCTAACCTTCTTCTGGTAGAGAGGGTGGATCTCAGCAGAGGTTCTGCTAAGCTCCGCAAGATAGTGGTTGGTGAATGGAAGATACTTGGAGTATTCTCTCCTGATACCAAGCGCATCTATCTGAATCTTCCTAAGGAACTCAGGCAGCGTTGTACTGTAAGACATCTGGTCATAGACGACATCGGTAGCATCATTGCACCTGGCACACGACTCAACTGTGTGTTTGGACGCAACACTATCAAGTCGGACTTTGAATTCGTGCCTCTTCGTCGTAAGTCGACGATAGTTCAGGCTAAACTCATTTCCAAATAAGGAGAAACAAACAATGAAGAAATTCGTACTCGTGGTTGCTGCTGCTTTCTCGGTTCTTACTGGCTGCAAGACTGTCCCCACTACGGAGACGGTCAACAATGTGTCTTACACGATGGGCGCTAGCACCGCTCTCGTCATCAAGATGATGAAGCTTGATGGTGAAGTTCTCTCTACGGTCAACATGGTTCTCGCCAGCGTGAAGGAAGTTGTCCCTCAGCAGGGTCAGACTTACGAAGATGTGTGGTTGCCCATCGCAGAGAAGACCATCGACAGGCTCGTCGCAGAGAGTCGCATCACCGATAATCATGCCAAGTACGCCAGGCAGGCGGTTAAGGGTGTCATCAAAGGTATCGATCGACTGTTTGAGAAGAACCCGAAGTGGACGCAGTATGAAGACCTCGTTCGTGTTGGTGTAGATGCATTCCTCAACGGTTACAGTGTCGTCATGAAGTTCAAGACGAGCGCTGCTGCTGAGAATGCCGACCAGGCTGAAGTCGAGATCCTCTGCAATAGGTGTGAGGTTGAGTTCGATCCTGATCTCCTCTAAGTGTCTCAGACACAAGGCTACTGTAGATGCACGTGTGTGCATCTACAGTAGTTGTCTATCCTTTGTTTGAAAAGGAGATGTGTTATGCCCAACAAGCTATCTAACATATTTAAGATTGACAAAGGTGTGTCTGGTATAGGTGGCAGCGACGTCATCAAAGACGTTGAGATCATCAATGATGTTGACAGAGAGTTCGTGGAATTGCTAGACAGAACTATCTCTAGGTTGTACCCGATGTATTTTCAGAACATGCCTCTTGATCACACTGCTCAATCGCAGAAACAGTATGTTGCCATGATGGAAGAAGTGCTGTCTAACTGCACCGAACCAGATGGCAAACTCCTGATGTCGTCTGATGTTCCCGACCACAGACGCAGGGAGATGCGACAGTTCATCGTGTACGGGAACAAGTTCCACTATGTCATCGATGTGTACGCTACTCTGGAGGTAAGTCTACAGATATCGAAGTTCAAGCGATTTGTGCTGACTCATATCCCAGAATCCCTAGTCAAGTACAGCAACGACAACATAGTTCCCAAGATAGTCTACAAACTTAGGGTATGGAACACAGCTAGCACTTACTACGAACTACACCTCTTCTGGTGCGACCTCAAAGTTCCGTACTCGTCCTCTATAGAGCGAGACAGATCGTTGATAGGCACACCGCACATATGCACACCAAAAGAAAGAAGGTACTATGACCGACTCGAATTCTACACAAGACGTGCACTGTTCAACGACTTCAATAATGTACAACAGAAAAGATCTTCCGGACGCCGCAACTAAGCATCCTGAAGAGACTGTCATCTACGTCGCTGATGAGATGTTCCGTCCTTACATCCTTCTTAAGGATATCGATGACAAGCCGTATTGGCGTCCGTATGACGGTCAGCCGATAGAGCAGGTCAGGAAGTATCACAAGTGGGAACTTGAGGCACAGCGTCAATTCAGGGATAAGAGTCGTTCACAGGACGAGATTGACTCCCTTCGTAATGTGATCATGTCGATACAGATCATGTACGATTTCCTTGAGATGGATGTTAACGACAATGAGGGTATAGGGCAGTTCCTGACTCTTGTTGCTACCAAAACAGCTCTACTGTGGTACTGTAAAGACAAGGGCGTAAAGTACGAAGGATACGACAAAACCATGCCTCCAGACGAGGACATTCAGCCGTATCTACAACTCGCTTGGTTCTACATCAAAAGCTACATGGACACAATGAACTCCATCAAGGAGAATGTCGATGTGGCTAAGGAGGCGAACCATGATAAGACTTAAACCCTTCCAAATGGCACGCACCTGTAAGAAAGGGTGCAAGTCCAATTCAGCATGTGGGACTAAATGCGAATGCTGTAGGCAGCATATCGTTCCTACAGTAGCCCACAAGTCAGCATGGTCTCTTATAAAGGAAAGAGTAGCCACGATGACTGGTCGCATCAACCCAGGCAAAGTTCATTAAGGAGAAAACAATGATCGATACAAGTAAGTTCGGTAAGGACGAAGTCTTCCATGACCTTCTCGTCATCATATCCAAGATAAAGGCATGTTGCAGTGATATCCTGAAGCACAGGAACATGTTCAATCGTGTCAGTTTCACTGGAGCGTCCAAGGCTAACTTCCCTCATGTCTTCATGGAGTCTATCGACGAGATCAGTCAGGCTCTGTCGAAGTACGGACACTGGAAGGAATCCGCTCTTGCCAATGCAAACGAACCTTCCATCGTGAATGAGGCTTTGAGCAATGCAATGAAGGTATGGTCCGGAGTCATGAGGAAGTCCACCGAACATATGGAAGGTGAGTTCTCTGACAATCCGTACAAACTGTTGGATACTGGCGTCATACTGGAAGGGTTCAACAAGTTGTCTGCACTTGAGTTGACTCTGTACATCAGCAGCAGTGGTCCTGATGATCCTGTCGTCAGGATGCTCGAGAGTGCATTCGTTTGTGCCAAGCAGAGCATGTTCGAGACGATACTTGGATTTGCCAAGCAGATGGACATCGTTCTTCCTGTCGACCCAGAGAAGCTGCATGTTGCTGAAGATGAACCTCTGGAGATCACGGTTCACAATGAAGTTGTGTTCCGTACTCCTGACGAGATAAGGCAGGAGAAGGAAGCTGAAGCTCGTGCAGCTGCTGAAGCAGAACGCAAAGCTCAGGCTCAGAAGAAGGTCGACGAGTGTTCAGAACACGCGAAGATCATCCTCAAGAGCTACGACCAGCACCTCAAGGTTCACAGCCTTACGCGTGTCTTCATCAAACCTGAAGCTCTGGCGATCCTGCGCGATCCTAAGACTGGAGACGACTGCGCGAAAGTCGAGGCGTTGTACTCGCTCCTCATGTCCATGTCTGATTCTCAGAGGTACATGCCAGGAGAAACCGAAGTACCTGAGCGTCGTATCTACGGCTCGTTCATGGAGCTCGACAAGGAGATCTGTGCGTACAAGACCAGGTTCCTGGTGTACACTGGTTCGTGGGGAACATCTCACAACTCGGTGGCAGACGCACTCAGCATGCTCGCGTGGCGTGAGGAGGGAGCACCTGAGACCGAAGTCCGCGAGATCTTCGCTCAGTACATTGAGACGAAGAAGTACATCAAAGACAAGATCGTGGATGATCATCCGCAGGCTGTCCGTCCGTTCCATCTGTTCGTTCAGTGAAAATAAGTCTAACCTCAGCAGTTGCGGATCACTCCGCAACTGCTGAGATCTTTTCTTTTTTGTCAAACTTTGATGATCTTGCTAGGTTTAGGTTTGACTCCCTTGGGAGCGTGCATGCAGTCGAACGTGACGATACGATCAGCTTCATGACCGTTCTCGTCTTTCACTTTAACAGCTCGTGCGACGAACCTGATCTTGTTCATCATCACATCATCAGATGCATCTTCTCCTCTTGGGCCTGTGAATCTGATACCCATCATCACTGTTGCCTTCTTCTCGTCGAATGTGTCCATCCTGATATCAGTGATGCAGTGAGAAACATTACCGGAGTTGATGGTCATCAAACGATTAGGGTCATTGCTTGCGACAATGTCATATTCTCCGTTGAATGGAGCACCCTTCGTTGTACCGTTCATCCAGTTGTGGTAAAAGACTTCGAGTTCTTTCTTACCAGGATGCATATCCTTACCGACAAGAACTTTGACAGGCAACCAAATTGTTGGGTTGGCTACACGCATAATACACCTCCAATTCTTTCTATCGAAACTTGTTCTTCTTGCAGAGGTTTCTATAGGAATATATGTTGTGTTAAGAATTTAAAGAACGAGAGTGTTTTTCATTAATGGGTCAGCGATATATTACGAGTATGAGATGTGGACGATTAAGAGAAGCAAGGGTCTCTTCTTCGTGTAGCCTATCTCAACTGGTAGTCAACTTATGTTGACAGGCCTCTCGGTACCTGAAAAGAGTTTGTCCCATGGTCAGATACCGAGAGGCTGGATTTAATTTCAAAATAACATTCTATCACTATTAAAAGAAAGGAGGTTGAAGTGGCAAGATGTAGAGAATGTGGACGTTATGTCGACATCTTTGAATACAGTGAGGAAGATCGTCCGAATTATGTTCCCCATCTTTGTTACGCCTGCTATCAAGAAAAGCTTAATCAGCCGGAGGAAGACGAGACACCTGATGCAGAGGATGAATTCGGAATGGGTGAAATCAAACCGAATCCCGATGACGACGACTCTCCGATAATCCCGGATGATGAAGAACAATCTGATAACAATGAACAAGATATGGAGGAAAACCAAAATGACAAGTCGGATCCCTTGCCCGATGAGGTCAGCTCTATCGAGAACATCAGACGGATGCTCTTCGGATGAAGCTGTGAAAGTACTGAATGATCTGTTGAAGGCGCTGTACCTGCCTAATGAAAATGGCGAGTACGCTGCGTCCAGCAGAGAAGAAGCCGAAGCGCTGTTGTACAAAACACAACCTGCGATGTACGGCTTCGCTAAAAATCTCGTTAACCACTTTGAGGAAGACGAGGCCCTTGCGTTGTTGGCGGAAATCGATCACAGACTCGATATCCCCGACGATGATTTCAAATTCGATTACTCTGTTCCCAACTGCGGAAGCAGCGAGGAACCCTATCAGCTTACGATAACATATGGCGACGAATCCTTGGGATTTGTCAAGATTGTCGTCAGTAAGATGATCTGTAATTGAGTAGGTCCAAGGAGTGTCTGCTGTATGGCAGACACTCCGAGGAATCCTTCTTTTTTGTCCACATTTTATGCAGTTCGATATAGATAATGGAGAATGCTATTATGTCGAATGAAACAACCATTTCGCAAAAGCGAGCTAAGATCGAGAAGATGATCTATGAGACAGTTCAGCTCATGGATCCATCTGGCGATAATACGACTCGCTGGAAGAACATCTTCGCCAAGATGAATGACAAGCAGTTCGCTGAGTTCATGGAGCATCTTGAGAAGAAGGAATGTCAGCTGAACATTGTCATGCCTAACATGAAGAAGGTGCCCAAGATCCCAGACCTTCTCAGAGCGGCTGACAAGGTTGGTCTCAAGCTTGCACACAGACTCTGGCTCCCAGACAAGACTCGCCCTGGTAAGAGATATCTTACCAACGAATCCTATCTAGTTCTGGAACTTCCGATCCGTCGTGCCCAGCAGGAATGGGACAAGAAGCTCCAGGTTCCTTCGAGAGACACTCATGTCGATGCTCTGACTGGTCAGGTCATCATGGACGATAGAGCTTGTCACCTGTCCACTCCTGAGATCCAGTCGCTTTCGACTCGTGGTCTTGACGCTACCCTTACTGAACTGGTCAAGGTGCGTGGAGGCGATGTAGTTGCATACGGAGATTTCAAGCGTCAGTTGGAAGAGTCTGGAGAAGCCAGACTTGAGAGCCTTGATCCTAGGACAAGGGCCAGGTCAGGAGTACTTGCCAAAGTGCTTCTTCAGAGCATGATGCTGGACAACAATCTCTAATAGAGAGGAAAGTTTACAATGTTTCAATTAGGTACAATAACAGGATTGTTTAGTTCCCAGATTGAGACTGTAAAACAGACCGGAATTTCCGTCGGAAGTGTTATTGATGACATGGCTAAGACGGCGACTGATATACCGCTGTCTATGCTGGCACCAGTCAAATCCCTAGCTGTTGCAGGTGGATGCTTCTCAGAAGCCATTGTGACTAAAGTCACAACAGAGACTGACATGAAAGCTGCACAGCTAGCAGCTGAAGCAGAAGCAGCGTCTGCAGCTGCGGCAGTGGCTGGCGATGCTTTAGATAAAGCGGCAGCTGCAGCAGAGGTAAATGCCGTTGCCACTGAGAGTGCAGATGGTGGCAAGACACCAAAAGTGTCCACAGGATCCATCTCTCTCAATGTCCTCAATACAAGCACGACTTTAGGTGGTAGGATGAGCAAGAGCCGGGATCCTAGAAGTGGATCCAACCTAGCTCACATGCCAACAGCCAGGAACCCAGCCAACACGGTTCGCTCAGCTATTCAGGAAGCCAAACGTGAGCAGGCTAGACAGGAACGTCAGTTCAAACGCGATTTCTGTGACCAAGCTCCATACCCTGAATGCGCTATGTGTCCATACGCGACACGAACCATGTATGTGACATCTGATCTCGACAAGCTGTTGTCGCAGATGGAACAGATCATTGGACTCCTGGTTAAAGGTCTTTACAGTCTGTCTGCTGGACTATTCAAGTGTCCTGGTCAGTTGCGTGGTATGTTGCTCGGAGACTTCTCCCCATTCGGAGGAGTTGTCGTAGCGTCGGCTATGTCTGCACTTGCAACTCTAGTTGCTGTTCGTGGTGCCATGGAACACTTCGAAGGTCTTGTAGCTTCCGTTAGGTATACTGACTTCAGAGGTGAACTGACTCGCATGGTCAAGGAGCTGTTCAAGTCAGGTGCTCTCATTGGTATGCCCAAGGCGTTCACCAAGGAGATCGGCAGACTTCTTAAGGATATTGGATTCTCAGCCAACAACATCGCCAAGATGGTGTCTGGCAAGACTCCGTCCAGAGGAACTCGCTACGGTAGAACTTTCAGTGTCTATGGAGATCATAGCTACAACAGCAAGTTGATCGATGGATACTACAGGACAGCCGCCCGCAGAGCTGCATCTGTCAAGAGCGTTAACAAAGCAGCTGAGACATTGAAGAAACTCAACTCCTCTATGTCTAAGGCAGCAGCTATGGCTAGCGATCCAACTGTACAACTTCAGTTGCAGAACGATCCTACTCAGACGGCAGCGTCTTCAAGCATCAAGACTTACACTGCATCCACGGATCCTACTGCTCAGTCTGGAGTGACCTACAAGGTACTTGGTACTGACGGTAAGTATGTCAATCTTGCTGATGTACTCGGTAGAGAGATCGCACCTGGTATGGATCTCGATGCTATTAGGGCTATCTATGGAGATATCTTCGTTGAAGAGGACAATGGAGTAACTAGACCTGATCCAATACCGTGCACTGACACGATAGCGGTCGCAGGTAGAGTATACTACATCAAGGATCCGATCACTGGACGATACATCCAGATACCGGATTCCATCTTCACTGTAGGTGTAGCCATTGACTTCAGTGGTTTCACCACGTTCGATAGTATCACTCCAGAGACGCTTAGAGAAGAGTTGAGAGATCTTGCGAAAAGACTGGGGATACCAGTTGAGGACTTCCTCAAGCTGCTCAAGAACCTGTATGTTGCAGATGCATCTACGGTGTCTGGTGGAACAGGTGAATCCTACAAGGAAGTCACCGAGACTGAACCTATTTCAGGAGTTGATTACTATGTCGTGGATACCACGGTTGGATCACCTACTATAGGACAGTTCGTTTCACTCGCTATAGATCCTGAGGATCCCAAGTTCCCTGAGGGAGTTACAGTCTACATCAAGAATGTCCCTCTTGAAGGAGAAGAGAAATGTGCTACTCCGTTCTCTGGATCCTCTGCATGTGTCCTTGACAACGGTCTTATCATCGCTGAACCAGTGTTCCTTGACGCCGAGAGTTATCGCATGTCGATCGACACGCGTGCTCTTGTCACGGTAACTGGAGTTCTGGCAGGTGACATGGCTTCCATTGAGGATATTGGTCTGTCGGCTTACGAGATCAAGATGGCTTACCTGCTCGATCACGAGCGTAATGGTTCCATCATGCCGGATGACGTTGATGCTAGGATGGTAACGACCGTCCTGGATGAGCTTATCGACGAGTGAAAACAACGATGACGATCCTTGTTCCCTATGCGGAACAAGGATCGTTGTCTATCTTTATATTTTTTAACGAGACCACGCTACATTATACAATCTCTATTTAAAGTGAAAAAGTCATTGCTATCTTGGCGATATATTACTAAGATGAGTATGTTGAAGACTCACAAATAAGGAGATTGCTGTGGGCTATACAACCCAAGAATTTACTTCAGCGGGTCTTACTGCACTACATCCGTCGCTGTATAAAGAGTTCCAGATCATCAACTGGACTTCAGTTGACATCGTGGTAACTTCAGCCGATGGTGAACAGACCACACTGATTAAATCCAACCAAGGTTTACCTGAAGAGTCACAGTGTGCTGTAATTGAATTTCGTAGCTGTAATGGATTGAGAATCGATCCTAACTCCTTGAGACCTGGCGGAGACGCTAAACAGTTGTCTCTGAAGGCAAAAAGGATAAACATACCGTTCACGGATTTCAAATCAGCGCCTATTAAAATCGAAGAGTTCCAACTTTATATCTCCACTGTGGAGGGAGCACTGGTAGCGAAGAAGATGATGTGTGATAACAACTACGGTGTCATGTTACATGAAACACCTGTAGATGCCAAGACCATCGATCCTAGATTCGTATTCCAGGTCATTGATCCCAACAATCAGTGGGATGTTTTATTGGTTAACATACTTGGTCAGACAGTCGTTGTAAGATCTGGCAGATTCGCTAGGTTGACCAACGTCATGTCTCCAGGAGTTGTTCTTCCAGAACAAGGAAGGCTGATATGTTACCTCAGATACCCAACTGACATGTACAGTGGTTGTAACACGAGACAAGTCGTGTTCGACATCGCGCTTGGAGAGTTGTACAAGGAAGAACCTTATCGACTTCCTAGCGGAGATTATGTATGTGTGGCTGAGAACACTGAGGCCATGCAGCGTGTACTTGAGAAGAAGGCAAAGTGTGCAAGCGGAGGCATATCCACTGGATCCATCTCGGACAAAATGGTTCCTAAGGAAGTGTACGAAGCTGCTGAAGCCAACTTCAATGCTGAGATAGCTCGCGTCAAGGAAGACAGCAGAGTTAAGATCGAATCTCTCACGATCTCTAAGAACAACGAGATTGCCAAGTTGAATGCTGATCTTGAGAACGTCAAGCGTGAGCGTGATGCTCTGCAGGCTCAAGTGAAGCAGTGGGAGAAACTCAATGAAGCATCAACGACCTTCGCTGAGAATAAGTTGAAAGTGGATGCGGCTCAAGAACGCGTCAAGAAAGATGCAAGTGATGCAGCTCGACACGACATTGATAACATGTGGACGATGCTGAAAATCGGGTCGTCTGTAGTTACTGGTGTTCTGTCGTTTGCGATAACTCTTCTAATAAAATCTAAAAAGTAGAAAGGAATCGCGCAGATGGTGTCATACAAAGCACCGTGGGATAGAGTGTTCGACGAGGCATCTAAGCAGGTGCCACCTTTCAATCTTGATCTGATCTACAACTGGCGCAAACAGGGCATCGAGAAGATACCCGTGTATCAGGACAAGATGTTCCAGCAAGTTACTGAATTCTTCAATGGTCAGATGAAGTATGTCGGTTATCGTGCGCTGACGCCAGAAGAGCGCATAGACTACATCATCAACAACCAGATAACTAAAGGTTCCTGGTCTATACGTGACACTGCAACGATCACGATGCGGTACGAATTCCTGTTCCAGGGCAAGTCGTATTACATCTACATCGATGATCCGTACATGGTCAATGAACGACTCGTGTATAACGACACTGAGTATTATCCGTTCTTCCCGATCGTGGAACGTGCTGGTGTCAACCGTACTGAAAACGGTAGCATCATCGTCAAGGTCATGCGTGTACCGATCACGTTTGGTCGCAAGCCTATCGACAGGTACAAGATCATTTCTGTCAGTGGCAAGACCTATCCTGAGTTGCTCATAACGGTCAAGATCTACCAGGGTAAGAACTCTGGCAAGAAGAGTGACCACATACCGCTCGTTCTATATCCGCTCTGTAAGTTCGGCTACGTTGAGACGATGCGTCAATACGGATTCGATCCGAAGTCTGTGCAGCTGAGTGACAAGTTCGACACCTCGGACAAAGTGTACGAATATTTCATCATGCCAGATGGCAAGCGATATCTAAAGGTAGCAAGAGACATGCTCTCCAGTACGTACAAGTTGCGTATGATCCTGTCTCTGTATCGCATCTTCCAAGAGTTGCCTGAATTCGAAGAGCAGGTTGCATTCAGTGACTTCACTGGATACTATCTGACAGTTCTCGGCAAGTTCACTTGCCCTAAGGGAACTGGGATGACTAAGCTGTTGTTGCCGAATGCTCAGAAGCAGCTGGCAATGACTGACCCGATGCTTGACCTCGTGGCGAAAGATCAGCTTAAGCGGATAGGTTGCAATTGCGACAACATTTACGATCTGCTTAGGTGGATGTATTTCAACATTGACGACCAGTTAGTAGCTTACGATCCAACGAATCTTTTCGACAAGAAGATCGAGTCGTTGGATACCCTTGCAAGCCGAGTTGCTCGCAACATCGCGTATGCTCAGTACACGATCATCAACTCTAAGAAAGCCATACTTGACAGGAAGACTGTTGAACAGTTCTGCAAGCGTGCGTCTCAGAGAGCATCTTGGCTGGCTGCAGATGAAAACGAAAGATCCTGTAAGATATTCGGAACCAACCCTGCACTGTGTAACGACAGCTACCTGCTGTCTATTGGACTGAAGCGGTGCATCATGTTGGAATCTGTTGCGTCTAGCTCTTCACGTAGGGATCGTAAATCCAGTAAGAGCAAAACACCGTTACACTTGCTCAAGGCACATCCGTCGCATCTCATCGTAACGAGTATCCTTGATATTCCGTCGTCGTCTCCTGTAACTACAGGTTCCTTGAATCCGTATGTACAGATAGATGAAGATGGCAACATCATCAGGCCTTGGTACGCACCTGAGGTTGACGATGTCTACCTATAACAATCACAATTTAAAACTTCTTGGAGGGAGATAAATAGTGACACAACAAGAAATGGCAGCACATCCTTTCTTCCAGCTGTTCGCTCGGCGACTGACTCCGGTCATCTCCAGCATGCAGCAGAGAGGAATGCTCAATCCCAATGAAGTGGGACTGTTGACACAACTTCTGAAGAACTCGTATCCGCAGATACACTCGTTCTGTGAGAATCTGGTTGGGAGGTATGGGCAGATGTCCGACTCCCAGATGGACAATGAAATCTTTAACTGGATCCAGAACCCGATACAGATGGTCCGTGCTCGCATCGCTCAGATGTCTGGCGGATTCGGTATGGGTGGTGGATGGAATAACGGTGGTGGTCTGCCGTGGGGCAACAGCGGAGGTGGATGGGGAGGAGGTGCTCCCAGAGGGTTCGGATATGATTCGTTCTCTCGTCCGCAAGTTCCGCAGTCTCCGTTCAATGGCGGTGCACCTGCCAACAAGCCTACTGGTCCTGATCCGTTCGCGGCTCCGCCTGCGAATGGTTCCACTGGTTCGTTCACAGGAACACCGGTTGATCAGTCGAGCAGGGAGAAGTATGTTCAGCAGCAGATGACTCCGGACAGGTCGAAGCAAGCGAACAAGATCCCATGGAAGAATCCTGAAGTTACTGAGACGAATACTGTTCAGCTGGATGGTGAAGTCGAAGTGACTATTTCCAAGCTCGATCTGTACGATGGGACTACGGCTCGTGAGGTCGTTGTCTATGATCCCAGAGTCGAGTATGTTTCTGACAGCGAGGTACTGGAGAAGTATAAGAAGATCTTCTCGATCTATCCTGAGACGAGACGGAAGGTTCTTACCGTCAGCTATCAGCAGTTGCGTGTGATCCACGCTTCTCAGGACGAGATCCTCAAGTTGACTCATGCCATATCGGCAACAGCTGGTAAGGTCAATGGAGTTGAAGCCAAGCTTCGTGCAGTTATAGCGACTGCGGCCAATTTCAACAAACGTGCATATGAAGAGTTCGCTAACCTCTTCATCGACGAACTGGAAGCTCGCATGTATTGTGGCGAGCTGTGTGATTCTGCTCATCCCAAGAACATCCTCAATCGTCCTGCCAAACTTGAGGATATCCTTGCGATAGTTTCCGGAGACATCAACAACAAGGCCATGTTGGATGCTCTCAACGGAATGAAAGGTTTCCGCGACAAGCTCACGCATCTTCTCGAAGTGCTGATCGAGGAGTTCGCGACAGGGCTGCATCGTCGGATCATCAACGTGAAGTCCGATACCACTGCACTTGGTGGATTCTATCGGACACTTCCAGGAGTGTGGACAGATGACTGCGGCATAACGCTGAAGAATTCGACAGATCTGATCAGTCTCTTCTTAGCAACACGGGAGAAGATTGACGGATCCAAGACGGCTAATGCTGTGGCTGCTGAAAACAACCTGAAGACCAAACTGGAGAGTCTGGCTAAGGAGTACACTCTCATATTCGTGCCACGTGTAGCGACGTGGTGCAATTACTCCAAGTCGGACGTCTGTCGGTATGACGACACCGGTAACTGTCAGCCGGCATGTTTCTCGAGATTGCAACCGAGGAACGATGTTGAATACTTCGTCAATACTCTGCTTGAAAGCTGGTCGAATGCACGCGATACCATGCTCAAGTGGGCTCCGAAGAACATCTATCTGGAGATAGACGAAGAGACGTATAAGTTGCAGTATGGCAGGACCACTGACGATTCGACTTGGATCGGTACTGCAATCTACTGGCATTGATGTAACTGAACAAGTGATGCTGATCAGTTGGAGTTCCGCACTGAGCGGAACTCCAACTGACCCCATTATCTTCTTTTTGTTTAGATCTACAGAAAACTCATCGCAAATATCGGGACATCATAATAGAAACAAGGGACGCAGGGATACAACAAGTGTATCCCTGCACCCTGGTGTATTTTGGATCAGATTATCACAGTACTGCCGTTCTCGAAGCTCTTGCGGACAACCATGATAGCCGACGGATCGGACATGGATTGACCGGTCGATGTCTGATGAGAGCAGAGCTGCACGTAGATCGCTTCCTCGGCCTCAGGCAACCCGTCGTCGGATGCTTCCACCCTGTACGGGATACCGGAGTAGGTACCGATTTCGCTGATCCTTGCACGACGCATGTCACCGCCGTACATGGCGTTGATGACCTCAACCACTTCCTTGCCAGTAACGCGGCAGATGCCGGAAACCGACGCAGTTATCCTGGACTGGACAGTCGCGACATCAGTCGGCGACAGATCAGCAGGTACAGGATACAGGTTAGAAGAATCAAGAGTGAACTCGCTCTCGACCTTGTTCTCCACCTTAGTGAGGCGAACAGTGGACGATTCGAATTCGATCTTCTTGAGCCAGTAGCGGAAGTACTTGATACCGTTGATGGTAGTCGTATCGCGCAACACGTACTGTTCTGCTTCATCTCCTGTAAGAGGAGTTGTCACACAACGGAACGGGATAGGTTCGAACAGATCGCAGTTGGTTGCACTCGGCACGAACGGCTGAGCGATGTTGTTCTGAGATGTCAAGTTGGCGTAGCCCTTGATACCGATACCGAAGTAGCGGATGCGGGGAACAACTGACGGAACAACATCAGCATGGATACCGCGTTTGGTATTGATGGTCGTATCAGGACGATAAATCATGTCAATACCAAGTGCCGCAGCAAGCTGATTCTCAACTGCGAGAAGCGTAGTGACGTTCTGGACGTCGCTAAGAACATTAGCACTCATTTGTCGATTCCTTGTTTTGATTGTTCATTAAGATGGTAGAGGTCTGTATGCACGTTCCTTGGGATCAAGATCGGATCCTTCGTTACCTTCTTCATCCTTAACTAGAAGGAGTATGGAAGGTTCCTTGGATTCTCTCAAGATGATGACCGAGGCTACTGTGGGAGCAAGTACTTTCTCCAGCTTGAGACTGAAGATAGGCTCGTTCCATTCAACCTTGGTCGTAGGAATGTTCAGTCTGTAAGTTGCCGAACCAAACAATGTTGCGCTATGTTCATTCGAGAAATCGTTGTCAAGATCGAACTTATCCTCGGACTCCACAAAACGCGGATCGTTCTTGTCAGCCAGACTTGCAGGGTACTCGATAGTAGTGTCCATCTTCCTACCTGTCATGTAGAACCACCTGCCAGTTGCAGGATCTCTACCGATAGCTAGAGGTGCATACTCTCCATTGACAGCGCGTATGCCAAGCAAGTTGTAGATGTTGATCTTCTCGTACAGTTCGCCGAACGGTACTTTGTCACCAACATGATACATCTCGAAGCATTTGTCTGCCTTATAGAGGATCTCCTGACCATCAGCGTCAGTTCCAATAAGAGCATCCCCAGGTACATCTTCAACTTCTGACTTGAGCACATGGTCTACCTGTATGTCAGGATTGTCCATCAAAGCATACTCCTGAGTCTCAGGAACGATGAAGTGATATTCCTTGCCAACTAGGACATACTCGTCCTTGGTAGGAACATAGGGAACCCACTTCTCGTACTTAGGAACAGAGCTGAACTCCTGACCAACCTGGATAGTCCTGCCCTTGGGCAAGTCATCAGCTTCGCCGAACGGTTCGGTTGCTGGGTTGATGAGGTATTCCTGTCCCGAAGGTCTATTAGCTGCTTCGGTTGCCAAGACGAAGTATTCCTTGCCTTCCTGGACTCTCAAGTCTATCGTGGGAACCATCACATCGTTACCGATAAGGTTGGTTATCAGATTGCCAACCTTGGGCAGTCCATTGCCTTCTCCGATAGGATCGAAGAAATGACGATCCTCGGAACTGATACCATCGATCACATTGTCTTCGACGATCGGAGTAGTTGTCAGACAAGTAACTGCAGATGTGACATCATCGATGATGTTGATCTTGTAAGAACTGAGCTGAAGCACAAGTTCCTTGATCTTGTTGAACTGGTTGTCATCGATAACTGCCTGTGCGTACTCAATGTTGCAACCATTGAGGAACTCGTTGACGATCTTCGTTCCGAGTTCGTTCCAGCCGATGGAGTTCTTAGAGAGGTTCTCGATGATCTTGAAGGATGCAGCGAGCTCCTTACTCTGGTTGATCCATTCGCTGTAGTACGCGACTTTGGTTCCATCTTCAACAGGATGAGTCTTAGCCGTAGTTGTCAGGTCGAAGGTTACTTCCTTCTTAGCGATTACGCAATCCAAGAACTTCTTGCAAGCAAGATGTGCACGTACAGATCCAGAGGAGCTAGCTATGCAGTACAAGCTCTCAAGGATACCGAACATGTTGTCGATGTACATAGCCAGAGTCGACTGTTCCGATATGATACCAGTCACGTCAACCCACTTGGCAAGTAGAGCATCTACGTTCACATACTTCTTGACTTCGAATAGACCATAGGTGTCTTTCTTGGACTGATCGATGAACCTAACGTCACTCTGAACCTGGTAGATACCAGCCGACTTGGAGAACCCTTCATTACGATCGTCGTCAGCATCAGCATGAACGGGAGCTTCAACATACTCTCCATTCTGAGGCTTGGTTACGATGCTGAGATTCTCCTTCATCAGTTCCTTCTCTTCTGCTGTAGCAGTAGAGCTTGGATTCAGATGTGCATAGTACCACCTGAAGTACTTGGGAATGAGAGGGATCTCGTCGTTGTTCTCGTGGTACTGATACGATACCTCGGACTCGTTGATCCTGGTCGTAGTGAACGATCCAAGTATCTTGAGCTTGGTATCGAAGTTCTCCCACAGCTCTGCATCAGGGTTGTCGTCAACTTCAACAGCGTACCTTGTTCCACGGATGATGAGGATGCGTACACCATTGATGTCAGTTGCGTTAGTTACCTTGGAGAGCTCGTTGTCATCGTACACAACTTCACTGCCTGGGATGAACATGCCAGTAAGGTTCTCTTTCGAAGTAACCCTAGTCCACACGTCCACCAACTCTTCCTGAAGAACTGGTTTACCGAACTTGAGAGCAGTTGTAGTCCTACACTTGGT
>OCTW013434198.1_pt1 | contig 20402 bp, 22 predicted proteins | sample 1539671 | NCBI WGS metagenome assembly OCTW01 (sample SAMN02144230, study PRJEB22623) | gut metagenome | biome: sheep rumen | host: Ovis aries | place: New Zealand
TATGTTTAACTTACAAATATATTTTGTGAGTTTACTTACGAATGACTAATCATATCCCTCTTTCCGCCCAGTCGCCACGGTCAAGGTTTCTATATCCTACTGCTTCGGCGATATGCTGACTTTGGACTTTCTCTGAACCTTCCAAGTCGGCGATGGTGCGGGCCACCTTGAGAATGCGGCTGTAGGCGCGGGCGGAGAGCTTCAGGCGCTCCATGGCCATACGGAGCATGTCGAGCGAGGCGGCGTCTGGCTCGGCAAACTCATGGAGCATGCGCTCGGTCATCATGGCATTGCAGTGGATGCCCTTGTAGGGCTTGAAGCGCTCCTCCTGAATCCTGCGGGCGGCAATCACGCGCTCGCGGATGGCCGATGACGGTTCGCCGGGCTGCATCTGACTGAGCTGGGCGAAGGGCACGGCCTGAATCTCGCAGTGGATGTCGATGCGGTCGAGGAGAGGACCGCTGATCTTCGAAAGGTAGCGGCTGATCTGGCCGGGAGTACACACGCAGTGGTGGGTGGGGTCGCCGTAATATCCGCAGGGACAGGGGTTCATGGAGGCGATGAGCATGAACGAACAAGGGTACTCCACCGTGTATTGTGCACGCGTGATGGTGATGACGCGGTCTTCGAGAGGCTGCCGGAGAATTTCCAGCGTGGCGCGATTGAATTCAGTTAGTTCGTCAAGGAAGAGTACGCCATTGTGTGCCAGCGACACCTCTCCGGGCAGGGCTTTGGTGGAGCCACCGGCCAGTCCCACCTGTGAGATGGTGTGATGAGGGGCGCGGAACGGGCGCTGACTGATGAGGCTGACGTTGCGTCCGAGCTTTCCTGCCACGGAATGTATCTGGGTGGTTTCCAGACTTTCGGCCAGCGAGAGAGGAGGCAGAATGCTTGGCAGCCGCTTTGCCATCATCGACTTTCCGCTTCCTGGCGGGCCTATCATGATAGAATTGTGTGCGAGTTTACGACCAGTGTAAATAATTAATATATAGGTGGTTATAAGAAATATTGTTTTTCTGCCATTATGATTATTGAACGCTCTTACCACGGATTCTATCTTTCCAATGGTCATATTGTTCTTGTCTCTGCATGTCTGAGCAAAGCTAACGGTAGCCATACACAGAACCATGAGGAAAAACAATATTAACCGCTTCACCATTTCATTTCACGATTTTAACGTTATCAATGACAGTGACCCCTAGCATATCACTGTAATACTTGTTATGCTCTGACAATGTGCCACCAAGTACCAATATGCTTGAATTAGATGCCTCAGAACGATGAACCTTGTCCTCTGCATCCATGATAGCCTTGTATTTCACACATTGAAATATTCCACGTAAAATGTCTGCCTCTGTTGATTTGTGAGACTTCACTTCAACAGCGACACATGAACCATCAGCCAACTTAAACCATACATCAATGCGGTCTGCCGACAATAAGATATGCTCTGTTTCTTTCTCTGTGTATTCCTCGATTCCTATGACATTGGGATTGTTAAAGATGTATTCTTTAAGCTCTTTGTGAGAATCACCCTCACCGCCATAGCCAAAGGATTGACCAGAACGTATCTGCTCTTCAACATTGTCACCGCAAACCTTAACTTGTGTAGAATCATTGAAGATAGTTTCTATATAGGCAAACATTTCTGGCTTGTTGTATAGAGGATGTCTTTTGCTTTGCCCCCCTTTAAAACCGTACCGTCTTAAATCTTCTTCGGACAACTTATCACCAAAGTATTCTTTCCTTAATTCAAGTCTGTAGGTAGGATATGAATCTATATTTTTTTTATCAACCCAATAATCACCATCTTTACGCTCACAGTTTTTGGCAACAACCTCAGTCTTAAACTTTATACCATCTTCATTTGTGGGATAGATATAAACAATGTCACCGATTGAAAAGTTGTTATGCTCCATAGTCCAATCTATGAAGTGTAGGTTTTCTAGTGCTTCTCTGTGATGGCACTTTTCCCTTCTAGCAAAAACCAACCAATTCTTTTTCATCAAGTCACATCTTTATTTGGGTACAAAAATACTCATTTTCCCTCATATTCATGTCAAGTGGTTGCTTTTTTTATGCTTATTTGTGAATCCAGTTGCAGGATTCATTCTTTTCTAGTAACTTTGCACCAACATTATTATAATAATGTACGTGCGCATGAATGTGATTCTATCCATACGACCAACCTTCTGTCAGTCCATCTTTGAGGGCAAGAAGGTGTATGAATAGCGTAAAAGGCTATTCAAGCGCACAGATATTGATAAGGTGTATATCTATGCCACCAAACCAACATGTAAGATTGTGGGCTATTTCACCATTGATGAAGTGATTGAAGATAAGAAATCCTATATGTGGGAAAAAACACATAAGGATGGTGGAATTAACAAAGAGTATTTCGATGCCTACTTCAAGAACTGTGACATAGCTCATGCAATAAAGATTGGTGAAGTGGTTAAGTTCGACACACCAATTGACCCTAAGAAGGTGATTAAGAACTTCACCGCACCACAAAATTACATGTACCTTGAAAGAGACCTATAAAACTATCACTTTTGTATCTGTGGCGATAAAAGTGATACAACCGATTGAACTCAACATAATTGAAATCGTCTGAAACCCCTATAAACACTGAGATTCCAGACGATTTTGTGACTTTCACTTCCTACAATAGTGAACTTTTCACTGCTTTTTTCGGAATGACAACTTAAACGTCACATATTCTTCTGATAAGACTATTGATAATTGATTTGTAGTCAGTTGTAATACCGTGTATGTTGCAGGAACAGAATAGCTATCATTAGACCTCATTTTTAGCTTATTGCCATTAAGTGACCATCTGCCACTGTCATTGTTATGACCAACTTCTTTATATGTGCCATCTGCATTAAAGTAAATCAAGTCACCAACTTTAGTTTCATCTTCAAGATAATCACCCCATTCTCCGTAATCTGTGCTAACACACTCCCATACGCCAATAATAGATGTTTTATCATCTATTTCATCACTTTCATCATCATCACCGCAAGCGGTTAAACTTAACGCTGCAATCATCATTGCAAGCATCATAATTGTTGAATACAGTTTTTTCATAATGTCGTTTATTTAATTATTACCAACTTCTTTCATATTTGGACTGGAACTTCAATCTCAGATTCTCTTTAAATTCTCCAGTTATAAGTTTCATGTTGTTATGAATTATAGATGAATGTTATGCTCTTGAATACGTTTAAGAATAGAAACGGATGATTGAAACCAACATATTTTTTTATCGTCACCACCTCTAAGAATACCATATACCTTATTGTCTTTTATTAGGGGACATCCACTTCTCCCTTTTTCTAACATACCATTCATTTCACAGAAAATGTAGTTCCCTCTTATATATAGCACTTTGGCATTATCAACATGTTCAACTAGTCGTTCTTTTCTTATAGAAGAAAAAATGATGTGGCTATACTCTGTTGGCTGTTCTTCAACTTCTCTTTTTATACTATATGTTTCTAAAATGTCATTCGCTATTGGTAGGTCATAAGAAAGGGAAAAGGGGCTTTCTAACCTATTTCCATCATACAAGGCAAAGTCATCAAAGTTCCACCCATATCTGTTGAAAGACAATACGCGAAGGGCTTTCTTGTACCAATAATCATTGTTTTCATAGCACTTCGCAGACTTCGTTTTATATTCTTTTACACCATCACCGAATTTGTCAGAATTGGCTATGACATGGGCTGATGTGAGTAGTATGTTGCCTATGAATACTCCATTTCCATCCATATATGAATTTGTATCGACAAATGCAATACATGTTTCGTTAGGTTGTGTAATAATACGATTTCTCATGGCAATTTGACTATTTTGTGAACAATAAAAGTAGCATAACAGCAATAGCAATGACCAAAACAGCATAGAACAAGCCCTTGCTGATTCCGCTTCCTTCTGCCAAACGCCTTTTCAGCTCGGCTATCTGAGTGTTCGCATTGGTCAAGTTCTTGTTTGCCTCTGTATTCTCCGTTGTCAACTTTGTAATGGTCGTTTGCATCTTTCCGATGCTTTCAGTCGTTTTCTTGATGCTTTCTGTCTGCTCTCCAAGTTTCTTCTGAAGCTCGCCATTCTGTTTGTTGGCATCTTCCAATTGTTTCTTCATCAGCTTTTGTCCTTCCTCAGAGGTCTTTGTGATTGCAGCCACCTTCTTCTGCAACTCGGTATTGAGCTTATTTGCATCTTCAATTTGTTTCTTCTGTTGTTTCTGCCCCTCGTCATAGGACTTTTTCAGTTCTGTAATCTGCTTGTTAAGCTCTTGATTCTGCTTTGTAGCCTTATCTATCTGTGCTTGGTACTCTTTCTTTACCTTTTCCCTAAGAACTGCCATAGAATCGTTCATTGTCTTATCAACTCTCTCAATGGTTTCACGAAAGTAGTTCCCAAGGTCAGTAGGTGAAATTACTACTTTGTCGGCAATGCGCTTGATGAAAATCTTCTCATCCTCATGCCCAACGGCACTTATAAACGGTGTGTTGAGGGTGGTCACTGCTTCCAACACATTGAGGTCATCAAGTGCCTCCAATCCGCTGCCACCTCCACGAACCAATGCAATTGCAGTGAATCCGCTGCCATCCAACTGTTTCAGCATAGTTGCAAGTTCCAAACCTTTGCTGAACGTTACCCTATATTCCCTAAAGTCAAAGTGTGTGGCTGCAGCTCTCTTCGCTGCCTCGAAGTCAGAGAGTGCAATTGAGCCAGAGGGTAGAATAAGGGCAATGGATGGTCTTTTCGACTGATATAGCACGTTCTCAATGGTCGTATCAACGTTTTTGAAACGTTGGCTTTTTATCTTCCATAGCTCATTCTGCTTCATTTCAAGCTCTGTAACCACTTGATGCTGCACGATGTTGACACGGCTCACGGCAAGGTTGATTTGGATATATCCTTGTGGACTTATTCTGCGCTCGATGGTGCCAGCCACATCAACGAGATTGCCGTTTTTAAGCTCATTACGTTGGTTGAGTGTAATCTTGATGGATATTTCGTCTTGGGTATCTTCATCTTTTATGCGGTCATAGTAAAAGCCACTGTATGCCGTATTTGATTGGCTCTTTAGATAGATGCCCCTCAGATACACCACCTTTGCACTTGCGCTGCTTCTTGCTAGGAAGTCATTAAATATGCGTATTATCTCCGATGGTTTGAAAAACTCAATCGGTGCAATGCTGCTGTTATTGTTATTTGTAGGCGTAGGCATTCTTTCAAATTCTTCGAATTTATTTGTCGCTTGATGCAGAAAAGAGTGATTTTAATATAGAAGTGACTGATGCATACCATTCTTTTGTAAACTTTCCAATTGGTAATTCTGTTAGAAAAGTTACCAAATCTTATTTAACATCTTCTGGCATCGTTTATTCTATATGATAATGAATAATGGAGTATCCAACATCAAATATTATTATACAAGGAGCCTTCAATTATAAATCCTTGGATGATTCTCTGATTTTTGCACTAATTAAAAGGATAACGAAAGAAATAGGGAAACTATATAATGCGGTTTTCATTAGTCCTTCTTCAAATTTCTCCTTACGTATATTTGTAAGGTCATTTTGATAGTCGCTACCCATAATGTAAGGAGGGTCATAGACACTATCCCCCATAGAATGTGCTTTGTCAAATGGTTTAGAATCGTCCATCCTGATAATTGCAAATCCCGTACAACAAGCAACAGAGATGGCTAAGGATAACAGGAATATACTAACGATGTCAACTCTAGTTTTGGCTTTTTTATTGACATTCTGTTCCTTGGTTCCATTTTCCACAACAGGGGTGGATAATGGATTTGAACTCTCTTCACAATCATTGTCCAGGACATTTTTGCCACAGTATTTACAGAAGACGGAATCATCTGCAATTTTTTCACCACAATACTTACAAAACATACTGCTATTTTTAAGTTCTTAGTGATTTCTATTGTATTATACTTCTGGCGTTGTTAGACTTTTTATATCAATAGAAAGGTAACCATCCTTCGTCATCTCTATATAATGAGTTGTGAAATTTTGCCGTACCACTCAACACATGAATTTTTGGATTACTTGGAGAATAGAAATCACCGTCTATATAGTATTCAGTATCCAAAGAAAATTTGAAGTCGTTGATTTTCGCTGTGACTTCCTTGTTTGTGACATTTGTTATTGTGATGCTTCCACCTAATGATTTAAACGTACTCTCATATAATTCTACTGACATTATATTTCGGTAGGTCTCTACTTCTATATCAGAAAAATCAAAGGTATCTCCAACTTCTAAATTTGATACATCGTGGAGAGCAGGTATTCGTAAATCTAATTCGTAAAGCTTCATTGTATTATCTTTGGAATAATTGAAACTAAAATGCATATTACTATATCTTTGTGTAATAGTTGCATCGTAAGTGTTAGTCTCTGTATTAAGACTATGTCTCATCTTATACCCGTCTAATACCAGCATAGACCCATTATCACCTCCGTCTTCATCATCATCACTGCTGCAAGCGGTAAAACTCAATGCCGCAACCATCATGGCTAACAGCATAATTGTTGAATAGATTTTTTTCATCTTCATAATCCCTTTTGTTTTAGTTATTAAATTGCCGCAAAGATAGCTCTTTTTTCATTGTCTACCAAATTTTGGAGCACGAATTTCATCAATTTGGCAAAGCACAATAGCTCAACAAAGATGTTGACAACAAGATTATATCTTCATCTGCCTTCATCTAATTATCCTTGAACTCCATCGGCAAATACACATTGGTCATTGTCTGAGCCTTCCTGAACATCGGTGCTATATCCTTAGGCGAATATCCTGCCTTGGAACAGCCAACCCTTGTGATTAAGAACGTCTTATCTGGATTGGCTGCTGCGAAATCAAAGAAGCGGTCAACAGACGCCCTAATTTCGTCTAATGACCTTCCAACGGTAGGAATTGCATAGGCTCGCTTATCCATTCCTTCAAGAATTTTACCTGCACCAAAATACTTGGCTGCCGTGAATCCCTCGGTTTCACCGTTCTTGTTATCACCGCTACCGTATACTAAAATGTCACCCCATCTGTGGCAATCCTTCGGTGTTGTTCTCGTATTATGAAGGTCAATCCCGTCAAACTCATTGATAACGTCAATGAACTCTTGCGGAAGGTATTCTTGGACTTCCTCAATGATAGATTGAGGTACACCGTAATATGCTGAGGCTATACCTCCTGCCATGCAAGCCACAGAGTCAGTATCACAGCTGTATGAGATAGCCTTTCTGATTGCGCTCTCGAAATCATCTGTTGTCAAGAACGCTATGATGGCAAGAGGGCATGTATTCTCTGCCAACTCCCTTTCCCCACTCCGAGTGAGACCAGCAACCTTTGTTTCTATCTCTTCATCAGTCTGGTCAAGATTATACCCGAAGGTGTGCTCTATGTACCTCTTAATCTCATCCTTTGGCTTCTGTTCCTTCGCCATGTATGTGGCTGCTGCTATTGACTGTGCGCCCCTGATGCCCTCTTCTGAATTATGGCTGATGATGGCAGACTGTCTGGCTAATTCCAGCGTTTCTTCAAGCGATTTGGCATAGAAACCAACGGGGCTTACCCTCATTCCACAGCCATTGCCCTTGCTGTCATTTGACAAATCCTTACCCCCTTTTAACCACTTCTTGAATGAACGCCCAAAACCTGCATGTGGGTATCTCTTTGCCCATGTCCAGAAGGTATCTCTGAACTCTTTCTTATGCAGAAGAGCATCGGCAACCGCCATTGTCAGCACCGTATCATCGGTTAAGGAACTACTGGCAGCAAACAGTTTGTAGTGTGTCGGAATCTTATCACCCTTCATTCTGTAAAACTCGAACCGAGAACCGACAATATCACCGATTACGGCACCGATGATACCCTTTACTCTGTTCTCAGGCAATTCATCACCTTCCTGAGCCTCTTTCTTTGTCTCTGCTACAACTTCCTTGGGCTTGGCTTTTATGGGCTTCTGAGAGGTTTTGGGGGCATCCTCAAAGGTGAGTAACTGACCGAACAAATAGATTTGCTTCGAGCGCAAAAGGTCATAGTCTATCTGGGGTTCCTTCCCGTCAAGCAGACAGAGTTGAAGGTATTTGAGTATCTTGCCCATGCAGTTCACTCCCTCCCACACTCCAATATGGTTGACCTTGTTTCTTTCCTCCATTTGAAGCCTTTCAAGCTCTTTGCTTGTGGCTGTTGGGTTCTCAATCCCAACACATTCCTCGACAGTGCTACGAGCATCTTCCAGTTCCTTGTTACTCATTCCCCAGAACAGTGCCGTCTCACCCGTCTGGTGAGTGGAGTTCTCGATGATATATGCCTCACGTGGGATGCTGGTCAGCGTGTTGCGGAAATCCTCGTTTCCCTTTATCTTCTGCCACACAGCCCACTTCATGTATTCCACGTTGAAGGTGTTCCAATCCTCTCTGGCATCATCCTCATACTTCTTTCTTACAGCCTTCTTTGCATCATATCCGCTCTTTGCCTCGATGAGTTTCTGTTGGATGAGGCTGTGCTTCTTTGTGTCATTCGAGAACAGCCCACATATATACAGTGCCTCAGAGTTGGTGAACGTATGCCCCATACAGTCAAAGTGGTAGGAAATACACATATTGCCAAGGTCAATCTTATTTCCATCCCTCTCATCCTCTGCCTTGCGGAAAGACCATGTTTCATCCTTTGTGGCATCAATCGTCTCTTTCCGATAGAAATCTATCTCATCAGCCTCGATGTGAAGATTGCTGGTCAAGACCTTCTTGGCATTCTTTTTCTCTGTTGCGAGGATGGCTTTCTTCTTCTTTGGCTTTTCATTAACAAGAGGTTCGTATTTCTTCACCCAGTCCTTTAACTGCTTAAAAGAGGTGATACGTGTTATCTCATCGGCAAACTGCAAATAGCCCTGAACGGCATAGTTGAAGTTCCAGTTAGCATTGTCCTCTTCCTGCAATTCGGCAACCGAGACAGACAGAGCCTCAGCAATCTTTGCCAGAGTGTTCGGTTTAAGCACTTGTTTCCCTGACAGAATACGGTTGATGGTTCCAAATGCCAGACCGCTCATCCTTGCCAACTGGGACTGAGAAAGACCTTCTTCTGCGATAATACGCTTGATATTGTTTATCGTTTCCATGCTAATAGTAGTTTGAACTTTGCAAAGTTACAAATTACTTATGATAATTCCATCATAATTCACAATAAATGATGCTAATCAAATCATAATTGTTCCTCAAAAGTCTTTAACTTCGTGCTTGGATGCAATAGATGGTTCCTAAACACGTCATTTATAATCCTCTTAATGTCGATTGGGTTGACTTCATTATTAGCCTTAGTGTCAATAACCACAATATCGTCATGGATGTGAATGACATCCCATCCCTTCTGATAACATCCCATCAACACCTCACACATTATCTGGGCTTCTAGCCTCATAACCTTATTTGGAAGGTTCACACAAAAGAACGTTAGCAATATTAATTTTACTTGTCTTCATCTTTTGGGGTATAATGAATGTATGCTATACTAATAATCTTGATTTAGCCAGATAAAGAATTTTCTAATATAATAGACTAATCCACAACAAATAATAAATGCCCATAAATAGATATTATAATCATCGGCATTGTATGTGGCATTCCAGTCCAAGTATTCTTTCCTTAGTTCATTGATGTTCTGGGTATGTTCTATTGAAGCCCTGTATGATGATTTGTTAATTAAGCCACTGAAGCTATCACCATCCATTAAACACTTATCATATTCCCATTCACCCACAATTTCTTTAGGTATAGATTTAATAGATTTACTTTCACCATTGAAATCATTTCCACCAATACGGATAGTATATGGTTCTGTGATGATACATTCCTTTTTGAATCTATCTACATTTGCCTCAGACACTTCAGGGGGTTGATGTGTCAAATAAATAGCGGCATAACAAATATACCAAGTGGCTATATAAAGCACTATAAGTAGGCTTATTTTTTTTATGGCATTAAGTGTGCCATATACTACTTTTCTTAGTTTGGCTTTCTTTTCTCTATCCATACCATCCTAAACGTTCTCCCTTAGAAACCTTAATCCGAATCCAGTTACTTTGTATTGCCCCACATCATTCACTTTGTCTAAAAAGCCATACTCGCAGTAGAAATCTAACAAATACATTGTGTTCCGTGTGGAATTTCTATATTGTTTAGGAATCCATAGTTTATTTGTTATACGTTGGGCATAAATCACATCACCCACATATACATCTAAGTATTTAGGGTCTTGGTGATTTACTTCTTTTAGAATATTTAGAACAAGTAACAGTTCATCATTATTAAGTTCTTCTGGATTTTTCATTTTTAATGTCTGATTAGATTGTTATTATTTTTATAGGTTTGTTCTTTTCTCTCGCATAATCTATGGTAAACTTTGTCCCCCTAGATTTGCCATCCCAGAAGGCTAGCACACAATCACATTCATCTATTATTAGCTTATTCCTTTCTAGTGGCGCACCCTTACCATACTTATCATAGTTAGGGAAGTATTCTATCATTTTAAGCCCCATCTTCTAATTTGTTTCCACAATGCGTACAAAATGCCATAATTCAATTTGTTTTAATATTGTTGTTTTACTGATTGCTCTTATAATCTGTAGTTTGATAGTATACAAAAAGAAAACTTATTGGCATGCTTTAGCTCAATGTAACCGTCTTTCCTATGGGTCAAGGGTCTACAAATCCTCGAATGTCACGGGTTTCCCTTCTTCCTCATCGGCCTCTCCTTCTTCCAGCGGGTCGAACAGTTCGCCCTGCACGTTGATGGGATTGCCGTCCTCGTCGTAGAGTCCTTCTGAGCTTCCAAGGTCAATGGCTTTATGCCCATTAATTAATAAATCTGATTGATTTTCTGCATTTTGTGAAATATCGGCAGCAATAGTGTCGGCTACTACAGTATCTGTAACGATTTCTTCAACTGCTTCTGATACAGCTACCGAATCTACGCCAGCAATACTATCTGTCGTTACCACATTGTTATCCATTGGTGAAGATTTGGTCGAATTGAAATAATACCACCATCCCCCTCCAATCATAGCAAGCAAAAGCAAACCTGCGATGATTGGAACAAGAATGTTCTTACTGGGTTCCTCATCTTGATAACCCAAAAGATAAGCATCTGGTTCCTTACCTAATCTATTGCCGCATTGTTCACAAAAGACATCTTCTTTGTCAACCAATGCTCCACAATGACCACAAAACGCTTTCTGGGGGTATTCTTTTCCACACACTGTACAAAAGCGACTATCTTCTGATAGTGATGCACCACAATTAGGACAAATCTTCATAATCATTCTTTCATTAAAACGGTTTTGAATCTACACCCATTCATGTTGCCTATTTCAAGACAGTTATTCTCAGGATTTATCGTTGCCCTTCCCCAACTACCATCAAATTCTAGATATAATCCTGTTCCCGCAACGGTTTCTTTGACTTCCCACTTTCCTCCATCGGGATAATCCATTCCATCGACAAGTTCAGATAACCTGATATAATCCTCTGTTGATTCATTATTGGGCTTGTGAACAAAACTTCCATCTGATTTTAACACAATAGAAAAGTATAGTCGTGAATTAGTTTCACCAATGGAATAACTATAATAATATTTACCTGCATACTTGTTCATTTGTTGTTTCTTCTTTTCCTCTGTATCATCTTTCTTGGGTTCAACAACAATCTCCTTCGATGCATCCTTTGTCTCTACATTCTTTTTTTCAGCCATTTGATCCGAATTGTCATCCTCTACTTTATTCTCAACTACTGCCATTTTAGCCGAATTATCATACACAACTTCATAATAGGCAAAACCTATCAAGAATAATAAACCAACTAAAGAACATACAAGTGCCGATTTGGCTTCAGATTCTTTATCTTTTAACCACAGGACTATAGTTGCAATTGAGCCAATAAACGGAATCAGAAGGTAAACCAATTTCTGCCAAAAGGGTAGTTCATTCTCCTCCTCTTCTGAAAAAGGTTCTTCTATTATAGAATAATTCCGTTGTGATGGTACATTCACATCAACAGATTGACCACATTTTGGACAGAACTTCGCATTTTCATTTAGCTTAAAGCCACAAATTCTACAATAAGCCATAATTGTTATACTTCAATAGGTTTTAGGTTCGATGGGACATTATATGTTCCATATATCGTTATTAAATTGCCACAAAAGTAGTTTATTTTTTATTCACCACCAAATTTTGAAGTCAATTTAGTACGATATCGGTTGTTTTCAATTAAAAAATCACGAAAAATATGGAGTTGTTGAATATTTTTTTTACTTTTGTAGATTGATTGAAAAGCTTACCTATTATGTCAACCGAAGAAGGATTACGAATACAATATGGCAGATAATAAAAAAGAAATAGAACGGACTGAACTCCACAGAACCATCTGGGCAATTGCAGATGAAATGAGGGGTAGCATAGACGGATGGGATTTCAAGTCCTACATCCTAGGTATGCTCTTTTACAGATATATCAGTGAAAACATCACCAACTATATCAACAGAGGTGAATGGGAAAGCGGAAACAAAGACTTTGACTATACAGACCTTGATGATGCCATCGCAGAGGATGCAAGGGATGAAATGGTCAGTGTGAAGGGTTTCTTCATCCTCCCAAGCCAACTTTTCAGTAATGTCTGCAAGGTTTGTGATAAGGATGATAACCTCAATGAGACTTTGGAACGAATCTTCACTTCGATTGAAGCCAGTGCCAAAGGAACAGAGAGTGAGGATGACTTCAAGGGCTTGTTTGCAGACCTTGATGTGAACTCAAACAAACTCGGTGCTACTGTTATCAAGAGAAATGAGAAACTGGTTAAGCTGCTACATGGCATCGAACAAATGAATCTTGGGAACTACCAGGACAACACTATAGATGCCTTTGGTGATGCCTACGAGTACCTTATGGCAATGTATGCAAGCAATGCAGGTAAGAGTGGTGGAGAGTACTACACCCCTCAAGAGGTATCAGAACTGCTTACCAAACTGGCGACATTGGGTAAGAAAGAGGTCAACAAGGTCTATGACCCTGCTTGCGGTTCAGGTTCTTTGCTTTTGAAGGCTGCAAAGATACTTGGCAAGGAGAATGTCAGGCTGGGCTTCTATGGTCAGGAAATTAACCTAACCACCTATAACCTTTGCAGGATTAACATGTTCTTGCATGACATAGATTATGACAAGTTTGACATTGCATGTGAGGACACCCTAATCTCACCAATGCATTGGGACGATGAGCCATTTGAAGTAATTGTTAGCAATCCTCCATATAGCATCAAGTGGAAGGGTGATGATGACATAACCCTTATCAATGACCCAAGATACGCCCCTGCTGGTGTGTTAGCACCAAAATCAAAAGCAGACCTTGCTTTCATCATGCACTCACTATCTTGGTTGGCTACCAATGGCACTGCTGCCATTGTGTGCTTCCCTGGTGTGATGTATAGAGGAGGAGCAGAGAAGAAGATTAGGCAGTACCTCATTGACAACAACTATGTGGACTGTATCATCCAGTTGCCAGACAACCTCTTCTATGGAACCAGTATTGCCACATGTATTATGGTATTGAAGAAGGCGAAGAAGGATAATTGCACCCTCTTCATTGATGCCAGCAAGGAATGTGTCAAGGTTACCAATAATAACAAGCTTACTCCAGAGAATATCAAGAATATTGTGCAGATGTATGCTGACAGGGCAGATGTGCAGTATCTATGTAAACTGGTGAGCAATGACACCATTGCAGAAGGTGATTACAACCTTTCTGTATCTTCTTATGTGGAGCAAAAGGACACCAGGGAGAAGGTGGATATTGTGGAATTGAATGCCAGACTGGAAAAGATTGTTGCCCACGAGAATGAACTCAGGAAGCAGATTGATGACCTCATTAAGGAGTTGTAGGGTATGAGCAAAATAGATAAACTGATACAACAATACTGCCCAGACGGGGTTGAGTTTGTAAGGCTATCTTCTGTTTGTGATATTAAAGGCAGAATTGGTTTCAGAGGATACACAAAGAATGACCAAGTGCCTGAGGGTGAAGGAGCTTTATCATTAAGCCCTATTAATATTCAAAATGGGCTTGTTGTATATGACAAAGGAACTTTTATTACTTGGGAAAAATATGAAGAATCTCCTGAGATTATGACTTATAACGGAGATATCATCTTCTGTAAAACGGCTTCTGTTGGAAAAGTAGCTTTGGTCAAAAATTTGCCATATAAAGCAACTATAAATCCCCAGCTTGTTGTTCTCAAAAATATAAAATGCAATCCTTCATATCTAGCTTATTGTCTTAAAACCGAATATTTCCAAAGAAAAGTTGTCCACTTGGCTGGTGTCGGCTCTGTTCCCAATATTTCTCAAAAGGTAATGGGAGAGATAGAAGTTCCCCTCCCTCCTCTCCCCATCCAAGAGGAAATAGTAAGGATATTAGATGCATATTCAGAAAAGCAAATTGAATTGCAAAAAGAATTGCAAGAAGAACACATAACAAGACAGCAACAATACCAGTATTATAGAGACAAACTGCTTTCATTTGAAGGAAGGAACGATGTGGAATGGAAAAAGTTGGGCGAAGTTGCTAGCATTAAGACTGGAAGAAGATTTGTTAGGACTGACATAAAGGAAAGTGGTGTTCCGTGTTTCCATTATGGTGACATCTATACTTACTATGGTCTGACAGCCACAAAGACAAAAGGTTATCTTGATGCAGAATTGGCAAGCAAGTTAAGGTTTGCTCAACCCAATGATGTTGTAGTTGTTTGTGCTGGTGAGAATGATTGGGATTTGGGTATTGGTGTTGCCTGGTTAGGGGATGAACCAGCAGTGGTTCACGATGCTTGCTGCATACTTCACCATAGCCAGAACCCAAGGTATATCTCTCACTATTTGAGAACTCATAACTACCATCTTCAGATGAAGAGATATGCCAAGAATGGTAAGATTTCTTCACTACCTTCATCTGGTCTTTCAGAAGCTCTCATACCAATTCCTTCATTGGAAGAACAAGAAAGGATAGCCTCCATCCTTGACAGGTTTGACTCACTTGTCAATGACCTGTCAAAAGCGATACCAGCAGAGGTAGAGGCAAGAAAACAACAATATGAGTATTACAGAGATGAAATACTAACATTTAAAAGGTTTTAGCATTATGGATAATACCGTTTTTGTGGCTCTCATCACTGTTGCTGGAACACTTCTTGGAACAATAGTTGGTGGTTTGATTGGTGGATGGTATTCTCTTAAGGCAGCAAAAGTTGGCTTTAAGAAAGAGACCATGAAAAAGAAAATAAAGGATTATGCCAATCTTCTCATATCATATCAACAATTAGAGAAGGAATATCTTTCAGAGATAAGCAAATTAAACAACAACACCCCTCATCCTAAGAAAGTAAAGGAAAATGTTCGTAAGGCAGTTAAGGAAAAAGGATTTGTTTATCCTAAAATATCAGAAAATGAAGTTAAAGAAGTTCTCAAGAAATATGAATAACTAACTTATGGCACAATACAACATCATAGCAGAAAATGAAGAATATACTGTAGTCAGTGAGTTTAAGCCTGAGACAGGTGGGCTTGACAAATACCAGAGTGAAGCCATGCTTGAGAAGGACTTCATCAAGACCCTCACTGAACAAGGTTATGAGTATCTGCCTATCCATGAGGAGAAAGACCTTGTGGATAACCTCAGGGTGCAATTGCAGAAGCTCAACAGCTATACCTTCACTGATGCAGAATGGGAAAGATTCTTCAGAGAGAACCTAGCCAACAAGAATGATGGTATTGAAGTCAAGACAGCCAAGATACAAGAAAACCATATTCAAGTGCTCAAACGTGATTCTGGTGAAAGCAAGAATATCTACCTTATTGACAAAAAGAACATACACAACAACTATCTTCAAGTCATCAACCAATACGAGGAGAACGAAGGGCATTATGATACCAGATACGATGTCTCTATTCTGGTCAATGGTCTGCCCTTGGTTCATGTGGAACTGAAAAGAAGGGGTGTTCAACTCAAAGAGGCATTCAACCAAATAAACAGATACCAGAGAGATAGTTTCTGGGCTGGATGTGGTCTGTATGAGTATGTGCAGGTTTTCATTATCAGCAATGGCACAAGCACTAAATACTATTCCAACACTACCAGAGCCAACCATCTGAAAGAACAGCACCAGGGTACAAGAAACAAGTCTAAGAAGACCAGCAACTCATTTGAGTTCTCATCCTTTTGGACAGACAGCAACAATAAGCCCATCCTTGACCTCATTGATTTCACCAAGACATTCCTTACCAAGCATACCCTGCTGAATGTGCTCACCAAGTATTGCGTGTTTACAACTGAAAGAATGCTGATGGCAATGAGACCATACCAGATAGCAGCCACCGAAAGAATTATCCAAAGGATAAACATTGCTAACAACCATAAGTTATATGGCAAGACAGAAGGAGGTGGATATATCTGGCACACTACTGGCAGTGGAAAGACACTTACCTCTTTCAAGACTGCGCAACTGGCATCAAGGCTGGACTACATAGACAAAGTGTTGTTTGTGGTTGACAGAAAAGACCTTGACTACCAGACCATGAAGGAGTATAACAGATTTGAGGAGGGGGCTGCTGACAGCAACTCATCCACAGTTGTGCTTCAAAGACAGTTGGAGAACAAGGACAAGAAAGGATTATTCCACAACTACAAGATAATCATCACAACCATTCAGAAACTCTCCATCTTTGTACAGAAAAACAAGGGACATGAGGTTTTCCAGAAGAGGGTTGTCATTATCTTTGATGAGTGCCACAGAAGCAATTTTGGTGAAATGCACACTGCCATCACCAAGAACTTCAAAAAGTATCATCTGTTTGGTTTCACTGGAACGCCTATTTTTGCGGCTAATGCTGGTGCTGGTGGTAATATCCAGTTGAAGACTACCGAGCAAGCCTTTGGTGACAAATTACATACCTACACCATTGTGGATGCCATCAATGATGAGAATGTATTGCCATTCAGGATTGATTATGTCAACACACTGAAACAGAAGGATGAAATTCAGGACAAGCAGATTTCTGCCATTGACAGAGAGATGGTTCTCTCAGCACCAGAGAGAGTAGAAGAGATTGTGAAATACATTCTTGAACACTTTGACCAGAAGACCAAGAGAACGTCTTATTACTCGTTCAGAACAACCCAGAACATTCGTGAAGTGGCTAGTGCTGGCAGAGGCAAGGACATTAAGGAGAACAAGACCACACAGAAGTTAGCTGGCTTCAATGCAATGTTTGCTGTGGCATCAATTCCAATGGCTAAGGCATACTATAATGAATTTAAGAAACAACAAGCCTCATTGCCAGAATCAGAAAGGTTGAAGATAGCCACCATCTACTCTTATGGGGCAAACGAGGAAGAAGTGGACGGTATCCTGGCAGAAGAGAATCCAGAGAGCACTACCAGCCTTGACCAGCAGAGCAGGGACTTCCTTGAAGGTGCTATTAAGGACTACAACCAGATGTTCAATACCAACTATGACACCAGCAATGATAAGTTCCAAAACTACTATAAGGACTTGTCCTTGAGGATGAAGAACAGACAGGTTGACCTCTTGATAGTAGTGAATATGTTCCTCACGGGTTTCGATGCCACCACACTTAACACCCTCTTTGTGGATAAGAATCTTAGACAGCATGGACTGATACAAGGATATAGCAGGACAAACAGAATATTGAATTCCATCAAGACATTTGGCAACATTGTCTGTTTCCGAAATCTGCAAAAAGAAACAGATGATGCCATTGCCCTGTTTGGGGACAAAGACGCAAGCAGCATTGTTCTGTTGAAGGACTTTATCTCCTACTACAATGGCTATGACACTGCAAAGGGAAAGCATTGCTATGGCTATACCGAACTGGTTCATCAACTGGCGGATGAGTTCCCTGAAGGCAAACCAACATTGGGAGAGGAAGAAGAAAGAAGGTTCATCACTCTCTTTGGCAGTCTGTTGAAATCAATTAACGTTCTCCAAGCCTTTGACCAGTTCGATGGAAAGGAACTTCTTACAGATGCTCAGATGCAAAACTACCAGAGCCATTATCTTGATTTGAGGGATAAGTGGAGAAAGAGGAACCATGCAGAGAAAGAAATCATAAATGATGACCTTATCTTTGAGACAGAACTTATCAGACAGGTTGAAATCAACATTGATTACATCCTCATGCTGGTGAAGCAGTATCATGACAGCAATTGCAATAACAAGGAGCTGATGGTAAGTATCAGCAAGGCTATAGGTGCAAGCATGAATCTCAGAAGCAAAAAGGAACTGATAGAGAGCTTTGTTGAGGATGTCAATACTGGTGAAGATGTCAATGGCGCATGGGAAGAATATGTCAAGAAGAAGAAGGAGGATGACCTTGCTACCATCATTAAGGATGAAAAGTTGAGGGCTGCTGAAACCAGAAAATTTGTTGAGAATGCTTTCAGAGACGGTCAAGTCAGAACGACGGGTACAGATATTGACAAAATATTGCCACCGATGTCAAGGTTTGGTGGAGGCGGCAATAGAAGTTATAAAAAAATGATTGTCATTGAGAAGATTCAAGCATTCTTTGAGAAATATTATGGATTATAGATTGGACAGGAGGTATAAGAGAACCTTACCACCTCACTTTTAACCAATAAAGTACAAGGTACGACTATGTGCAAAGAAAAAAAACTAATACCCAAAGAAGGGGACAGGCTTTTCTGCGTCAAAGTAGGAAAAGTCCAACGTGAGAACCTTTACGAAATGTCCCGAAAATATTGGAAGGCAAAACTTGAAAGGGCAGAAAAAGCTACTCATTTGCTTGCCATAAGCAAGGGCATTGTAATAGCTCTATACATTCCAACAGCGTGGAGGGTTGTTAAGGAACACGATAATCGCATTGAATGTGATGCGGTCGAAGACCCACATTCTGAATATATCGGTAAATGTGTGGATTTTTACTATGGCTTTTCAGCAAATCCCGTTAAGTATATAAACTATTGAAAGATAAAAGAAAGGATGCCCTACACCGTAAGGCTAGGGAGGACACATATACATAAAAACACCCATCCTCGGCAACATCCTTTCTCTTTAATTGAAAAGCCAGTAGTTCTTGTGCTACTGGCTTATTTCTTTGGTGAACTCCTTCTTTACCCTCTGTACCGTACTCAATCCCCGATTGGTAAGTTTGGCGGTTATCCTGATGCTATATCCCTTTCGAAGATAGCTGACCACATCTTTGTATTCCTCTGCTTTCTTCTCCCTGGGCTTTCGGTAGCCCTCGTTGCCGAACTTTCCACCATTTGCCTTATACCTTTCCCTTCCACTTTTCAAGCGATAAGCAATCTGGTTCCGTTCAATGGCTCCCATCTCTGCCATAACCGTTACAATGATGCTGGCAATGGGATTTATCTGTCCATCCTCTTGAAGGGTATACAGACCGAGATTCTGGATGTAGACGGACACCTTCGCCTCATGCAGCATTTCCAGGGACTTCAATACCTGAAGTGTGCTTCTTCCCAGTCGGCTCAGTTCTGACACAGCCAGGACTGAAATATGATGCTCCGCACAGAAGTTCAGGCACTCCATCAGAATCTCACGCTGCTCATTCTTCTTGGCTCCACTGATGTGCTCCTCGTAAACACCTTTTATAATATAGTCATTGGATTGGGCAAACCTCTTCAAGTCCTCGACCTGCCTGGTTGTGGATTGGCGGTCATTCTCTGACGACACTCTGCAATATAACACGCAACTCTTCTTCATATCATTTAATTTATTCGTTAACATTTATGTTCAATTCAATCAAAGATAGTTTTGGTGACGATTTACTCCCTTATTCATTTCTCATTTGAATGTGTTTTGAATACGGTTTATTTTGATTACGTTTTTCTTACTTATAAAAGTACATATCCTTTATTTTCGACCAGGCACAGCAGCCATCGATGTTCGCCCGAAGCACATCAAGCAGTTCCTCTTCCTGAATGTTGGTTGCCCTTCTGACAAGTTCACCTCTTTCATTTAATAAGCTGATGGTATAAGTGTCCTTAAAGTCAAACCCCATGATTTTCACGGTTCCGCAAAATGCTACCCCTCTAACCTTGAATGTAAAGGAGCGTTCTGTGAACGAGGGGGCATAGAAGCCCCACTCGTATGGAAGCAGCACCTGGTGCTTCAGGATTCGATAGATTCTTGTCGATGGACTCATCTTAGTATACTTTAACAAGGGACTCATACCTAGTAACTACTCAGCACCCTCCGGCGCATGAGTAGTTATCTTACTGTTGTACTACAGCAAGGATTGCATTAAACTTGGAGTTGCCATTTTTC
>OCTW011507082.1_pt1 | contig 20391 bp, 16 predicted proteins | sample 1539671 | NCBI WGS metagenome assembly OCTW01 (sample SAMN02144230, study PRJEB22623) | gut metagenome | biome: sheep rumen | host: Ovis aries | place: New Zealand
AATAAATTAAACCAGGAAAATAAAGAAACATTAAAAGTATTATTTGATGATTTTGATGCTTCATTTTCTGATGAAAAATTTAACATATCCCATAAATTGAACAAAAATCAGAGAATTGCAGTTAAAAAAGTATTGCAGGCAGATAAATTTCATATCATTCAGGGACCTCCGGGTTCTGGAAAAACTCATACAATTACTGAAATAATAAAACAGTTATATGCATTGGATAAAAGAATACTTGTTACTACACATACGCATGTGGCCTTAGATAATATAATAGAAAGGTTGGATGGAATTGGTGATAAGGATATTGTCAGGATAGGTGTTAAGGAAAAAATTTCATTGGATGCTTCTAAATATTCTCTTGAAAATCAAATTAAGTCGCATTCTGATTATCAGAGTGTTGTTGAAAAGGAAAATAGTATAAAGAATTTAAAAAATAATCAGGATATTTTTGAAGTCAAATCTTATGATTATTCTGAAGATGAAAATATTTTCATTAAACTTTTTAACTTCATATTTTCTTTTAAGGAAAATGAAAATTCATCAAATAATTCTCATAGTAAATGGAAAAACTATGATAATTATGAAGAAATAAATGAACTTAAAAAAGAAATAGATGATATTAAAAATAATATTCAACATGATATAGTTCAAGAGGCTAAAATTATTGCTTCCACAGTATTATCTTCAAGTAGTTTTTTAACCAAAAACATTGAATTTGATTATGTAATTATGGATGAAGCAAGTCAGGTACCAGTATACCTTGCACTGATTCCTCTTTTAAAAACTAATAAATTTGTTTTAATAGGAGACAATAAGCAGTTACAACCAATAAAAAACAATAATTCATCTTACACATTAAATAAGTCAATATTCAATTTATTAATAGAAAAATATCCTGAAAATTATACTTTCCTTAATATTCAATATAGAATGAATAGGCAAATAAGTGACATTGCAAGTAAACTGTATTATGATGGTAAACTTTTAACTTATGAAGAAATTAATGATAAAAAGATTACATTAAAAAATAACAAATCATTTCTATTAAATGATGATGTAATCACAGTGATTGACACGTCCAATGTTGAATATACTGAAAATGATGTTTCAGGTGGATGTTGTAACAAGCATGAAGCAAAATTAATAATGCATCTTATCAAAGCATTGCTCTCAAATGGAATTCCTGAAGAAGATATTGGAATAATTACTCCTTATAAAAAACAGAAAAACTATATTCAAAAGAAAATTACAGAAGAAAATATTGAAATTGAATGTGATACTATTTACAGGTTTCAGGGACGAGAAAAAGACGTAATTATAATATCCTTCTGTAAAAGTTTAAACAAATCATTAACAAAGTTTCAGAAAAGTTTTCTGGCAGATAAAAATCAATTAAATGTTTCATTGACAAGAGCTAGGAAAAAATTAATCATAATCGGTAATTTTTCAATGTTAAAAACTGCTGAAAATATTAAAGATTTGTTTGAGAAGATCCATAAGGAAAATATTGTCTATTTGGAAGATTTTCTTTAATAAGATATTTTCCTTAAACAGTTAATTTTTTACTATTAAAATATTCGAAGTGTGTCTTTGATTATGAATAATTAAGGAAAATAATTTCTCATTCAATAAAAGAATTATACTAAAAAATAGAGATATAACAAATAAGAAAACATAAAAAAATATGGAAGTGAAAAATTATGGTATACGAAGTGAAAAATAAAAAAAATATAGCAACGTTAGGATTACATGTAGGTCAAGAAGAAACTGATGAAACAGGTTCAAGAGTTGTTCCAATTTACCAAACAACTTCTTATGTATTTGATAACACACAACAGGCAGCAAACAGATTTGCTCTCCAGGAAGGAGGAAACATTTACACAAGATTAACAAATCCTACAACTGAAGCTTTTGAAAAAAGAATTGCTGCAATTGAAGGGGGTTCTGCTGCTTATGCAACAGCTTCAGGAATGAGTGCAATATTTTATACCATAATTAACCTTACCCAGGTAGGAGATAATATTGTTTCTGCAGATAATTTATACGGTGGAACTTTTGAATTATTTGAAAACACTTTAAAAGATTTAGGAAGAACAGTTAAATTTGTAGATTCACAGTCACCGGAACAATTTGAAGAAGCAATTGATGAAAAAACTAAAGCAATTTATGTAGAATCCATTGGAAATCCAAAATTAGACATACCTGATTTTGATGTTTTATCAGAAATTGCACATAAAAATGGAATTCCATTAATAGCAGATAATACAGTTGGTATAGGTTCAGTAAGGCCATTTGACCATGGAGCAGACATTATTTCCAGCAGTGCAACCAAATATATTGGAGGTCATGGAACAACTCTCGGTGGAGTTGTTATTGAAAAAGGAGATTTTAACTGGGATAATGGTAAATTCCCTGGATTAACAGAACCTGATGAAACATATAATGGACTTAAATTCTATGAAACATTCGGAACAACTGCTTTCACTACAAGACTCCGTGCTGTTATAGGAAGAGATATCGGTGCGGTTCCAAGTCCGTTTGGTTCTTTCTTATTATTACAGGGACTGGAAACATTAAGTTTACGTATTGAAAAACATTCAGAAAATGCACTTGCCGTAGCAAAACATTTGGAAGCACATCCAAAAGTAGCATGGGTAACTTATTCAGGTCTTGAAAGCAGTCCAAACCATGAAGTTGCTAAAAAATATGCTGAGAAAGGTTATGGTGGAATAGTATCATTTGGTTTAAAATCAGGATACCAAGGAGCAATTGACTTTATCAACAACACTGAATTATTGTCTTTATTGGCAAACATAGGTGATGCAAAATCATTGGTTATTCATCCTGCATCAACAACTCATTCACAATTAACTGAAGAACAGCAGCAAGCTACGGGAGTAACTCCTGATTTGATAAGATTTTCAGTAGGTATTGAAGATTTAGAAGATATTTTAGCAGATGTGGATCAAGCACTTGAAAAAATAGAATAAATTAATTTATTAATAACCACCATCTACTTTTTTTTCAATATTTTTTTTTAATTTGACTTAGAAAAAGTTAATAAAATTTCTTAAAATAAAATAAGGGAAAGGGGATTATCTGTTGTCCATATCTAATGCGACATCTTTAATGAGTTTCATTAATTCTTTTTTATTTAATGTTTTATGACCTCTCATTTTACCGAATGCATTGATTTTCAAAGAATTACTATTACCTTGGTAAGGTAATTCATTTAAACGATTGAAAAATGGTGTGAAAATATTTTCAAAATCGTATGGTGTACTGCAATCCATTAAAATATATGCGTTAGGGATGTAATTTTCAAGTTTCATATATTCTATAACATCTAATTTATAATTATATTTTTCACGAATAGTTTTCATATCCATATCATCAAATAGATATTTTTTTAACAGATACCAGTGATAACCCCATAATGTAACATCAAACTGTGGACTGTCTGCAATAACAACAGTATTTTTAAGTTTTGTACCTAACATTAAAGCAATAAATCCTCCTAATGAAAATCCATATATCATAACTTGATCATTTCTAAAAGAGAATTTTTTGAACAGTTTATCTAAAATATTGGCTATTTGCATCAGATACCATTGGTCTGTTGAGCCTAAACCCCATCCTCCAAGTATTTCATCACTTAAATATAATGTTGGATCATTAAAATGGATAGTTGATTGTTCAAATGGCCAACTCCATCTGGTAAATAATGGTTTGGTTCTGTCATATTCTTTGCCTTTGGTAAATGCTTCTGATGATAAAACCAATAATTTGTCCTGATTGCTTTTAATATTTAGTAGAAATTCGTATTTTATGCCACGTCTATGTACAATTAAACCTACTCTTTTATCAAATGGAAGTTCAAGTGCATCCAAATCTTCATATTGAACTTCATAAATTTCATTAACTAAATCTTTCATATTAAATCAACTCATGTGAAATACTAAAAAAATAATGTTTTTCCCTTAATTTAATAACTTTTCTAAAATTTTAGTTATTAAATTACTTTTTTTTAATTGTTGTTATTTTAAATAACTAAAAACCTATACTTATATATGTTTACTTGAATTTAAAAGTGTTATGTATTTTTTTTAAATTTTTGAAAAATCATTTTATCTCACAAATAAATAGATGTTATGTTAAAAAGTTATTCTTAAATCATTATTGGATGTTTTTTTTTAATCAATTTCAATATTCTTTTAATTATTTAAATTATTTTTTAGACAAGTATTAAATGTTACAAAAAATATAAAAGTAATTAGTATTAACTGTTGTAAAGGAGGTAAGTAAGTTGGCACTTAGTAAATCATTGGGAACTGTTGAAACACAATATTTTACATTAGAAGAAGATTTGGAATTAGAATCCGGAAATATTATAAAAACTCCAACTATTGCCTATGAAACATATGGAACATTAAATGCTCAAAAAAGCAATGCAATTTATGTTTGTCATGCTTTAACAGGGGATGCACATGCAGCAGGTTGGCATGACGGTGATAAAAAACCTGGTTGGTGGAATATTATCATTGGTCCAGGTAAACCTTTAGATACAAATAAGTATTTTATAGTTTGTTCCAATGTTATTGGAAGTTGTAAGGGTACAACAGGACCCAGTGATATAAATCCTGATACTGGTAAAGAATATGGTTTGGACTTTCCTATTGTAACAATCAAGGATATGGTAAATGTAGAAAAGAAATTGATGGATTATTTGGAAATTCAACAATTGTATGCTGTAATAGGCGGTTCTATGGGTGGTATGCAAGTACTTCAATGGACATTATCTTATCCTGAAATGATTAGAAATGCAATTATGATTGCATCAGGGGCATATTCAACACCGCAACAGATAGCTTTCAATGCAGTAGAACGACAGTCTGTTATAGCTGATCCTAACTGGAACAACGGAGCATATTATGAAACTGATCAAAGGCCTGAACAGGGACTTTCAGTAGCACGTATGATTGGACATATTACTTATTTAAGTAATGAATCCATGTATGAAAAATTTGGAAGAAGATTACAGAATAAGAATGACTTCAGTTATGACTTTAGTAATGAGTTTGAAGTTGAGAGTTATCTGGAACATCAGGGATTTAGTTTCACTAAGAAATTTGATGCAAATAGTTATTTATATTTAACAAAAGCATTGGACTATTTTGATGTAAGAGAAAATAATTCATTGGAAGAAGCATTAAAACCAATCAGAGCTAAAATGCTTATTATGTCAATTACTTCCGACTGGTTATACACCCATGAACATATGGAAGAAATAGTTCTTGCATTAAGAGCAAATAATGTGGATGTAACCTACTCAAAATTAAATTCAGAATATGGGCATGATGCATTTTTAATAGAAAATGGACAAATGAATTATATTATCAGTAACTTCTTATCAAAAGCAACAGTAAAAGATGTTATGAATAAAAATGTAGTGACCTTACAGGATAATAAAAGTGTAAGGGATGCTGCTGAGTTGATGTTAACTAAGAATAAGACTCATATTCCAATAGTTAATTCAGAAAATAAAATAATAGGAATCATAACTGCATGGGATTTGTCTAAGGCAATTGCAAAAAATACTGATAACATTGAAGAAATAATGACTAAAGATGTTTTAACGTGTTATGAGGATGATTCAATATATGAGGTAGCTCATAAGATGGAAGAACATCATATATCAGGATTACCGGTTATCAATAAGAATCAACAGGTAATTGGAAATATTTCAACTACTCATTTATCTAATTTATTAGATTTAGAGTAAACTCTTTTTTTATCTTTTTTTTAGAACAAGTTTTGTTATATAATTAATACTCGCAATTTAAATTATGTAAGTAGTATAATTTGAATATTATATTAAATTTATTAGAATCAGTTGTAAAAAAAGGAGATTAAGTAGTAAATGTAAACATTTACATATCTTCGAATCTGTTTTCGAGTTTTTCAAGTACACCTGGAAGACTGGTGTATTCCATTTCATCAGCAGGTAATCTGTGTGGTTCGAATGGTCCATGTCTTCTCATGTAGTTTGCTACTCTTGTTGCAGTTCTTCTTGCTTCATCAAATGCAGGGTCTGCGAACATGTCAACTGGTCCAACAAGTTGAGCATTGTTTACTTGGAAACCGAGTCCGATTACACGAGGAGGTCCGTCAAATCTTACAGGTCTTGCATCTGATTCTCCAACAGGCATTAAAGGTCCGTTGTGTGATCCTCTCATCCATCCACTTACTAAGTGTGGGAATGCAAATGGTTCTGAAGTTTCTCCACCTGCAGGGAATCCTGATTGTGATCTAACAATTGCTACAGGGTCGTCTTTTCCGATGTATTTTCCTGCCATGAGGTTTAATCTGTCGGTACTTACTGCTGCTGCAATTTCACCATCTGATCTTCTGAAAATTCTTTTAATTACATATCTTCCTGTTGAACCGATTAAAGCTAATAAATCGTACATTTCATCAGGACAAGACATTGTAACTTTTCTGTTTTCAATTACATCGTATACTTCAAAGTCAAATCCACCGTGTAATGTTGGGTCAATTACTAATCCAGCGGTGTTGAATGGGTCTGCGAACATTCTGAATAATGGTAAGTTGAATGCTCCAGGTTCTGTTTTATCACAGCAGTATGCAAATACTGGGTCTGAACCTCTTTCTTCAAATTCAATTTCTGCACTTCCAGGACCCATACCTTTGATGTTTCCACTGAATGTATCTGATAATAAGTCTTGACCTGCACCGTATAATTTAAGTCCTTTAGCTACTTCTGCACCAGCCATAAATGTGTCAAATGCTAATTTGTGTACTTCTTCGTTATCTGGACCGTTTGTGTGGGTCATAATCATATCGATGTCGTCACCACAATTGGTTATATAAAAGTCTGTTAATAATCCTTCTTCTTTTGCTTTGGATAAATATTCGTTACATTTATCTTTTAATAATTGGTGTGTTACAGCGTGTCCACCAACACTACCAATATCTGCTTTAATTATACTTACAGTAGTTTTCATTTAGTATACCTCCTCGGTAAAATATGATATTGATATTTTATTCTACTCGTATGAGCATAGCCTGATTCATTCAATTAAAAAATCCATTTTAATCAGAATAAGCTTTGAATAAAAAATTCTTAATAATTATTTATATCTTTTTAATTTGATATTTATAAATTTATTTATTATTTTATCTAATTTAGGATTAATTTTAAAAAGAAATTAATTTTTTATAGTTTTCTAATTATTTCATCACACATTTCTTGGGTATTATTGTTACCACCAAGGTCGGGTGTTTTTATTTTTCCTTCTTTAATTATTTCTTCTATGGTTTTTTGTATATTTTCGGCTTCTTTTTGCATTCCTAAAAATTCAAGCATTAAACTACTTGATAAAACCATTGCTATGGGGTTTGCTTTATTTTGTCCTGCAATATCTGGGGCTGAACCATGAACAGGTTCAAATAATCCGTTGTCTTTTCCAATGTTTGCCGAAGGAATCAAACCTAAAGTTCCAAGTAATCCCCCACCCTGATCAGATAAGATGTCTCCAAAGAGGTTTGTAGTTACTATCACATCAAATTTTTCTGGATTTGTTATAAGGTACATTGCCATAGCATCAATATAATAATCGTTAGCCATTATATGAGGATATTTTTCTGCTTCTTTATAAAACGATTTTTTAAACACACCATCAGTAAGAGGAAGAACATTTGCTTTATGGGCTGCAGTAACAGTTTTTAATCCAGTTTTATCGGCATATTCAAAGGCGTAATTACATATTCTTTCCGAACCTTTATATGTTATTTTTCTAATTGCTATTGCTTCATCACCATAATCTTCTTCTAAATGGGAGTATAATCCTTCAGAATTTTCTCTAATAATAGTAAAGTTAATGTCTGGATTATCATATGATTTTATTGGTCTTTGATTAATATATAAATCTAATTCTCTGCGTAATGTTACTATAGCACTTTTTTGTTCTGGAATTGATGTTACAGCACCAAATAATGTGGAATCGCTTTCTTTGCATGAATTTATAGTTTCTAGAGGTAAGTTAGTGCCGTGTTTTTCATAACATTCTTTTCCTGCTTCTTGGGGTATAAAGTCAAAATCAGCATTAATGCTTTCTAAAATTTCAAGTGTTGGTTTCATAACTTCTTTACCGATACCATCACCGGGGATTGTTGTAATTTTATACAAAGTACTCCTCTCCTTCTATTTCTATATAACTATTTATCATGATTAATTATTTATAGTATTTTAATCTAAATATAATTAAGATTAATGAAGAATTCTATGGATTAGGTGATTTTATGAGCAAACAAGAAGTTATAGAAGCAATTAATAATTTAAATGATGATGATGATTTTGTAAGAATTGAAGCTGAAAGTACAATTGCAATGAACATGCCTGCAGAAATAGATGTTTTACATGAAGAAGTCTTAAAAGAAGATTATCCAAAAAATACTAAATTAACTATGGTTGAATTATTAAGAGAACTTAAAGATCCTAGTTCTATAAGTGTTTTTGTTGAATTATTACACGATAGGAATAAATGGGTTAGAAGACAATCCAGTTCTGCTTTAGCAGATTATGGGGATGATGCTGTAGAACAGTTATTAACTATTGTTGATGATGAAAGTTGGAGAGCACGTGGAGGTGCTGTTTGGGCATTAGGAAAAATTGCAAATCCGGATACACTGGATGTTTTCCTTAAAGCTGCAAAAGATGAAAAGAGTTTTGTTAGAAGTGGTGCAGTCTTCGGTTTAGGGAATATTGGAGGTTCTGAAGCTTTAGATTGTTTAAAAGAATTAGCTAGCAGTGATGATAGTGGATATATTAAAGCTAATGCTTTAACATTTATTGAAAAATTAGAAGAATAATCTTTTTTTTATTGAATACTGTTGATTTTTTTCAACATTATTTATTTTTAATTATTATTTTTACCTGTTTTTTAAATAATTTTTATTTTTGTAACCTGATTTTTGATATTGTTTTATTTAATTCTATTTTTTTAGATTTACTTCCTTAGAAAGCTATTAATATGATAAATTAGATAAATATATATTAGTATTTTATAACTTAATAAATCAAAATGGAGTGATATGATGGTAAAAATTACTATAATCGGAGCTTCAGGTACAATAGGAAAAAATGTAGCATTTTCATTGGCTAAAGAAGATGTAATCGATGAAATTGTTATGTACTCAAGAGAAAAAAGTCATCCAAAAGTAACTGGTGAAGTTCTAGACATGTATGATGCTCTTGCTGCTGAAGATATTGACAGTGTACTTACACCATCATGTAATGTTGAAGATATAGCCGGTTCTAAAATAGTTCTTATAACCTCAGGTGTTCCTAGGAAAGACGGTTATACTCGACTTGATTTGGCAGTTCCAAATGCAAAAATAATTAAAGAATATGCACAGGACATTGCAAAGTATGCTCCAGATTCAATTATATTGATAGTTACAAATCCGGTGGATGTAATGACATCCATTGCATTAGAATATTCTGGTTTTGATAAAAGTAGAGTTATTGGATTGGGAAATCACTTGGACTCCCTTAGACTTAAAACTATTTTATCCAAGCATTTTAAAATTAACAGTGGGGAAATACATACCAGAGTTATTGGGGAACATGGTGATCATATGGTTCCATTACTTAGTTCAACAACAATTGGTGGTATTCCATTGAAATATTTTGCTCAATATGGTGAGTTAGATGTTGAAAAATTAGTTCGCAAGCTTAAAAATGCTGGTGGAAACATTATTTCTAAAAAAGGTGCAACGGAATATGGTCCTTCTTATGCTATAGGTAACCTTATATCTACAATTGTTAATGATAGTAGAAAGATTTTAACAGTTAGTACTTATCTTGAAGGTGAAGTTGAAGGGGTCTATGATGTTTCTTTAGGTGTTCCGGTTGTACTGTGTAAAAATGGTATTCAAAGGATTATTCCTGTTCATATGAAAGATGATGAACGTGCAGAATTCTTTGATGCAGCAAGAACAGTTAAAAAATGCACATATAAAATACGTGATTTGTTAAATGAATCTTAGTTTTTTTAATTGTATTTTTGGTAAGATAATATTAATTTGTCGGATTACTTAAAAATTCTATTTTTTTTAGTTCTATATTAACTTTTGAGTATGATGATAGTTTTATTCTTTTTTATGGGTTTAAATTGAATTTACTATTATCATTTAAAAAGTTTTTTATAGTTTGAATAATAAAATATCAAATATAATATTAATAATGATTAATCATGATAAATATTTTTATTAAATAAGATAATTTCGAGGTAAATAAAATGAAAGTTGCAATAATAGGTGGAACAGGTTCACAAGGTTTAAATTTAGGTAAAAGATTGGCTATAGCAGGTGAAGAAGTTATCATTGGAAGTAGACAAGAAGAAAAAGCTTTAACAAAAGTAGAAGAAACTCTTGAATTACTAAAAGAATATGATAATATAAACATGGTTGGAATGTCAAATGAAGATGCAGCAAAAGAAGGTGAATTATTAATTCTCACAGTACCGTTAGCTGCACAAAAATCTACATTACAATCAATTAAAGAATTCGTCGGAGAAAAAATATTAATCGATGCAACAGTACCATTAGAAACAGCAATTGGGGGTTCACCAGCAAGATTTGTTGATTTAATGGAAGGTTCTGCAGCTGAAAGAACCGCTAAAATACTAGCAAAAACAGGTGCTAAAGTAGTTGCAGGTTTTAACAATATTAGTAATTCACATTTGGATAATATTCCAGAACCAATTGATTGTGACTGTTTAATAGCTGGTAATGATAATGAAGCTAAAGCTCAAGTTAAAGAATTAGTTGAAAAGCTTCCTGGAGTAAAATGTATAGACTGTGGTAAATTAGAAAAAGCAAGAATGATTGAAAAAATAACTCCACTATTAATTGGATTAAATATTAAATACAAATCACATTACGGTGGATTAAGAATAACCGGAATAGATTTTGATTAAATTCTCCTCCAACCTTTTTTTAAGTTCTTTTTTTAAAAATAGTATTAAATTTTTTCATGAAAAAAAATATAAAAAGAGGATTATTTGTAGTTATAAAGCATTATCTCCTCTTTCACCAGTTCTGATTTTAACAACTTCTTCAACATTAGTGATGAATATTTTTCCGTCACCAATATTTCCTGTTCGGGCTGCTTCACAGATGGTTGTAATAACCTTTTCTACAATTTCGTCATGAACAACAGTAACAATTTTAACTTTTGGTAAAAGATCAATTCTATAACTTTTTCCACGGTATTTTTCTTCAATACCTAACTGTTCTCCTCTACCTTTAACATCAATAACTGTTATTCCTCTACAATCAATTTTTTCTAGTGCATCCTTAACCGCGTCTAACCTTTCATTTCTTACAATTGCAGTAATCTGTTTCATATTACTCTACTCCTATATTCTGTAACCTAATTCTTCATGTTCTTTTACATCCAATCCTTCTATTTCAGTTTGTTCATCTACTCTTAATCCAATTACTTTATCAATTACTTTAGCAATTGAGTAGGTTAATATAAATGAATATACTGCTACTGCAATTATACTTATTATTTGAATAATTACTTGTGATGGATTTCCATATATTAATCCGGATATTCCTCCGATTGCAGGTGATGCGAATACTCCTGTTAATATTGCACCCCATGTTCCTGATAATCCGTGGACTCCGAATGCATCTAATGCATCGTCGTATCCAAATTTTGGTTTAAGGTATGATATAGCATAGTATGAAATGAATACTGTTGTAAATCCAATGATAATTGATGCAGGGACATCTACAAATCCTGCTGCTGGTGTGATAGCTACGAGTCCTGCTACTGCACCTGTTGCTGCACCAAGTACTGTTGGTTTTCCTGATTTCCATATGTCTATTAATATCCAGCCTATCATTGCTGTTGCAGCTGCAACATTTGATGTTAGTAATGCGTTTGCTGCAAGTCCGTTAGCTGCCAGTGCTGAACCTCCATTAAATCCGAACCATCCAAACCATAGTAATGATGCTCCGATGACTACATATCCTAAGTGATGAGGTAGTAATCTTTGGTCTTGTCTTGGACCTAATAATATGATTAATGCAAGTGCTGCAATACCTGAGTTAAGATGTACTACAGCTCCTCCTGCAAAGTCTAATGCTCCAAGTTGGTATAACCAACCTCCTCCCCATACCCAGTGTGCTACTGGTATGTATACTAATGTTAACCATATGGGTATTAGAAGTAACCAAGCTTTTGCTTTCATACGTCCTACTACTGCTCCAGATATAAGTGCTACAGTTATTGCTGCAAATGTAGCTTGGAATGCAACGAATAATAGTTCTGGTATTCCTGTATCTGGATGAAGCATATCCAATCCTATTCCTGTCAGGAAGAAATTAGTTGGCATGCCTATAAAACCATTTAGTGTTTCTCCAAATGCAAACTGGTATCCATAAATTACCCAGATTACTGATGCTATTGCAAAAGCTGCTAAAGATAAAAACATTGTGTTAAGTACGTTTTTCTTTTTACTCATTCCTCCATAAAATAATGCTAATCCGGGTAATGTCATAATCATTACCAAAGATGTGGATATAAGAATCCAAGCAGTATCTCCTGTATTTAGTAACTCTCCTGCTACCAAATTTATTCCTCCATTGTTAATTTTTTTTGGTTATGCTTCCTTGTTTATATTTATAATAATTTTAATATTTATAACATAACGGAAGTAGGAAGTATACTTCCGATACTATTAGTTTAATTTTTATAGTATATAAATGTTATTTTTTTTTAAAAAAAAATAGTTTAATTATAATTTATAAAATAAAATTAACACTAACACTCCTCCAATAAAAGAAGCGACAGAATAAATGTTTAACCAAGATTCAACATTAAAACTGGTTGTAAAAAACAAGATAATTATCCAAATTATTAAGAAAATCAATGACATTTTGATTTTTAAAGATCTGTTTAACATTTTAATCCCTATTATTTTAATGTAAAAAAATGGAAGAAAGATTATTTTCTTCCTTTTAAAAAAAAGATTACATATTTTTCATGTAAACATCTTGTAATGCTGAAACTCCTGCACCAGCATCAAATTCAAATCCAAATTCTTTAAGTGTCATTTCTAGACAGGTAAATGTTCTGGATAATTCAGGTAATCCTGTAACACCCATGTGACCTATTCTGAAAATGTTTCCACTTAGGTGGTCCTGTCCACCACCAATTTCAATTTGGTATTTGTCTCTCATTGTTCCACGTAATTGTGAGTCTGTAATTCCTTCAGGTATGTTTATACCGGTAAGTGTGTTTGAGTAATCTCCTTCACGTGCGAATAATTCAAGTCCTAATGCTTTTGCAGCTTCACGTGTAGCTTCTGCACCAGTGTGGTGACGTTTGATACGAGCACATAATCCTTCTTCAAGAACCATACTTAATGCTTCGTTCATAGCATATGTCATTGATACACTAGGTGTGTATGGGGTTTGTGATTTTTGTGCACTTTTTCTCATTTTTTGCATATTGAGGTAGTATGTTGGAGAGTCTACTTTGTCAACAACATTCCATGCATCATCACTTAAAGTAATCATACTCATTCCCGGTGGTGCTGCTATACATTTTTGAGAACCAGATAAACAGATGTCTAATCCGAAGTCATCTACTTTAACAACATCTCCAGCAAGTGAACTTACAGTATCTACAACAAATAATGTATCATAATCTTTCATTATTTTTCCTACTTCTTCAATAGGGTTAACTACTGCTGTAGAACTTTCATTGTGTATCATGGTAAGTGCTTTAGCATCATCATTTTCTTCCATTACTCTCTGGATTTCACATGGGTCAACTGCTTGTCCCCATGGTACTGTAACTTCTATGGATTCTCCACCAAATACTTCAGTTAATTGTTGAAGTCTTTCACCGAATTTTCCTCCAACAACGTTAATTACTTTGTCTTTTTTTTCTACAATGTTAGCAATTGCAGCTTCCATTGCACTTGTTCCAGATCCTGTAAAGAAGTATGATTGATTGTCTGTCTGGAAAACCTCAGACATCATAGCAGTTGTTTCATCTAAAAGTTCACCATAAGCTGCTCCTCTATGATTTATGATTGGTCTTGTCATAGCGTCTAAAACTCTTTTAGGAACAGTTGTAGGTCCTGGAATCATTAATAACATGTCTTCCATTGGGAATATTCCTCCAAATTTATATTTTTTTATAAACGTTTATTTTAAAAATATAATAAGAATAGTTTAAATATACTTGTACATAGCATACTTTAGAATAACTAAACTTACTATGTTATTATGTTTGTATTTAATAGTTTTTTAATGTTAGTCATCAGATTCCCTTTTTCAACTTTAATCAAAAATAATAATTATCTGAATTGATGAGTAATAGAACTTTTGGGGGGTTACTATTGTACAATAATTGGGAAAAATGGTATAAAATTATATTGGATGATTTTTCTTTTAGTGAAAATGATGATATAGAAAGTGCAAAATATTTGGATAGAAAAGTTTCTAAATTTGATATATCACATATAGATTTCAAGGATAAATGTATCGTATTTGGGGCAGGACCTTCAATAAAAAAACATATTGCTTATCTAAAAAGTAATTTTAATCTTGAAGAGTATACTTTAATTGCAGCTGATGGTTCAACTAAAGCGTTGCTTGAAGAGGATATTATTCCGGAAATAATTGTAACTGATTTGGATGGTGATATGGAAAGTATTATTTCTTCAAATAAAAAAGGATCCATATTATATGTACATGCTCATGGGGATAATATGGATAAGTTAAAAAAGTATCTTGATAAATTAGAAAAAGTTGTTCCAACATGTCAATGTAAATCATTTGATAAACTTGAAAACTATGGTGGATTTACAGATGGGGATAGAGCAGTTCATATAGCTGTTTATGCATTGAAAGTAAAAAAAGTCATCCTTGCAGGAATGGATTTTGGAAATATCATTACAAAATATTCAAGACCAGATATTGGTGTAGAATTTAAGGAAGCAGATTCATTTAAGAAAAAGAAATTATTTTATGCTGAAAAATTAATAGATTCATTAAAAAAAGAAAATATCCGAATTGAATTTATTGATTTATGTGATTCAATTCAGATTCCTTAACACAATATATGAAAAATGATTTTTATGAATAATAAGAAATTTTTTTTTGAGATAAACTTCTCTATATCTTACTTAGTTAATATGTTATTAATAAATACTTTCTAATAATTATTAATAATTACTTTAAAAACAGTAATAGAAATTTAAATTTTAGTTTAATCTAAAATTTTTCAAGAAAAATAAATAACTGTGACGGGTGAATATGAACATTCACATCACAATTTAAAAATAATTATATGTGTTTGTGGGTACAATTAGTTCTTTGTATTAAGATTCATATATAAACTTAGTTCGATTTTGTTAAAATAAGATTATATTTTGTAAAGTGATTTTAAAAGTTAGTGATTATACGAATAATCGTAATTTTCTAAGATATAATATTACTTAATAATCTAAATTGAAGCAATATTCATAAAAAAAGTTAACTGTGACTATATAATTATCATTATATAGAAATTATATGTTCATCACAATTTTAAAAATATTTTTGTTTTGTGGGTACAATTAATAGTTGTGTTAAACTTTAATATATATTGTGGTACCTTTTCATTAAAATTTACATTACTCCCATTAAAAGTTAGTTGTAAGAATATTTTTTTATTTTTTGATAATGATTCTCACGATGTCATGGTCTTCTAAAACATGTTCCAAACCTACTTTTTGTCCGGGGAATTTCACAGATTTACCCCATACCTTAGCATATTTGAAATTTTTAACAAAATCCCTATGTAATTTACGGGCAACATCTTCAATAGTTGAACCTTTTCTAATAATTAATGGTTCATCCATATCAGCTTTTTTACCTTGAGGTTTTAAGTATAATCTTATCAAATCAAGATCAACGAAAATTCTTTCCTTAAGTTCTTCCATCATGATACCATCATCTGCAGACACAAACAATGCATTTGGTAATTTCTTTCTAAGTTCATTAAGCTGTTCTTCTGTTGCAAGATCTATCTTATTTACAACTACTGTCATGGGAATGTATGCACGGTTCGGTTCCATGGCATCGATAAATCTGTCGATAGTCACATCTTCTCTTAAAACAACATCTGCACTGTGGATACCATATTCACTTAATATTGAATGAATGGTTTTATCATCCAAATGTGTTAAGTTTACTGTGGATACAATATTTAATCCGCCCATTTTCTTTTTGGAAACTTTTACTTCCGGTTTTTTCTCATTAGGTCGTACTCCAATGTTTCTAACTTCTTCTAATATAACATCCATATGTTCTGGTTGGAATACATCTAAAACCATAATAATTAAATCTGCATTTCTGGTAGCAGATAAGATTTCACGACCTTTTCCTTTTCCTTTACTTGCACCCTTAATAATTCCAGGAATATCTAAAATTTGTATTTTAGCATCTTCATACTCCATAATACCCGGAACAATATCTAATGTTGTGAATTCATATGCTCCTACTTTGGAATTTGCATTGGTTAAATAATTTAAAATGGTGGATTTACCTACTGAAGGGAAACCTAGCAGTACTGCTGTTGAATCTCCGCTTTTTCTTACTAAAAACCCTTCACCTTTTGTAGAAGAACTGTTACGTTTTTCTATTTTCTCTTTTAACTGTGCAATTTGTGCTTTTAATTTACCTATATGGTGTGATGTTGCCTTATTTTTTTGAGTCTTTTTTATTTCCTCTTCAATCTGTTTTATTCTATCTTCAGCTGCTGACATATTTTTCACACCATTATTTTTATTTATAAATAATTTTTAAATAATACTAATATTATGTTTTTAATACTTTTTATTTTTTTCTTTTAAATAGCATGTTTTAAAGTATTATCGATTATATAAAAAACTTAAATTTATAAGATATTTTTTCTAATGATTGAATAATTACAAACGGAGTACAAGCTGAAACAGAATCATTAAATGAGATAATATCTTTTTGTGATTATCTACAGAATAATTGAGTTGAATAATTTAGATATATGAAAAATAGTTAAAAAAAGTAAAATTAAGAAAGTTGCAAATTTAAGCAACTATTTCTTTCCAAGGTTTAATATAAATTCCGGATAATAAACCGTTTTCAGAAGAACTATTGGTAATTAGTGTTGAAAATGTGTAAACAAGATTCATAAATCCTATTTTACCACCTTCAATTTCAACAAAACTTGGACATGTTTTGGATTCTTCTAATTGTTTTGTAACATCTTCTGTAATTTTAAGGTATTCTTCATCACTAAGTAAAGTACTTTCAGTAATTGTTTCACTGGATACTGTTGGTGTTTCCACCCATTTAAGTTCAACAGCACTATTATCTTTATTATTTAATTTGTTTACTGCAGAAATTAACAGATTGAATAAGTTTCCAATTGTTACTTCATGATTATTTATTAATATTTTACCAGGTACTCTTTTATTTACTTCAATCCATTTATTTAATCTGTAACAAGCATCTTGTAAGTCAGAAATAGGAATAAGTATTGGGTCTGCTTTTTCAATTATGATTTTGGATTGTTTCATTGCAGGAGCAACTTCTTCATTCCCACCATAAATTACATCTAATGTGTATTCTGGTTCATGGAAACTACTGAAATCAACTAATTGTGAAAATTTTCCGTTTTCAATGTTGGTATCAAATTTTGTTTCTTGGTTGATTTTTACTGCCACTCTTCCTTTTAATGGATTATCGTTTTGATCTACAACATCAAATTCTATTTTGGCTTTTTCCCATTCTTTTACTTTAATATCATCTAATTTAATTATAGCATCCATATAGTTCACCGTTAGTACATTGTCAATTCATATGATAAATATTATATAAAAATTATCAGTATATAACTATTATATTATTTGTTTTTATTTGTTAAAATACTATGCTAATAATAGTTAAATTATGTGGAAGTATTGTAGTATTGTCAATAAAATCATGATAACAATAGGTATAACGATATATAATATACTGTATACATCCAATCCTTCTTTAGAGTAATATATTTTACTTTCAGAATTGTATCCTCTACTTGCCATACTGGCATATACTTTTTCTCCACGGTCATATGCTCTTAAAAACATCATTAAAAATAAATAACCTACCTGTTTTACTTTCCAAAGATAAGGAGTATTGTTTGATAATGAAAAACACCTGCTTGCTTGAGCTTGTCTGATACTATTTAATTCATCATAAAACAGAAATATAAATCTTACAAAGAGTGAAAATATCATTGCAAATTCATTTGGCATATGTAATCTTCGGAAAGCTTCAGCAATATCTTTCATAGGAGTAATATATGAGAATAAAACTATTGATGTAACACTTATAATCAGTCTTGCCATTAAAAGTTCTGCAAATAAAACTCCTTCTAACGTAATATTAATTCCTAATGGTAGGGAGTATAATATCTCACCAGGTTGAATAAATGGTTGAAATACTGCAATGAAAAATCCGAAAGGTATGATTAAAAGAACTCTCATTAAAGCATCTTTAACAGATATGCCACTTAAATAAATTAAAAGTAGTAAATATACTTCAAGCACTATAAAAACATTATAATTCGTGGAAGTAACTGCGAATAAAATAATTAATACTAGAACGATTAATTTTATTCTACTGTCAATATTATGTAAAACACTGTTTTGATTTGACAGATATTCCTGTTGATGTAATTCGTTAATACTTACCAAAAATTCAATCTCCCTAAATTAATTAAATATTATTTATGTAAGTTATTGTATTAAAAATAGTTTAAAAAAGTTGTGGAATATTATTCAAAGAAAAATGATTATTTTATCGGATAATTTTTAATATTTGGAAAATGTTTTAAAAAAGTAAAAAAAATAAAAAGAGGTTTGAAGTATTATTTTACATTCAATTCATCTTCAGAAAACTCTTCGGATTGTCTGGATACTAAATCTGACATTTCTTTTTCTTTATCAGCATAAAAGTCTGGATCGTGAATAGGACAACATTTGAGTTTTGCATATGGTGAGTATAAATCAGTAATTTCACTTTCGTTAATATCCCTGATTTCTTTTAATCTTCTGAGAATTGTTAATACAGTACCATCCTCCATAAGTTTTCCTAAAAATCCAGGTCTGGTATTTTCTTTTTGCATTATAAGATAAATGATTTTTTGAATGGTTAACAAGTCAAGTCTTTTAATTAATTCGTGGTTGTTAATGTATTTCCATCCTTTATCTTCAAAGTCCTTTAGATTATCGAAAGTTTTGTAAATATTTTCCTGATATAAATCATCTTTGAAGAAATCAGCCTCGTCATCATAATATCTCTGACCGCCTTCAACTTTTACAAATTCATTACTTGTGTCTTCAAAGTATGGAAGATATTCAAGAATAATGTCAACGTTTTGAATGTTAGGGAATTTGAAAATGTTACCAAATGATTTGTTAAGCCCCATCTGTAATGTTTTGTAATCCAGTACTTTGATGTGTGATTTTTCGTCATTGAATAATCTGTGATCCCATACAACAAGAATGTTTCGAATATCCTCTGTAGCCTTACATTTATATTTTATTTGATTGTCAGTTATTCTTTCAATTTCAAGTAATAAATAACTTACACGGGTAAGATTTTGTGCTTTCACAGAGTTTGTCATACGTAAACAGATGTATGGATATTTGAGTATCGGTTTAAATTTAGCAGATAATTCTTCTGGTAAGTCATGGAAGAATATTTGCATTACGGTGGTGTGTTCCATAGCATTTTCTTCAATTTGATAGTAATATTCAGCTAACTCAGACACACCTGCTTTTTTGAATTTAATAGTACCTTTTGTTGTTTCAAGTACTTCAAGTGTATTAAGTAATACGTATAACTCAAATATTTTGTCATTTGTCATTGCAGGAAGTATTTCTTTTACAATACAATTGTATAATTCCATTTTGCTTGGGAAAACAAATAATTCATCAAATACTTCATATGCCCTTGCAAGGTTAAATGATTCATCAGTTGCTTTACAAGCTGTTTCCAATAAGTAAATATCAATAATGTCAGGAGTTTCTACTTCTGAAAAAATATCATCTTTTAATAATTCTGTAACTTTCTTCTTGTTATCCAATATATTTTTGTTAATAGCATCTAATTGGAAAGAAGTAAAATTTTTATTTTTAATATTTCCTGTGTCCTGATCTCTGATATTTTCAAATAGATATTTAACAAGACCTATAATATCCAAGTTAGGACTTTCAGTTAAATCTTTGCCAGATACTACTTCTTTTATTTTATCAAAATTATTGA
>OCTW011566697.1_pt1 | contig 20391 bp, 15 predicted proteins | sample 1539671 | NCBI WGS metagenome assembly OCTW01 (sample SAMN02144230, study PRJEB22623) | gut metagenome | biome: sheep rumen | host: Ovis aries | place: New Zealand
ATCAATATTCTTTTCACTGAGAATCTTCTCGAAAATCCGGTCTCCAAGCTGTTTTATTTTGGTGACAAGAAATCCTCCATTCATTTCCATGCAAAAGCTCCTATATAGTAGTTTATCAAAAACATACTATATAGGAGCTTTATTGTCAAGAGTTTATATGTCTTAATAGGTAAATTCCGTTTTTTTCAATTCTCCAAACTGCGATTTTCATTTTCCTTATTCTCCCGCTATATGATTGTTGTATTTGCAAATTTTCTGCACAGTGTGTTTGTTATTTTGCAAGAGCATTATAATGGATAAAGAAAACAGCTTCAATCATCAATGTTTCCCAGTCTGTAACGTTTCTGAACATATTCCAAAAACTGTGGATGACTTTTTTAAATATTATTTACTATCTTACACTTAGCTACTTTGCTTACTCCTCCCTATTCTGCAAGCTATACATACTCCGCTTCGTTATTGATATAAATATTTCTGTAGAAACCAAAACCTATAATTCTTCACGTATTTTATTTACCGTTTTTGTTTTCGTCTGTTTCTGGTTTGAAATTTTCTTTTTGTTCTGCTCCAGTCGCTTATGAATACCTTTACTCTTCGATTTCGCTTCTGATGGTTCGGCATGTGCGTCGTCCCAAGCTTTTTTCTCAGCCAACAACTGCTCCATTTCAATCTTAACCTGATTATATTCCTGATAAAATTCCCGAGCATTTTTATAACCATTATCAGTAAGAATCTGAGACAACTCTGTTTTCAGTCTCTTAATATCTGTTTCGCAGTTACTGATCTTATTTCGCAATTCTTCGATTTCTTTATGCTTAAGCAGCTTCCAGATTCCGGTATATGCCTCTAATGCCTTATTACAGGAGATTATCGTATCTTCCATTTCATGAATCCTTGCATTCTTACGGCTGAGACTTCTTCTAATTGTTTCCATTCTTCTGTATCTTTCTTCCAGTTCTGGATTCGAAGGTCTGGCAGAATCAATCTCAACGGTTTTGTCAGCAACAGCAGGTACGGTATCTTCTTCCTTGTTCGTCTCAAGAAAAACTTTTCGGATCAGGCTTTCCAGCATCCGAATTGCCATACCGATAATAGCAGCAAATAATTCTGGTCTATCACCATGATCCTCTATTGATTTTCCAGTGGTCTCCTTGATCTGTTCCTGCTTAATCTTTACAATATCTTCTTCCGGAACTCCTGTCACAATTGCTCTATCTACTGTCTGGTTCCATTCCTGACGCATTTCATTATCAGCTTTGATCACAGCCTCCATCGGATTATTCTTTCCAATCTTCTTCGTTGGGAGATATGGACCATGAGAATCAAACACTGCCATCTGCTGTTCATCCGGCAACAATTCATTTATCAATCCACAATACATCTCTTTCACTTTATCCAGGAATCCATCTGCTTTAAAGCAGCTTTCTTTTGCGTCAAACATCCGAAGATCATATACGTGACCTTTGGGAATGATATAACATCCAGATCTTATATTACCGTCTGCATCCAGAATCTCTTTCTTTGTTCTGACATGCTTCCCTTTTTCATCATAAAACATATTTCTGGAAGCTACTTTTTTAACCGGTTCTTTTTTGACTTTTCGTTCACTGTAGATCAGATGAATGTGATAATTGGTCTTTGTCTTATTGTGATGAAGAGCCGAAATACAGGGTACTCCATAGGTTATATGAAACTGCTCTGTAAACAGTTTCAACAACATGTCTGGGTCCAGTTTTACAAAATCTTCCGGAAGTGCAATCACCAGTTCTCTTGCTTCAATGCATTTCCCCTTTGTTCCGCTCATTTTAAAATCATGCTGATTCTGTTCGCTCAAAAGTTCCCAACAGTTATCTGAAACACTTGTATAAACGGAATACAAATACTCCTGCCGCTTGGGATTGCTGATATAGTCGATTCTTCCTTGAACATTACTCAGCTTTGTCTGTCTAATATAAATATTTCTTGCGATAAGCCTCGCCTCCTTCTTCTATTCTGTGAGTGGCAGCTTAGGCTGCCGGTTACGAACCTATTGCCGTTTCCGGGACCATAAGCTCGATGCAGTCGCGAAATACACAGAGCATAAATCTCAGATTTGTGCGATGGGTGTATTTCGCTCTCAAGCGCCGAGGGCTTAGCAAAATCCCTCATCCTGTCACAACGTAATCTTTTTTATATAAGCAATATGGCGTATCCGCCGATTTCTATTCCTAAAACTGTCATACTTCATCGATCATCCGTTTCTTTTGACAATCTGTAAAATTTACATCTTCACGAAAGTTTTTGCCCTTTCTGCCCTGGCTTTGACAAAATGCCCCGGATACTTTCAGGGCATCCAGGGCATTTAGGGCAGAATTATTTATATTCATTTTGTTTTTAATCAAATGGAATGACTGTCATATCATCCACTGGCTCAAAATCTTCCGGTTTCTCTGTAACATCAAAAAAGTAATAAATCCCATTACTCTTCCTGCTCGAATAGCCTTTTCTATCCATAATGCTGAAAAATCTTTTCTTCCCAAGTGGTGTCCTTCCGGAATCTGTGCAGTAGTTGTCATACATTCTATACATGACAGATTTTTCCAGTTTCGTACCTTTCATTCTGATCACTTTATCTCTTAAAAATGCTTTTACACTATCTGAACTACACTGGATATCTTCCACACAATCTTTGCTGTGTTCACTCTCAGTAAAGTGATCCTGCATATATAACCTTGCCAATGCTTTCATTGCCATGTGGATTGCATAGGTAATTTCCTTTTCCATCTTCTGCTTTAACTTTGGATCTTTTTTATCTGCAGGAATCGGACGATTCATATCAAGAATCATAATCCTTCGATAAAACGCATCTGACTTTTCTTCCAGGTTCTCCGGCATATCATTAGCTGAAAACAGCAGTTTCGCATAACTCATAAAATAATGTGGATCCTTCTGCTTTCTTTCAAACATAAGCATATCCTCACCGGTTGCTTTTTTAATGATGTCTGTCTGCTCCATAGATTTGCATGGAATATCACCACAGGAATTCAAAAGTTTCCCAAACAGATTGGTGGCATAAAATCTCTTGTTCAGATCCTGCAAGGAAATGTGGCTGCTGTTCTCCTTTCCGATCACATTCTGAAAGAGATCGATCAGAACAGATTTTCCGGTTCCACCATTACCAAGAAGCATAAGGAATTTCTGAAATTTTGTATCCCTTGTCATGCTGTAGCCAAGATATTCCCACATCATTTCTCTTTCATCCGGGTCTGCAATTGACCATTCAAGGTAATTACCGGTGACTGGATAATCGTCTTCATTGATTTCCTTTTCAGGATCGAATTCATGTGGAATCTGATTCAGCGCCATATATTTCTTATCATGCGGAATCATCTTCCATTCGATCGGATCAAAGAATCCATTCTGGAAATTGACCCAATATGCCGGGTAACGATTCATATCTGAGAATTCCCTCTGCACACCACTCTGTGTAATTAAAAGCTGATATACACGATTAATCGTAGGAGCATTAATCTTCTCTCTCAGAATTCGCTTCTGAATCATCTCTTTCAGATGGATTCCCAAATTGTCCTTATAATATCTTCCATTTTCATAAATAAACGGAACTTCAGCAATCACTACGAATGAGACCTTTTCAAGAATGTCATCCACAATATTCATATCAATGACTTTTCCAGGTTTTCCTTTTGCATCAATCTCGTGGAATTTATAGTATTCCACCGGAAATTCCGGTGGCTTTTCATAGGATGCAATATAATTGTTCAGTGTAATCTGAAGAAGCGAACCACCGTCAGCCTGTTCAATCTTCTCCAGATATCCTTTCTTCCAAAACAACTGCCATCCTTCTCTATATCTCAGACTCTCGTTTGTAAAAAACTGTGCCAGCATATCATTTGTTTTCTTAGAAGAACATGCCAGTACATATGTATAATCCGATCTGCAGGTACCTTTAAATGCAATCTCACTCAGATACTCTATCAACTGGTCCGTATTAAAATATCCATCCTCATGCACAATGGCAGTTGTCGAAAAACCTACTGCTGCAATATTCAATGCCAGATCTTTGTTATCAACCAGAAACAGATAGGAGTGTTCCACATCTGCCGGTTCTCTTTTCATATAATGTTCAAATGTCTTTCTATTCATTTTTCCTCCTTAAAAGAAAACATCCCTGAAAACACCAGGCTCCCAGGGATATTTCTCAAGTATTCAATTCATCTTTGTTATTCCACCATTTCTTTACGGTGTTGATCGAGATCTGAAGATCCTTCGCACAGCGATATCTTGTAGCTGCCGGATGTTCCTTCTGATAATCTCTCACCAATTTTTCCTTGGTGGGTGCTCCTTTTGTGTTTCTCCAGTCTGCAGGACGCAGGCTTCTCATGTATTCCAGATGTTCTCTCTGTTTTTCTGATATTCGTGTCATATTTTCCTGTACCTCCATTTTTCGTATTGTTATTGATAGCGTTAGAATCAATATATTTGCCATTATCAGACAGTGGTGTGTATGATTTATCGTCCGCCGCTTCTGAAAACAGCAAAAATATAGAAACTGACAGTTATTGAAGTAGACAAACGAGAGATTTACACAGATGTAAATCTCTCGTTCGCGAGCAATCGCCAAATCCATGCAAGCATGCACTTGGCTCGTTGCTTTCGCGAAAAAAATAAGCAGATATTCTTTTTTCAAGATATATCTGCTCATCATCATTTTTATGTAATTGTCGGTTGCCGGAATTAATCTCCTGGCAATCAGATCATTCCAAAATGTCGGAATGCATCCATGATTGCTTTTTCTTTTTCCGGTGTGCACTTCGGCTGCCTTGAATTCGCTGTTCTTGGCTTATTATAGTTCTCCCGCTTATCAAAACCACATTTGTCTTTGATCTGCGCAATATTCAGATTAGAAACCATAAGGCCGGTAGTCTGCAAAACATACTGCTGCACTTCCCGATAGGTTGCTTTTGTTTCTGCTGAAGTAATATCCATCTCGTCAAGGTCAAGATCGATTTCGATATAATCATCTGCTTTTTGTTGGGACAAAAGAACAACCGTCTCCACATGCACCGTATGCGGAAACTGATCCACAGGCGTCACATCCTTAAGCTCATACCCATTCGCTCTTAAGAACTTCACATCCCGCGCAAGTGTCGCACTGTCGCAGCTTACATACACAACTTTCTCCGGCTGCATATCCACGATCGTCTGAAGCAGGGATTCCTCACAGCCTTTTCTCGGCGGATCGACCACGATCACATCTGCGTGTGCGGTCTCTCCGTTATGTGTCTTTTCATATTCTTTGTAATACTCCGGCAGGACTTCTTCTGCCTTACCTACATAGAATTCCGCATTCGTAATGTCATTGATCTTTGCATTATTCTTCGCATCGTCAATGGCCTGCGGTACGATCTCCACGCCATATACCTGCTTTGCTTTCTTTGCAAGGAACAGGGAAATCGTTCCGATTCCACAGTACAGGTCCCACACCGCCTCATTGCCGGTCAGGCCTGCATAGTCTAATGCCAGTCCGTATAATTTCTCTGTCTGGACCGGATTCACCTGGTAGAATGACAGCGGAGATATCTGATACTTGATCTCACCGATATAGTCTGTGATGAACTCCTGTCCCCACAGAAGGCGGATCGTATCGCCCATGATCACATTCGTCTTCGCTGTGTTCGTACTGAGAGTGATGCTTGTCATACCCGAAATCTGACGTAGCCGTCCGACCAGATCATGACAGTGCGGAATCGTCTTTCCATTGATGACCAGACATACCATGATTTCATCTGTCTTGAATCCGTAACGGAGCAGTACATGGCGTACCAGCCCTTTATGCTTCACTTCATCGTATGCCGGAATTTTGAATTCTTCCATGAAGTCCAGAATACAGTTCAGGATCTCTTCGTTGACTTCCACACCAAGCGCGCAGTCTGTATTCTCGATAATGCTGTGTGTTCTTCCGGCATAGAACCCGGCGATCACTCTGCCGTCTTTATCTGTTCCGATCGGGAACTGCGCCTTATTCCGGTAGCGGAACGGCTGCATTCCTTCTCCGTCCATGCCGACAGCCGGATGCATGATCTGATCCAGAAGTTCTGTCGGAACTTCTCCGATCCGCTCCAGATTGCCGCGTACCTTTGCTTCTTTAAATGCAAGCTGTGCCGGATACTTCATCTCCTGGATCTGACAGCCGCCGCATTTTCTTGCCATCGGACAGACCGGCTCTTCCACACGGTCTTTTGATGGAGTCAGGACATTCATCAGGCGGGCATAGCCGTAATTCTTCTTTGCTTTCATTACTTTCGCCTCTACAACATCCCCGATGATGGCATCTTTGATAAACAACGTGTATCCATCCACCTTGCCAATGCCTTCTCCTCCGACTCCGATATCTTCTATTTTTACCTTTACTATTTCATTCTTCTGCATCATTAGATAACTGTCTTTCTGATATTTGATTCAAACAGGCGGTTATATCCCAGCCAGTCATTTCCTTTTTTATCTTTAAATAACTCTGTCAGTGTCTGCATCTTGGCATCTGCATTGTCTGCAAGATTCAGTGCCATCGCCTCGGCAAGTGCCGGTTTCTTCGGTGAACCGTATTCCAGTTCTCCGTGATGTGCAACGATACAGTGTTTTAATTCATTCGCAAGTTTCTCCGGGAAGCCCGGGATATTGCGGACTGCATCTCCGATCATCTCCACACCGATTACAATATGTCCCAGAAGCTGTCCTTCATCTGTGTAATCATTTTCCGGGAAGGAAGATAATTCCTTCGTCTTTCCGATATCGTGGCAGATCGCTGCTGTGAAAAGCAGGTCCTTATTCAGGATCGGATATGCTCCCACCATATAGTCACAGAACTTCACAACACTTAATGTATGTTCCAGAAGTCCTCCGGCGAATCCATGATGAACCGTCTTTGCAGCGGAATGTCCCTTGAAATTACGGATAAATGTCTCGTCTTTTACAAAATAATACTCCAGCACCTGTCTCAGATACTGGTTCTCTACTTTCTTAATATATCCAAGCAGTTCCTCATACATGCCATCTGTACTCTTCTCCGTTGTCGGCATATAATCGGCGGCGATATATTCACCCTCCTGTGCTTTACGGATCTGCTTAATGTTAAGCTGCAGATTATTATTATAGCTGATGATTTCACCATATACTTCAATAAAATCCATCTCATCATAATCTGCGATTCCGCCGGAATTCGGATCCCATACTTTCCCGTCAAGTGTCCCGGTCTTATCCTGAAGGATCAGATTATCATATGGTCTTCCGTTTCTGGTCTCCGCAGAACGCTTTCCTTTGCACAAATATACATTTCTGATTGTTTCTCCTTCGTGAAGGGTGTTGATATATCTCATCTTATTTCCTCTTTCTATATTAATATTATTCTATATTTTACAACGATCGAAACATCTCCCCGGAAGCATCCGGCAAGCCTACTCCTTGCTTCCGACTGTCACGTCAAATGAAATATCCACATAACCGCCGGATCCCTGTCTCTGTCCTTTGAGTCTTATCTTGCTGCCGCTTTTCTGGTCACGCATCACACTCTGATAGACCGCCAGCGACGATATCTTCTTGCCTGCAGCCTCTGTGATTATATCCCCGCTCTGGATTCCTGCTGCCATTGCCGGAGAATCCGGCTCTACTGTCTGGACGTATACTCCATTTGGAATTCCCTGAGCTTCGATCTCTGCCGTCACATCCAGTCCACGAATACCGACATACGGCACCGCCTGTCCGTTAGACAACAATTCAATCTCTGATTTTAAGCCCGAAATTCCATACCCGGTTACCAGCCTTTTACTGCTATTATCAGAAATACTCTGATCAATAATTCCGACTACTTCTCCCGACAAATTAACGATCACACCTGTTCCGTCTTCTGCTGCACCAATATCAGTGCAAAGGAGCTGATAACTTCCGTCATCTGCATCCAGTTCATTTCTGCTGTTCGCAATCGTTCCAAATCCGACCGCTCCTGCATAGCCAAATGGCTTTCCAAGCACTGCCACGGCGTCCCCTTTCTGTACAGAATTGGAACTGCCAAGTTTGGCGGTACTGATCTGCGTCCATGTTGACTGTTCAATGCTGCTTCCCGACACAGCATAGATCGCAAATCCGAGACTTTCATCTTTCTTCTTCACAGATGCCTGTTCTGTATTGCCATCCGAGAATCTAATATGGATCTCTTTTGCATCTTTTAATATAGAAGTCTTTCCGTATACCAGAAGCTCCTGCCCATTATCAGCGATGATCAGTCCGGACACACTGTTTTTATTATCGTAAGACTCGTCTGTCCAGTCCTGCTCTCCGGATACACCTATGATCTCTACCACGGATTTTCCGGCCTCTGTGGCTACGTCGTTCATTGCTTTCTGAAGTTCTCTGTAATTGTCAATATCCAGCGTCTGTTCCGTATTGTTACTGGTATCCGCTTTTTTTTCTTCTGTATTATCTTCTTCTTTCTCTTTCGGTATCACTACCTCTTGTGAATCTCCTGGAAACTTCTTATCAAGCCATGGTTTGAGCGCAGAAAAACTAATGCAGGCACACACACCGAATACCACTCCAAGCCCCGCCATACGAAGCAGGTCTTTACGGCACTTTTTTCCACGGCTGTTCTCGTCTTTGATCGTCTCCTGCATAAATGAATATTCTGATTTTTCTGTTTTTTTCCCAGGTTCTCCCTGCTTATTTTCCAGAGGTTTCTGCTCATCCATCAGCTTTTTCGTCTCCTTTGCAATCCTTTTTATAGTATACCGTATGGAATGGGAATGTTCAATATTTATCCTTTTCTTTATCGTCCAAATAAGGTAGAATAGGTACTGACTACAGCTACTGTATGAACAGTAACATAGAATAAGTTCAGGTGAGAAACATGAATAAAAAAACATTAACTAAATTAGAATATCATAAAATTATTGACATCTTAATAGAACAGGCAACTTCTTTTGGCGGCAAGGAACGCTGCAAGAGATTAAAACCGATGACATCCATCACGGATATCGAAGCCGCACAAGAACAGACTGCCGCCGCATTTACCCGTATCATTAAGAAGGGACGTCCTTCTTTCGGAAGCTGTAATCCGGTCGGGGAATCCTTAAAGCGTCTGGAAGTCGGTGCCGCGCTCGGAAGCGGAGAGCTTTTGCGTATCTGTAAGCTTCTGGAAAATGCAGGGCAGATCAAAGCTTACGGCCGTCACGAGACTGTGGACGATGCAGAAGACTGTCTGGATGCTTTCTTCCAGCAGATCGAGCCACTGACACTGGTAAGCACTGAGATCCGCCGATGCATTATTGACGAAGATGAGATCAGTGATGATGCCAGCAGTACACTAAAGCAGATCCGCCGTTCCATGAACCAGATCAATGATAAAGTACATTCTACATTATCTTCTCTGGTCAACGGTTCGCTCCGTACCTATCTGCAGGATGCGATCATCACCATGCGCGGGGACCGCTACTGTATCCCGGTCAAAGCCGAATACAGAAGCCAGGTATCTGGTCTGATCCATGACCAGTCTGCCACGGGTTCTACCCTGTTCATCGAACCGATGTCTGTTGTAAAACTGAATAATGATTTAAAAGAGCTTTACGGCAAAGAGCAGGAAGAGATCCAGGTGATCCTTGCACGCTTAAGCGCCGATGTTGCAGAATATATCGACTCCATCCGCACCGACTACAAAGTCATGACGGAGCTGGATTTCATATTTGCAAGAGGAAATCTCGCAATCAACATGAACGCAAGCAAGCCAATCTTCAATACGGAAGGCCGGATCCATATCCGTGAGGGCCGCCATCCGCTGTTAGATAAGAAGAAAGTCGTTCCGATCACCGTCACACTCGGTGATACCTTCGACCTTCTGATCGTAACCGGACCGAACACCGGCGGTAAGACCGTTTCGTTAAAGACGGTCGGATTATTTACCCTGATGGGTCAGGCAGGACTTCATATCCCTGCGCTGGATCGTTCGGAACTGGCAATTTTTGAAAATGTATATGCCGATATCGGAGATGAGCAGAGTATCGAGCAGAGCCTCAGTACCTTCTCTTCTCATATGACGAATATCGTTTCGTTCTTAAAGCATGTAGACGAACATTCTCTGGTACTGTTCGATGAGTTGAATGCAGGAACCGACCCTACCGAAGGTGCTGCTCTTGCGATCGCCATCTTAAGCTATCTGCACCAGAAAGGCATCCGTACCATGGCAACGACACACTACAGCGAACTGAAAGTCTTCGCACTTTCCACACCGGGCGTTGAAAATGCCTGTTGTGAATTCGATGTAGAGACGCTCAGTCCGACTTACCGCCTTCTGATCGGTATTCCGGGAAAGAGTAATGCATTTGCCATCGCAGGAAAACTCGGACTTCCGGATTATATCATCGAAGATGCCAAGACACATCTGACCGAACAGGATGAATCCTTCGAAGACCTGTTAACCGATTTGGAGACAAGTAAACGTACCATCCGGAAAGAGCAGGAAGAGATCGAACACTACAAACGTGAACTGGCACGTCTCGAAGAAGAGACCCGTCAGAAACGTGATAAATTAGAAGAACAGCGTGACCGTATCATCCGCGAGGCCAATGAAAAGGCTCATGAGATCCTGGCCGATGCCAAGGAAACAGCCGATGAGACCATGCGTAATTTCCACAAATTCGGCAAAGCCAATATCTCCGTTGCCGAGATGGAAAAGGAACGTGAGCGTCTCCGCAAGAAGATGAACGCGACACAGAATTCCATGAAGACAGATACCAAGAAACCAAAAAAGGCTTACAAACCAAGTGATTTCAAACTTGGAGAATCTGTCAAGGTACTGAGTATGAACCTGACCGGATCTGTCACTTCACTTCCGGATTCCAAGGGAAATGTCACCGTACAGATGGGAATCTTACGTTCCACAGTTAATATTTCCGATCTGGAGATCATCGATGAAGCGCCGGCATATTCATTTGCCAAAAGAACCCGTCAGACCGGTAAAGGCAAAGTCAAGATGGGCAAATCTCTTGCGATCAGTCCTGAGATCAACCTTCTTGGTAAAACAGTCGATGAAGCGATCGCCGAGCTGGATAAATATCTGGACGACGCCTCGCTTGCACACCTCAGTTCCGTAAGAATCGTTCACGGTAAAGGAACCGGAGCTTTAAGAGCCGGTATCCATAGATATCTGAAACGGCAGAAACATGTCAAATCATTCCGCCTTGGCGCATTTGGCGAAGGTGACGCCGGCGTAACGATCGCTGAGCTGAAATAAAAGTTAAAATAAGGGATAGTATAAGGGGAAACTTTAAAGTGAATCAGTATAGATAAATGCATCTATATACGGGAGGAGTATACATCTATGAACAAACAGAAAATACTGATCGTCGATGACGATGAAAATATCGCTGAACTGGTCTCATTATATCTGACAAAAGAATGCTTTGACACTATGATGGTCCACGATGGCGAACGGGCACTGGTTGCCTTTGACACTTACAAACCGAACCTGATTCTTTTAGATCTCATGCTGCCTGGTATCGACGGATATCAGGTCTGTCGCGAGATCCGTACGAGATCTAACACTCCGATCATCATGCTGTCCGCCAAGGGTGAAGTATTCGACAAGGTACTTGGCCTGGAGCTCGGTGCAGATGATTACATTATGAAACCATTTGATGCCAAAGAGCTGGTTGCACGTGTAAAAGCAGTCTTACGCCGCTATCAGGTCGGCTCCAAACCGGAGACTCCTCAGGCAGATAAGGGAAAATGTGTCGAATACCCGGGAATTGAGATCAACCTTACCAATTACTCCGTCATTGTTGACGGCCATACGGTCGAGATGCCACCAAAGGAACTGGAACTTCTCTATTTCCTCGCATCCTCTCCGAACCAGGTATTCACAAGAGAGCAGTTACTGGATCAGATCTGGGGCTATGAATATATCGGCGATACCCGTACCGTCGATGTGCACATCAAACGTCTCCGCGAGAAGATCAAGGATCACAATGGCTGGAGTCTCAGCACTGTATGGGGAATCGGTTATAAATTTGAAGTAAAATAACAGCAGGTTAATATCATGAAAAGTACATTATATTTAAAATTTATATTTATCTATATTGTGTTCGGATTCTTAAGCCTTTTTACAGCCGCAACACTGACAGAGAACCTGGTCAGTACGCCGATTTTTAACCGCGTAAGTAACAGTATGTACCGGGAAGCTACGATGGTTGCCAACGACTATCTTCCCGGTTATTTTTCCGGCGGATTAACAGAATCTGACGCACAGATGATCTTATCCGGAATAAAGACACAGCTTGACGCTGCAGTCTGGTTCGTTTCAAAAGATGGAAAAGTAATCCTTTCTGCACAGTCCGGGAACTACCCGTCCGCGCCTGATTCCATTAAAGATTTCGACCCGGCGGAATCCGGAAGCGATCGTTCACAGACTGGTGATTATCACGGATATTTTGACAATGATGTGATCACTGTCACTGTACCGGTAACTTACGGGTATTCTCCAAAAGGATATCTGATGATCCACCAGTATACCTCTGTTGTGGATACCATGACAGACACACTGATGCGTGGTGTATATATTACATTCATCGTAATCTTCCTGCTTTCGTTCATTATCCTGCTGGCGTTCCATTTCCTTGTGTACCGTCCGCTTCATAAAATTACCGAAGCAGCAACCCAATATGCTTCCGGTAACCTGGAATATGAGATTCCTGTCACAACTGAAGATGAGATGGGTTATCTGTCCGCATCACTGAACTACATGTCCTCTCAGCTTAGGGATATGGAAGATTATCAGAAGAAATTTGTGGCAAATGTGTCTCATGATTTTCGTTCTCCACTTACCTCCATCAAAGGTTATGTGGAAGCCATGACAGACGGAACCATCCCACCAGAATTACATGAAAAATACCTGAAGATCATCTTATTCGAAACAGAACGCCTGACAGATCTGACACAGGATCTTCTGACGTTAAATGAATTTGACACCAATCACCTGCTTCTCAACCGGGAAGTATTCGATATTCACGAGATGATCAAGCATGTAGCGGCATCTTTCGAAGGTGTCTGCACACAGAAGAAGATTTCCATCGAATTGGTCTTCGCAACAAAACACCTGAACGTCAACGCTGACAAACGAAAAATCCAGCAAGTCTTATACAACCTGCTGGACAATGCGATTAAATTCAGTGATCCGGATTCCATCGTCACGATTGAGACGACAGACCGCGGAGAAAAAGTATATACCTCTGTAAAAGATAACGGTATGGGTATTCCAAGATCAGCGCTTGGGAAAATCTGGGAACGCTTTTACAAGAGTGACCTCTCCCGTGGAAAAGATAAGAAAGGTACCGGACTTGGACTTGCGATCGTGAAAGAAGCAATTCAGGCACATGGGGAGAATATTACCGTGGTGAGTACGGAAGGAGTCGGAACCGAATTCTCCTTTTCACTTCCGAAGGTTGCTGGTTAATTTATCATTGTGACCTCTCAGTCCATGAGAAAGAGTTGGTGTTCTGTTTCTCATGTCGTGACTGGCTAATGATAATAAATTTACCAGCGGAACTGTAACCTTTATATAAAACCAGAAAGTTGTGGCAAACGCCTTGATTCTCCGTTTTTTATTGTCATGGATTCACCAAAAGCTACCACATATAAAAATTACCATCGACAAATTCTGTAGATACACTTCCGGCCTCATAACGGTCCCGCCTCCGCTATTTAATTATTATGGCATACGAAAACGTAACTGAATAAAAGTATAGAAGGGATTGCTTTAGATGTTCCCCATGATTGAATCCGCACAGCAATCCCTTCTATACTTTTATTCAGGACCGGGGTAAGCCGCCATGATACATTAAATTTTCCTACTTACTATACAGAATCTTCTGCACCTCATCCGTCTTCAGATTCTTTTTCGTCACCCATGTATATCCCGTATTAACCACAGCCTCATTTCCCATATTCAGAGAAGCCCTTGCTGCGGCCACAACGGTTGCATATCCCATGCCAAATGGGTTCTGTACGATCAGTCCGTTAACTTTACCGTCTTTCAGATCCTGAATCTCATCATCGTTGGCATCGAAGCCGATGACTTTCACTTTTTTCTCCATTTTATTTCTTTCCAGACCATCGACTGCAAGTTTTACGGAATCCCCGTTTGCAGCAAAGCAGCCTGTAATATTTGGATGTTTTGCAAGGATATAATCAACTACCTGATCTTCAGTGATACTGTCTGCTGTTACAACATCTTCTCCTGTGAGCTGTCCCTCCGGAAGTTCACTGTCTTTTGGTCGGTAGATTCCGGCATTGATCTCATCGGATACTGTCTTCTGCATATTGCTCAGTTCATCCATGTGGTATACATTGACCACTGAAATATTCGGATGATTTGCTTTCAATTCTTCTGTTACAGCTTTTTCTCTCTGAAGAGCTGCCTGTGATTTGGAATCCTGAATGAACAGCACCGCTTCTCCGCTGTCGCCCATCTCTTCCGCAAGTCTCTGTGCCGCTTCCTTTCCTGCAGCTACATTGTCTGTGGATACATCTGCAGCCACACCCTGATAATCTGATCCGGAATCAAAAGTTACGATCGGAATCTCACTGTCTGTTGCAAGATCGAATTGCACCTGGCATGCCTGCAGGTCTACGATCGAAATGCCCACTGCGACCGGATATCTGTCCAGTTCTTCATCCAGAAGATTTACCTGGTCATCGACATTATCTGCTGTATCCGGTGCATTAAATGCTACTTTCACCTTATCTTTTCCTGTATACCCAAGATTTGTATTAATATCTTCCGCAGCCTGCGCTACACCTTTTTTCACTTCATCCCAGTACTGTGTTCCGTTCGCTTTTCCGATAATGGAAATATAATCGCCTTTTTTCAGCTTTAATCCGTCCGTATTATTATATGCCGCCGGAGTGATCAGATCTAATTTCCCCTGATATGCGTTTTCTTCTGTCTTAGTTGTATTCTTTTCTGACTCAATCTTTTTTTCTTCATCGGTTGCTTTTGATGTCTGCTGACATCCACATACAAGCAGTGCTGTACCCAGCAGCATGGCAATGATTCTGTTTTTCTTCATTTTCCTCTCTCCTATATCTGGTATCATTTCTACTTATACTTAATACTTCTAACTTTTGATTATATTTTTTTCTTATATTTTTTCAGCACCATATACTATACACCAAAACAGTGAAAAATTGTTGAAATTTTTCTTAATTTTCCTCTATGACTTTTATATTTCTGTATAAATACTTTTTTCCCCTTTATTGTGATAGCTTTTTCTAACATAAGTTAGCTATAACTAAACTTTTATGTATTTCTAAAAAAACATTCTATTCCCTTGTTTATTTTTATTTTTTGTATTATTATAGGAACAGAGACAACGAATTGGATTATGTCTAGAATATTTAATCTCAAAGGAGGGTACATACTATGGCACACGTAATTGGTGATGAATGTGTAAGCTGCGGATCTTGCGAAGCTGAATGTCCAGTAGGAGCTATCGCTCAGGGAGCAGATCATTATGAGATCGATGCTGACGCTTGTGTAGATTGTGGCGCTTGTGCTGCTCAGTGTCCAGTAGGAGCAATTTCTGAAGGTTAATAACGCAGAATAAGTAAGATAAGAATGCACGGTACATTTTGTATCGTGCATTTTTTTGTTTTGATATTTTGTATATTATTTCTTTTTTAATAAATTTATTTCTCTCGACGGATTCTGACGAATTCGGTGATCTTTCCTGTGCTATGATACATTTACCCATAAGGGACAAGTATTATAAGATAAGGGGGTATCTAACATGGGAAATCATATGAATACTTTAGAACAGATAAAACGTGAGACCAGAGATGATGCCAGACTGTATGCCTGTATCCGGGATCTTTATGATCAGGGAGTTTCTCTCTCTGATTTAAAAGCACTGATTCCCGATATCAGACGGACCAGAGAACAGTTACAGTTAAAACGCATGCTGCAGAATAACAACGAAGTTCTCATGGCAATGTTCAGTCAGGAGATGTCCTTTCTTCTGGATGCAAAAGAACGCCATGAAGAATTAGAATTCAAAAAACTGGATCAGTTGATCCGCCAGCAGCAATCCTTCCGGAAAGCATCGGCCGAAACCGGTCCAGTTAAGAAATTAAAAAGAATCTTCCTGTCTGCTTAAGTTGGCAAACTTTGTATATTCGCCAAGCCAAGCCAGATTAACGGTCCCTACCGGGCCGTTTCTTTGTTTTGCGATAATTATTTCTGCCTGTTTTTTGAACTCTGAATCTTTATTGTAGTATTCGTCTCGGTAAATGAACATTACCACGTCCGCATCCTGCTCGATGGCTCCGGATTCACGAAGGTCCGAAAGCATCGGTCTTTTATCCGGACGGCTCTCTACCGCACGGCTTAACTGTGACAGGGATACTACCGGCACATTCAGCTCTCTGGCAAGTCCCTTTAACTGTCGGGAAATGTCTGAGACTTCCTGCTGTCTGGACTCCGAACTTCTTCCCACACTTCCGGTCATCAACTGCAGGTAGTCAATGATGATAATATCAAGTCCGTGTTCCAGTTTGTACTTTCTGCATTTTGATCTGAGTTCTGAGATAGAGATACCCGGAGTATCATCAATGATCAGCTTCGACTGACCGATAATCCCAGCTCCTTCTATCAGTTTCTCCCAGTCGGAATCTTTCATATTACCGGTTCTTAGGGACTGGGCATCTACCTGGGACTCCAGAGAAAACAGTCGGTTCACCAGCTGTTCTTTTGACATCTCCAGACTGAAGATTGCTACTGCTTTATTCTTCTTAAATGCCATATACTGCGCAATGTTTAATACAAACGCCGTTTTTCCCATAGATGGACGGGCTGCGATCAGAATAAAATCTGACGGCTGAAATCCGGAAAGTTTATAATCCAGATCAATGAATCCCGTCGGTATTCCCGTAACGGTTCCTTTACTCTTAGACGCCTTCTCAATCTTATCTAATGCATTTAAAACAACCTGTTTGATCGGTACGTAATCACCGGTCGTACGTCTCTGTAATAACTGAAACATGGATTTCTCTGTCTGTTCCATAATCGACTCTACCGGCTCTTTTCCCGCATAGCACATATTTTCAATTGATTCGTTCAGTTTAATCATCTTACGCATTAACGACTTATCTGCCACGATCTGTGCGTAATATTTCACGTTCGCAGAAGTCGGCACTGCTGTCACCAGGTCTCTGACAAATTCCAGACTGGCAATCTCCGCCGGTACGTCCTTTTCCTTCAGTCTTTCCTGCAAGGTGATCAGATCGACCGGTTTTCCTTCATTGAACAGTTCGATCATCGAATCAAAGATCACTCCGTATGACGCCTGATAAAAATCATCACCACTGATGATTTCTCCTGCAGTGGTGATGGCATCTTTATCCATAAGCATGGCGCCGACCACAGACTGTTCTGCTTCGATGCTGTGTGGCATGACTCGTTTGATGAGTGCTTCTTCCACGCCTGAATTCCTCCTATGCTTCTTCTTTTACAACAACTTTCAGCTCTGCTGTTACCTTTGGATGCAGCTTAACCGGTACATTATGTGTTCCCAGTGTTCTGATTGCTTCTTTTAACTGTACTTTCTTCTTGTCGATCGTAAGATCCATCTGCTTTTTAACCTCTTCTGCGATCTCTTTTGAAGATACGGAACCGAATGCTTTGCCGCCTTCTCCCATCTTGATCGCAACTTCGATCTTACCTGCTTCGATCTTCTTGCCAAGTTCCTGCGCATCTTCATACTGCTGCTGTGCAATCTTATCGTCGTTGGCTTTCTTTAACTTCAGGTCATTTAAGTTCTTTCCGTTGGCTTCTACACCTTTATTTTTCTTTAAGATAAAGTTTCTTGCGTATCCGTCGCTGACGTTTACGATCTCTCCTTTTTTACCAAGTGACTTTACGTCTTCTGTTAAAATTACTTTCATTACAAGTCTCCTCCTTCTATCATCTCGTCAATCACCTGTTTTAAGCAGGCTACCGCTTCATCCATATCCGTATGGTTGAACTGCGCTCCCGAAGCGTTCATGTGACCGCCTCCGCCCAGACGTTCCATGATGATCTGTACATTGACCTCATCGATCGAACGTGCGCTGACGTATATTCTTCCATTATATTCGGTTAATACAAATGATGCCTTGATCTCACTGATATCCAGCAGTTCATTTGCTGCCTGTGCCCCGATGATCGTCGGGCTTTCAATGTGAAGATCCACACCTCTTGCGATGGCAAATTTATTATGATAAACCTCCGCGCTGCTGATGATCTCTGCTTTCGCTCTGTAAGATTCCATGTCATCACGGAATAATTTTCTTACCAATGTGATATCTGCACCGCATCTTCTTAAGAATGCCGCTGCTTCAAAAGTACGGACTCCGGTACTATTCACAAAGTTGTTGGTATCGATCATGATACCGGCATACAGGCTGCTCGCCTCAATCTTTGGAATCTTGATTCCGTCTACGATATACTGCAATACTTCTGATACCATCTCACATGCCGATGATGCATACGGTTCAATATAAGACAGCAGCGCATTGTCGATATTATCACTGCTCTGTCTGTGATGATCCAGAACCACGATCGTCTTGGTCGTCTTCAGAAGTTCCTCACATTCTGTCATCATCGGACGGTTCGTATCTACTACTACAACCATCGAATTCTCATCCGCCATATTCATCGCCTGTGACGATGTCAGGAACAGATCATCCGGGTAATTCGGATCCTGTTCGAATAATTCATATAATGGTCTGAGCGATGCAGATACTTCATTAATTACAATATAAGCACGTTTTTCCAAAGCCAGTGCCGCACGATAGATTCCCATTGCCGCACCGAACGCATCCACGTCTGTCAGCTTATGTCCCATAACAAAGATCTTATCTTTGACCGTGATAAATTCACGCAGTGCCTCTGCTTTTACACGCGCCTTTACACGGGTATTCTTTGCTGTCTGTTCACGTTTGCCACCATAATAAGTCACACCGTTACAGTCCTTGATAACTGCCTGATCGCCGCCTCTTGCAAGCGCAAGATCAATCGCAACACGTGCATAGTTATAACTCTGCGCATAAGAATCAGAACTCAGTCCAAGTCCGATACTTAATGTCGCCGGGATTCCATTTCCGATATTGACGGATTTTACATCGTCCAGCAGGGAGAACTTATCTTCTTCCAGCTGTTTGAAGTAAGATTTCCGGATGATGATAAAATATTTATCATTCTCCAGTTTCTTAACGATTCCGTCAACCTTCGCAATATACTGGTTGATCTTACGGTCTACCAGTGCCATCAGAAGTGACTGTCTGACTTCTTCCACACTGTCGATCACTTCATCATAGTTATCAATGTAAACCAGCCCGGCAACCATCCTCTGCTCTTCGTTCTCTCGGATAATACGGTTAAGTTCCGTAACATCCTGAAGATATACAGCTATAAAATATTCTTTTTCCTTTGGCAGCTCCATAAGCTGTTCTGTATCACTAAATCCTTCTACTGATACTCTCCGGATCTCTGCCTGATACTCTTTGTCATCATAATACACTTCCATTGTGACCGTCTGTTGGTCCTCTTTTGGAAATATACTCCGGTTCAATTCAGGAATGTATTTGCTGATATAAGCTTCTCCCTTGGGTTTACCTCCCAGGATTGCTTCAAATTCATCGTTCATCCAGATCGCTTTTCCATCATCCAACAGGATCGCATAAGGAATCGACAGTTCTCTCAGCAATGTATTCTGAACAATGCCATACTGTGCAGCAAACTCTACCAGGTCTTTCATAATGATGTTCTTACTGTAAAAATACAGTCCACCCACCATAATGATATATACGACTACAAATACGGCCATCAGGATTCCCGCTCTGTGATCCAGCTTATAAACCCACAAATCCATTGCTATGAGAAGCAGGGACATAATAGCCGGCCACTGGATGTAAAGTTTGAGTTGTCCTTTGAGCTGCACTTTTCCTTTTTCATTCTTCTTTTCCATGATTCTCGCCTCTGTGTGTGAGTATTTCTCACTCCTTTTGCAGCGCCTGTCAGTGATCTGATCATCCACTGCTCTTTACATATGTGGATATTATACCATTTATCCCCTGAAAAAGAAAGACGGGAAATCCTTAACGTTCTGTTAAGTATTTCCCATCATCCGGTGTTCATTTTTATGATTTATGATTCATATCCGTTTGGATTCTGTGACTGCCATCTCCATGTATCGGCACACATCTCATCCAGCCCTTTTTCAGCCTTCCAGCCAAGCACTCTTGCTGCCTTGGCAGGATCTGCATAACACATCGCGATATCTCCGGCTCTTCTTGGTTTGATCTCATATGGAATCT
>OCTW011604999.1_pt1 | contig 20390 bp, 9 predicted proteins | sample 1539671 | NCBI WGS metagenome assembly OCTW01 (sample SAMN02144230, study PRJEB22623) | gut metagenome | biome: sheep rumen | host: Ovis aries | place: New Zealand
GCTTATCTCTTCAGTCTCTTGTTTTTTGTCTGCATCAGCGACAGCTTTTATAGATTATCACCTGATCAAGTATTTGTCAACAGCTTTTTTCAAATTTTTTTTATTTTTTTTGAAACCCTTGATTTTGCTTGATTTTCCGTGGTTTTTCAGTTGAAAATCCGGAGCTCTAAAGCCCCGGATTCAAAAAATCTCAAAAAATATTTTTTTGATCAAGAATCGATCATGACAAAAATCACTTCAGTCTCTTTGCCAGAATATTGGTATTGTTCAGAAGCTGAAGTAGAGGATTTGCATTTACCATATCATTGTAGCTTCCGCTCATAACCATCGATGCAACGATAAGGATCAGCCATGCGGCAGCAATACCCATTGCAAGTCCGGCAGCTCCTCCCCCAACCTTGTCGGCCATATTTATGATGGTCAGGCTTCTTACTGCAGCTGAAGCAAACCATATGATAACAAATAGAAGTATCCTGAAGATAATGTAGAGAGCGATAACAACAAGCACCTTTACAGCTATTCTCGACAGATATCTTGCAATATACTGGAAGAAGTTATCGGCTCCTACCTCAGCGTAGGTTTCCTTGTTATTGTTATTTACTATAGCCTTATTGATAAACTTCGGCAGATTGATCTTATCCAGAATATCCAGCTGGCTTGCCTTATTAAATGTCTCGCTCATAATATGCTCAGCGATCAGTTTATGCTTCTGGACATCAGTTTCAGCCGAATCAAGGTAAGGAATTGCCGAAAGATCTATTCCGAGCGAATCTACAAGCTTGTCCGCATTATCCTCTATACGCGTCTGTATAAGGTCATAGGTTTTATCATACAGCTTATCATCCAGGTTTGTATGTTCAATAATATAATCGCTGACCATAGGTGCAAATACATACACAAGCGCAATGGCAACAACTATCGAAACAAGACTGAGCGCAGTTCTCACCAATCCTCTGTAAGCGCCCAGGATTCCAAATGCCAGAATGACAAATATGATTATTATAGTTAATAAATTCATATATCGACCTCCCTTTTTTACTTCTTCTTTTTCTCGTCCTTGGCCGTAAGCTTTATGGTCTCGGTACGATTATCAAAGGTTACGATATACTGGCGGGTACCTGAAGTCGCTATCATATTTTTTATGGTAGAATCAAATACGTAGCGGAATCTTGTCCTGCCGCTCTTTGTTACGATAAGACAGTCCTGTCCTCCCGTAACTATGATCTCATCATCGGATGCATTTATTTTATCATATTCAAAATCAATATCATAGGTAAACTCCAGGTCTCCGGAGAGGTCATATACCTTCATTAGGTAACCCGTACCCTCCTCAGCCTTCTGAACAGTTCCTATGAAGCTGCTGCTGTAGAATATGCTCTGGATCTCGCCGTCCAGTTCTATAAACGCCTTAAGAGACGGCTTTTCCTTCATCTTATAAATATAGATATGCTGATCCGAAAATGCAGCTATGGTATTATTTGTCACAAATTCAACCTTAGGGATCAGTTCATCCTTAAACTTGAATCCGCCAACCATACGGTCCGCATTAAGGTTCTGTCCTACCTCACCGAAATTATATGCGGTAAGACTTATATTTGTAGTAAGGCCATCGACAAGGAAATAGCTTGTAAAAAGCTTCTCACCGTTATCAGATACCGTGATATCTACAGGATAACCGCTTTTATCAAGCGATGTCTGTATCTCGTAAATTATTGAGCCTGTGTTACTGTACATATTGATATAGTTGGTCTTATCACTTTCAAGAACCACCACATATGCACCATGCTCAGAAATATCAATATCACAGATTGAGTAAGGCATCGTATTTTCACTGACCTGTCCGTCCGTATTAAATACAACCACCTTATTTCCGCCCTTATCCGCAACAACCGCATAGTTTCCGTTAGATGCTGCAATAGGAGCCTTAATATCCGTTCCGGCAGTCCATACAATATCTCCGTTGGAATTAATATATGAAACACCCTCCGGAGTATACTTCAAAAGATTGGTTCCGAACTCTATATATGAAGCATTTGTCTCATATGATGTTTCCGAGGACTTAACAACAGTATAGCCCTTGTACTGCCTGATACTGTTGTAATAAGTAATACCGGCTGCGGCAAGTACAGCGATCACGATAACAGAGATGATGACAACCTTCCTTATCACACTTCTTCTTCGTCTCGCAAGATTTGCACGTCCGGCCTCTTCACTTCCCCTGACATGAACTACTCTGCCTCTGTCGGAAGTATTTCGAGCCTTTTTACGTTTTTTATCAATATTCCTTACATCATTCCCGGAGCCATCATCACGTCGGATACCGCTTCTCAAATTCTCCGTGTCACGTCTTCCGGTGCTCCTCAGATTCTCCGTATCACGTCGTCCGGCACTCCTCAGGTTCTCTGTTCCGCGACGATCGACACTTCTCAGGTTCTCCGTTCCACGTTTTTCAGTTTTACCACTGCGATTCTTTTTCATAGTAAGCCATACCTACTTATTGTTTTTCTGTTTGCTTTTTATTCCTGATCATTTCTTTTCTGATGGCATTACGATATTTTCTGCCCTCTATTATCGTCTCATAATATCTGACTTTAGTCCTCACATAAATATTAAAATACAGGACTATAAAGAGCACTATCCATACCGCCGCGATAACAATGATGAAAAGAACCTTCTTATCATAATGAAAACTTGAAAAAGCGGTATGCCACAAAAAAAGCAGGACCAGTGCCGGAACAGCTATGGCAAAAAGTGCAATATAGAGAAGCTTATTCAGATGCTCTCTGATGCCCTTTGGCATGAACATCGTATAATAAAACCTGCTGCTGCACCACGAAGGAACTCCGTTATCTTTGAACATCCTTTTCAGTTCCTTCTCGGATATATTATATTTTTCTCTATTATCCCTGAGTTTCCCCATATTATCACTTTTTTACAGAGCTTTATTTACGGCGCTGATAAGCGCATAAACCGACGCATCTATTATATCATCTTTTATGCCTGCACCCCAAATGATTTTTTCTATGCCTTCAACCTTTATTCCGACATAAGCGCAGGCCTTGCTGTTTGAACCAACAGAAAGTGCATGCTCCTCGTAATCTGCTATATCAAATGCAACATCAAAGTGCTTCATGATAGCATTTCTTACTGCATCAAGTCTTCCGTTGCCCTGACCATGGTAAACCTTGGTAGCGCCTCCATCGCCCTTATTTGCAGCAAATATGGTAAGCTCACACTTGATACCATCAATCTGCTGGAAATGACATTCGATAAACCTGATAGGAGCCTCAATATTTACATACTGAGATAAAAATACATCATAAACCTCTTCCGGCTTAAGTTCCTTATGTGATCTGTCAGATACACCCTTAACTGCATAACCGACATCTTCCTTCATCTTCTTAGGAAGATCATAGCCGTATTTTGTCTCAAGTATAAAGCCGATACCGCCCTTGCCGGACTGGCTGTTGATACGGATAACATCACCATCGTAGGTTCTTCCGATATCTTCAGGATTAAGCGGAAGGTAAGGAACTGTCCACATCTGCTCAGGATCATTTTCCCTGAACTTCATACCCTTTGCGATAGCATCCTGATGTGAGCCTGAAAATGCAGCAAATACAAGCTTGCCGCAGTATGGCTCTCTCGGATAGATTTCCATACCGGTAAGTCTCTCATAGACCTCCTGAATACGAGGCATATCCGTGAAATCAAGACATGGATCAACGCCATGTGTAAACATATTCATTGCAAGAGTGATAACATCAACGTTTCCTGTTCTCTCGCCGTTACCGAAAAGTGTTCCCTCGATACGGTCTGCACCTGCAAGAAGTCCAAGCTCGGCATCCGCTACGCCACAGCCTCTGTCATTATGAGGGTGAAGTGAAAGAACTACATTTTCTCTGTTAACCATATTTGTACTCATGTATTCGATCTGACTTGCATATACATGAGGAAGCGACATCTCAACTGTTGCAGGAAGATTGATGATAACCTTTCTGTCAGGTGTAGGCTGCCAAACGTTAATTACAGCATTACATACCTCAAGCGCATATTCCGGCTCGGTTCCCGTAAAGCTCTCCGGAGAATACTCAAATCTGTAAGGAGCTCCATCCTCATCGGCAAGCTTCTTAAGAAGCTCGGCACCGTCTACAGCTATCTTAAGGATCTCCTCCTTAGACATCTTAAATACCTGTGTACGCTGAGCAACCGAGGTTGAATTGTAGAGATGAACGATAACATTCTTAGGATTTGCGCCTCTTACAGCATCAAAGGTCTTCTTGATAATATGCTCTCTTGCCTGGGTAAGAACCTGAATCGTAACATCATCAGGGATAAGATCATCCTCGATAAGTCTGCGGCAGAATTCATACTCTGTATCACTTGCGGCAGGGAAACCGATTTCGATCTCCTTAAAGCCGACTCTGATGAGCTCCTTGTAGAATTCAAGCTTCTCCTCAAGATTCATAGGTGTGACGAGTGCCTGATTTCCGTCACGGAGATCAACGCTGCACCATATCGGTGCCTTGTCGATGTATTCCTTATTTACCCAGTTAGTTGACTGAACAGGTGGCATGTAATAGCCCCTTCTGTAATGATTGTAATTCTTCATCTTTTTTCCTCCTGATTCGATTATTTCTTTGGCACTCCAACCATTCATAAGCCACTTCGTGGCTTATTATTCTCGTCTTCCGACTCGGTCTGCGCAAAGAGGTGCCCACCGGGCACCAGCGCCATATCGCACACTCGTTATATACATGTGCCTACAGCACATGTACCATGAACAGTCTCATCAGTCTGTACGTGCAAGCCCGCAGACTGCCGATACTGTTCATAGCACATGCTTTGCATGTGCATAACTCGTTCAGTACGAAAAAAGCGCCTCCAGAAAATCTAGAGACGCTGTCAAACGCGGTACCACTCTACTTCGTATATATGAAAATATATACGCACTCAAAACGGATACGGATGTAAATCTTATATCCTCCTTCTTTAACGGTAAGGCTCCGGCTCGGACTACCTGCAGACATCTCTGAAACCGATACATATTCTGCCCTTCATCCGGCTGCTCCGAGGCGAGTTCAGAATACTCCGTCCACTGCCTCGCACCAACCGGCAGCTCTCTGAAGAACCTTGCGTTCCTACTACTCCTCTTCATAGCATTTAACTTTATGTAGCCAATCTAACACATGTATGCTTGATTGTCAAATTATTCTTTAATGCTTAAGCTGAGTTTTTACTTCAGCCTTCTTATTGTTCTTTGGTTCATTCTTTGCCACGTTTGCATTCTTCTGAACGTTGTACTGCTGCTTCTGGGCATTCTGCTTGAATAACGTCATTTTCTCCTGCTCAGCTTCATTGCCAAACGAAAACAGAGTTCCCAAATGCTTATCAAATGCTGCATACGCAGGAGAGTCATGAAACATCCGGTCCGGATTAGCTTTATTGAACGCTTCTATTTCCTCATCCAACAACATTGCATATAAATACGGATTCTTAGTCCTCTCATATAAAGCAAAGTAACAAGCCATGCACTCACAAAATATGAGGTGCTGCTGGGGATGCTTGCATGCACAGCAGTATCTCGTGTTTTGTGAGTATATAGCGCCTACGGCGCTGGTTCTTGAGACACGCAGTGGATCAAGAACTCAGCATGGCTTGTTACTGTTCAGATAAAGGCTTGCCTACGGCGCTGGTTCTTGAGACACGCAGTGGATCAAGAACACAGCATGGCTTGTTATTGCATTAACTTCTATAATTATGCTAAACTACCCTTATCTAAATCCATCAAAGGAGGATCAACCGATGCCACCGATCACAAACGACTGGGCCGATAAACTTAAGGATGAATATAAAAAAGATTATTATAAAAAGCTTTTCGAATTTGTAGGCGCCGAGTACGGCAGCCATACGATCTATCCTCCGGGAGATGATATATTCAATGCATTTCATCTCACACCACTCAAGGATGTTAAGGTCGTTATAATAGGTCAGGATCCTTATCACGAACCGGGTCAGGCTCACGGACTCTCATTCTCGGTCAAACCGGGCATAGATACACCGCCTTCACTTGTAAATATTTATAAAGAGCTTCAGTCCGACCTCGGATGTTACATACCTAACAACGGATACCTTGTTAAATGGGCCGAACAGGGTGTACTCCTTCTGAATGCAGTACTCACAGTTCGCGCACACGCAGCCGCATCCCACCAGAATAAAGGCTGGGAGAACTTTACCGATGCAGTTATACGTATCGTTAACGAAGTGGATCGACCGATAGTCTTTCTTCTATGGGGCAACTTTGCGCGTAGCAAGAAAGCCATGCTTACAAATCCAAACCACCTTGTACTTGAAGCACCTCACCCGAGTCCGCTCTCTGCCCACAGAGGCTTCTTCGGATGCAGACACTTCAGTAAAGCCAATGAGTTTTTAACAGTTCACGGTGTACAGCCTATCGACTGGCAGATTGAAAATATCTGACACCAGCTCCTCAGCCATCTAATTAATGACTATATAAACGATCACCCCGGCAGTCTGAATAACAGGTTACCGGGGTGTGTTGTTTCACGTATTTATTGTCTTATTCGTTGCAGTTTTTATTTGTTATTTTCTTCCTTTTTTTGTTCTGTTCCAAATCAGTATAACAAGAGCAGCCGCCGACAGGATCATCACCGCCATCGGCAAGGCTGTATTTGTATTATCTCCTGTTTTCACCGTTGTATCAGGATGTTCTGATACGCGGAAGGTCTGATCTGTATTTCCGATATCCTTATGTTCTGCAACGAGATACTGCTTCATATCATTATTGTTCTCATCTTGAACAAGCCATATATACTCAAAGATAACAACATCATGTCCCGCAATATCTGTAGCATCAAATTCAAAAGGCACTTCCAATGTTCCATCCTTACTTTCCGGCACCAGTGAAATACGCGTAACAACCGGGAGTTCTTCATTCCTAACTTCCTTTCCTGTTGTTTTATCTATCAGAACCCCTTCAACAAGATACCGCTTTTCCGGTGAAAGGTCATGGTATACCATCTCATCAACAACCTTAACCTTATTTACAGGCTGAGCTTCACGATAAGGTTCCTTAACCTGAGTATGTACCGCCGGATAATAAACAGTCTGACCTTCATCCGTAATATCCGAATGCGTTCCGACTCTCACACCTTCATGATACAGATCTTCAAATACAACAATCGCAGCACCATCAAGTACAGAACTATCAAACATGAATTTGAGTTCAACACTGCCATCCGCTTCTTCTGCTGTAAATGTCTTCTCAGCTATAACTTCCTTACCATTAACGAGGAGGTTCTTTCCTGTTTCCTGTACCATCAGGACGCCCTTAACAGTGTATTCCTTGCCCGGTATTAGATTCCAGTATGAAACTGTGTCAATAATAGTTGTCTCGGTACGTGCTTCACCGATATTATCCTTTGTTGTTGCATCCTCTGCCTTGGTCTTAACCTTCGGATAGTGAACCGACTGCTCTTCATCATCGATATCCGTATGTGTACCGACACGTATGCCTTTGTAGAATATGTCCTCAAAGACTACAACTGTCTGACCTTCAAGAAAAGTCGAATCAAAGGTGAATAACATGTCGATTGTTCCGTTCGGCTTCTCAGGTGTAAATGTTACTTCCGAGCTGATAGTCTTGCCATTTGCATCCTTAAGAGGCTTGCCTGTCTCTTTGACATACAGGATACCCTTTATAGTGTACTCTCTTGTCTTTCCGTCTTCGTCCTTACCCACGAGGAGGTTCTTATACTCTACAGTATCAATAATAGTTACTTCTTCACCAACTTTACCTGTATGATCCTTTGTTTCTGAATCTACAGCGGTTGTCTTAACTCTCGGGTGGTGCTCGGACTGCGATTCATCAGATATATCGATATGACCTGCCACACGCTTATCGTTGTGGTAGAGGTCTTCAAATACTATTATCGTCTCGCCTGCTGCAAGTGTTGAGTTGAATGTAAATTCGAGTTCTATAGTTCCATCCGTTTCTTCTGCCACAAAAGTTTTTTCTGCTGTTACCGGCTTTCCGTCAACCAGATACTCTTCCTCTGTACCCTGAAGCATGAGCTTACCTTTAACAGTATATTTCTGTCCGATCTCGAGGTTCCAGTACGAAACAGTATCGATTATAGTTGTCTCTTCACCTGCCTCACCAATATTATCCTTTGTTTCAGAGTCTTCTGCTTTAGTTCTGACCTTCGGAAATCTTACGGTTTGTGATTCATCTTCAATATCCCTATGAGTCCCCACATGGAAAGCTCCCCAGTAAATATCCTCAAAGGCAACAACTGTTTTTCCTTCAAGAGCCGATGCATCAAAGGTGAATTCAAGTTCAACAAAACCATCAGTCATTTCAGCAGTGAATGTAATCTTCGAAGTCACTTCCTTGTTGTCAATCATAAGAGGCTTTCCGGTTTCCTTAACAATCATCACGCCCTTAACAGTGTACTCCTCGCCAATGATGAGATTGGTGTACTCAACCTTGTCTATGATTTTTGCTTTTTCTGAAACAGTACCAACGTGATCCTCTGTCTCGGAATCCGTTGCAGTTGTATGTAACCTGACTACGTATGTAGTCTGATCCTTATCCTCGATGTCGTTATGTACTGCTATATCAAGTCCCTTATCATTAGAAAGGGTCTCAAAGCATGCGATCTCAACTTCCGGCATAATGCCACCCTCAAATGTAATTGGTACAACAACCTCTCCGTCAGCTTCTTCCGGCGTAAAGGATATCTCTGCTGTTATAGGATTGCCTTCCTTGTCAAGAAGAGCGTCACCGTCCTTGTGTGTACCGGACTCATCATTCTTAACTACGAGTGTAGCTGAAAGTGTATATTCCTTACCAGGAACAAGATTCTTATATGTTACTGTGTCGTTAATAGTTACCGATCCGTCTATCGGAACCATCTTTGAATTGGTTTCTTCAACCTCTGCGTTTGTATGGATCTTCGGGAAGCGAACCGTCTGGTCATTATCATCTATGTCCTTATGTTCTGAAACGAGAATTTTCGTATCATCACCAACATCCTCTTGTCCTGCCTCTTCTGCTTCCTCATCTGCACGTACAAGATAAAGCTCTTCATAAGCCACCAGAATCTTTCCATCCATACCTGTTCCATTGAATGCAGGGAACTCTACTTCAGTGTATCCGTCAACCAAATAATCAGCATGATCTGCTGACATATCAAGCTCTGTACCATCTGCACAGATATATTTAGCTGAGTTATGAGTGTCTATATCATCAACCGGTTCTGCTGTTGGTGTATCAAACTCATAAGTTACTTCGACTGTTTTTCCAGCCGCATCAATGAAAAGCTCTCCGGTTTCCTTATCCATAAGGATACCCTTAATTATGTAGTGTCTGTTAGCAAGAAGGTTATGATATTTGATGCGGTCAACTACTACTACATTCTCTGCTGCCATGATCTCTTTTGAAGACTCATCTACAGTTGTTACTCTGGTTATATCTTCTTTATCAAAGTTCTCGGCCCATTCTTCCGTTCCGCCTCTGTAGAGGGTTGTATGAATGTTCGGGAAGTGAACCGTCTGATCTTCGTCATTTAAGTCAGCATGAACAGCCAGAACCTTCTCGCCGTAATACAGTGTCTCAAATGCGACTACGCTTTCACCTGCAAGGAGTGATGCATCAACCGTGAATTTAAGGTCAATGTACCCATCCTTTGTTGCAGCTGTAAATGTCTGTGATGCTGTCACAGGCTGTCCTTCCTCGTCAAGAAGGATATCATCCATCCATTCTTCCGAAACATCCTGTTCTCCTGAATCATCCTGCTCTCCAACACTGCTCCGACCACCGGTCATATGCATCTTTATTTCATTACCATCAGCATCCTTCCATGTATAACCGGTAACATGCAGTACACCCTTTACTGTATATTTCTCACCAACAGTAAGGCCCGTATAGTTTACACGATCTGTTATAGTTACCGAGCCTTCCGGCTTGGAAATATGATCCATCGAAATACCATCTTTAGCATTTGTATGAATATCAACCGGTCTTACTGTCTGTCCTTCCGATTCGATATCCTCGTGAAGGACAGGGAATATCTTCTCGTCAGTTCCGGCATATTCCGGATACTGCTCTGCCTCAGTATCATCCGAAGGCACCGATTTATAATAAAGCTTCTGGAATACAACAAAGCTGCAGCCTTCGTAACCTGCCGGATCAACATCCGGGAACTCCATTACATATTCGCCATCAATCTCGAACTCAGACTTAGTCCATGTAGCCGGAGTATTGATTGCTGAACTTGTGATCTTATAAGGTGCTCCATCCTTCTGATATGCTTCGTAAGTACCATCCGGATGTCTAACCATAAGAGTACCAACAAGATAGTACTTACTGTTGGCTCTCAGGTGATAATACTTAATGGTATCAATGATCGTTGATTTTTCACCCTGCACAAGTGACTTGCTCTGCGTAGCCTTATCCATCGCTGTCGTAGTGATGTAAGGCATCTCGATGTTATAGAGCCTGTTATCGATTGCTGCTATTATATGCTCCGTGCTATCCCTTGTTACTTCAAAGCTTTCCGGTGCAAGAAGCTGATATCCTGCGTTTGCCGCACTACGTTTCTCGGTAATGGTATAATGCCCGATTGGAAGAGCGCCATAGCCCTCCGCAAAAGGATATTCTTCATTTTCGTTATTCGTCTTTCTGAACCAGGCATCCGGATTGTTCACCGTCGTTGCATTGCCAAAAGCATCGGTTACAATTGTCCGTTCCTCACCTGTATCTGTATTTTTTATAACAAACTCAACTTTATCAAGAGGGCTTCCGTCCGAATATCTCAGCTTTGTAAGCCGCACATCTCCACGGATCGGAGCATCCTCAACCTTCAGTATATAATCCACTTCTTCGTCGGTAATACAGATACCATGCTTCGCCCCGGTACTCTGAACAAGCTCTGTGAGAGTCGATGCATTATTCGGATAATATGTCTTCGGCTTCCATTCAGCCTGATCATTACCGAAGGATCCATAAGTCACAAATACAGTATTTCCGGTAACATCCGTCCTGGCTCCGCTTTTTTCATCAACTATATACTGCGCCGAATCAGCCAGCAGATAATCTTCCGGAGCTTTCGTCTCCTTTATGACGATAAATCCCAGCGGAAAATCCTTTCCGCCATTATCTATATCCACCTTGAAGGATCCGTCAGCACTTTCTGTAACACTAGCCTCTGAAGAGTACTCAGGCACAGAAGTATAGTGTGTAGAAAGATAACCTGCCACATCTCCTCCGGCCTCAGCCAGTACCGTCTCAATATCAACCGCATAATATTCCACACTGAACCTTGCGCCCTCAAGAGTCTTTCCTTCCGGAAGGCAGCTGTTCCCGCTGATCATATCCGTTTTAACAAGCTCTATATCAAACGCAACTCTGACCGGATCATCTGTCATATCGGCTCTGGCAGGATTATTCTTAACATTTGCTCCTGTCACAGTAACCCGCTCAACCTTAGTCGACCTCATGTAATTTTTCCCGGCCTTTGTTTCGATGATATAAAAATCTGTTTTAACAAATACACCCGTATCGGGATTTCTATTCATCCACTGCGATACATCCAGCCTGTCGTAAGTATCAGTTCCGACCTTAACCGTACTCGCACCATTTGCCTTTACGATAAATACAGCCAGAGCCGTTCCGTAGTTACCGTTTGCAAGAGCGGTTTCAGCCTCATCCTTCGATCTGTACAATCTGTACTCCGCACCCTTAAGACTGTAGTTCGGATTATTATCACTATATGCTGCATCTGATGACCTCTTCGTAAGATACAGATAAGTTCTCCGCGGATTAGTCCACTGAATATGATCCGCGTCTGTCAAAACACCAGTTTTAACCGTAAGAATCTTCCTGTCTGCACCGTTATAATGCTCAGCATCCACTGATGTTTCGACCGCATAGAAAAATCTGTATTTACCATCTATATTTTTAGAAGTTGAATTGTAAATATCTGTCACTTCAAATGAAGCTTTGCCGGTAGCTGCCGAGGTTGTGATGGTTCCGACCTTCTCATCTCCATCAGTTGCACTGCGTGTATTGGTTCCGTAAATATCAAAGGTCGCGGCAACATTTGTGCCCGCATCATCCTTTTTAAATATTCCCACGTATGCACGCGGATTGTCGGCAGCTGTCACACCTGCAGGTGTAAAGGTATATTCAGTCGGATATTTAGCTGCATCTGCTCCCGGTTTTGTACTGTTCGCTTTATTCACCGTAATGTAATACTTTGTGTTATCAAGAGAATAATTATCATTGGTAACCGTCTCCACCCAGTAATAATTATTAGAACCGCTGCCCTCGCCGTAAGAAAGACCGCCGATGCAGATATTTCCACCCTGATTCTCTGTCCAGCACTTCGAATCAGTAAGAGTAACACTGTCAATCTTTCCCGCAGAATTAAGAGTTACTGTCGCAACAAGTGTATTTACGGATGTTCCGGCACTGCTTCTGCACCTTCGCAATTCGTATTTGATCCCGGCCATGCTGAGCTCATCTCCAGTTGATTCCTTATGCATGGTTGCAAAACCATATGAAGTATTCGTGTAGGTGTAATCTGCCGCATGACTCTTTGCGTCAGCAAGTGACGTGTAAACTGCCGGCTTTTTACTTACACTATCATGAACAAATCTCTGCTTGTTCCATTTTTCAGTCCAGTTTTCTTTGACACTGACCGTCGGGGCCGAAGAGTATCTGCCCAGATAATAGCTGCCTACGCCGTTCGTTCCGTTTTTATAAGCTGTTCCGTTATAATCCTTACCGGTTATCACAGCCTTTTCATACCTGGTGCCATTAACCGTAATATCAAAGGTCACCCCGTTCATCGGATTATTATTGCCATCCACCTTCTTTACAGCCACATAATAATCAACATACGCAGTATCCGTTGACTGAACGGTAGCATCGGCCGCCTCCGTTGAGACAGTACTGCTTATGGTTCTGGTTCCCGCACCTTTTTTAAGAACCACGGTATAAGTATTTGTATCAACAGACCATTCTCCATTTACCGGTTTAGCCGTTGGAACAGTCTTCTCCTTTATCTTATAGGTTCCGTACGGAAGAGACTTGTAAGACGAATATCCGTCCGCTGCTATGGTAAATGTTCCGCTGTAGCCGCTGAGCACACCCGTACCCTTGATCTCATAAACCGCTCCCGCAGGAGAAATACCGGACGCTACCGAGCCTGTAAGAAGCTTACGCACTCTTATCCTTCCCTTCTCCGGAATCTCTGTCACTCCTGTATCCACCGGTTTATCTACATTTGAATCCGTCGCCGTAAACTCATATTTTTTATCATCTACCGTATAACCGCTTGAATCAGGAACAGATATCTCCTTCCAATAATATTTATTGTTATAAACCAGTCCGCCAATACTGTGCTTTCCGCCAACCGTTTTTCTGTAATACTGATTCAGCTCACCGTTCTTTGTCGTTGTATCAACGATCCTTATATCCGAAAGGTTCTTTATCACACCCTTGGTCACACCATTTTCGGTAACCTCTGTAAGCGTAACCGTCGCTATCTGTTTATTGTCACCTGACTTATACAGTCCGTATTTGATCCCTGTAAGGGAATAATTACTGTTTCCGTCAGTACACTCCGTATCGGATGAGGTTTTATGCATGGTAGCGTAGGCATAAGCCAAGTTCTTATATTCAAATTCAGCCGCATGGCTCTTAGCACCGCTGAGGGAGGTATATATCGAAAGGGTTCCGTCACTTGTCGATATGCTCTTCGTGTTGTGAACATAGCTTTCATCCGCCCAGTTTTCAACGATCTTAACTGTCGGTGCCGTATCAAACTTTCCGAGATAATATATTCCCACGCCTGTTCCGCCGAGACTGCTGCTCGCATATTTACCTGCAGAATTATACAATCTTCCGGTCACAAGCTGTCTTGCCTGTTTAGTCCCATTAATATATACATCAAAGGTAATTCCATCCATAGGTTCATTTGTACCATCAACCTTTTTTACTGCCGCATAATATGACTTTACATCCCTGACAGCCTCATCTGTTGACAGAACAGTGGCATCATCTGCCACAACCCTTACCGAACTGCCGACATCCTTTTTCCCGGCACCTTTTCTGAGAGTAACCTCATATACAGTATTATCCATGGTCCATGACCCATTTTCCGGTTCACTCTCCGGTTCTTCGATCTCCTGTATTCTGTATGTGCCATAAACAAGATTCTTATATTCCGAATATCCATTCTCACCTATCGTAAAAGTACTGCTCCAGTCAAAGGTGGTACTTTCGATCAAATATTTTGCGCCCTTAGGAGAAGCACCTTCAGCCGCATTTCCGGTTATATTTTTATGCACTCTTATCCTGCCCATTTCCATATAATCGGTATCTGTATAAATATAGAAATCCTTCACATGGCTTTCCGACAGAGTGATCTTATGTGCGGACATATTAAGCTTATAGCCCGAATCCGCTGCCGATATTTCCTTCCACCAGTAATCACCATACATAAGGCCTCCGATACCATGAATACCGTCTATAGTCACTCTGTATGGCTTCGAACCGTTAGTGGCAGCTGTTTTGTTGATCGTTATATCTGACGGTTTCGCGATGATACCTTTTGTTCTGTCAGGAACAGACGTCAGTCTGACCGTTGCGATAAGCTCGGAACACGCGCTGTCTCCATACAGACCATAGGTTATTCCATCAAAGGTATATTCAGTATTATCCTTAGAATAAAGAACTGTATCAGCCTGTTTCTGCATGGATGCATACGCATAATGCCAGTTTGTATATGTAAATGAGGCTGCATGTCCTATCGCATCCTCTTCAGTGTTATAGGCTGCAAGAGTCTTCGTTCTGCCTTCAAGACTTTTCTCGGCATACTCCTTTGAATAAACATCCTCCGTTTTCCTTACCTGCGTAGGACTTTTCTTCTGAGTCACAAGCTCTGCCTTGCCGCCTTCCCAGTCACTCCCGGCATCTGTACGTCCATGCCAGTTTTCTGTAACGGTTATATCCGTCGGCGCCTTCACAAATTTACCAAGATAAAATACACCTATACCTTCGTTATCCGTACTGCGGTAGCTCTTTCTGTATGTATCCCTGGTATCGATCCGGAAACCGGTCCAGATACCGCTGTATTTGTTATCAAAATAACCTCCCGGGATATTGACCGTTGTGCCGCTGTCATTATCCTTATAGGACACATTAAAGCTCACGCCGTTCAGCGCATACCCTCGACCGTCCACCTTCTTTATCGCAATATAATAATCCTTCTTCTCGGTCACCTTCCAGGCCAGAAAGTCCTGAAAATACGTCGACGAATGATAAGTCATGCCCGTTGGATCATAGCCCAGATAGAAGAGTTCAAATTCTATGCTGTCCGGTATATTTACTGCCTTGTATTTTGCAATAAACTGATTATATGTCCCGCTGAAGCCAGTCACATTTATCATTGTGGATCCCTTCGAGCCGGCTGTGCTGTTTCCATCACTGAGATTGATTCCTGAAATATCCGAACCATATCGATACGCATAATAACAGAGCAGATAATGTGCATCATTATAGTTCAGCATCGTTATCGCATAATAAGCAAGTCTTCTGAAGGTTGTATCAGATATAGCCTTCTTATTAACCTCAAACTGATAGCCGGTATTACCCGGAGAACGTGCATCTCTGATACATATAACATTCGTCTGCTTTGATGAGCCGTTTACGTAGAGGCTGGTATTAATCCCGCCGCTTATATAATTACCATTCTTATCGTAGTATCTGAAATAAGTAACCTCTCCGTCACCGGGTCTGCCGGAGTTTTCAACATATTCCTTTGTGCCAGAAGCCCCGCCATTATAGTTGTCCGGATTAGGATCATTTGCCACATGAAATTCACCGTTCTCATATACGATCATATCCGCCTGATCGTCAGTGGTCTGTTCAGCAGGAATAAATACAACCGCCTCGGATCTTCCGTCATTACTTGCAATGATCCCGCACATCCTAGCAGCCGCCTCCGAGGTTGATCCGGAAACAACGAAGTAATCGACAGTTTCACCATAATTTGACGAAGGAATTCTCGTTCCGTTATCATCGCAGGAACCGACAATCACTGCCGATTCTATATTTCCCGGAATGAAATACTTAACGTTCTTTCCGTTATTTCCCGCTGCACCGACAACGATGATCCCCTGCTCCACCGCTTCATTAATGGTTTTCTCGATCACTTCACTTCCGGAAACACTGTAAGCCGAAATAGACAGCTCAATAATATCCACGCCGCTCTCTATAGCATACTGAAGCGCAGCATAAACATCAGAGACCCTGCTTTTTCCGTCTGCACCGAGTGCCTTTACAGAAAGGATGCGCGCCTCCGGATATTCAGCCTTTATGAACTCGTACATTTTGGTACCGTGTCCGTTATCATCCTCGGCACTTTCACCTATGACCGATACTCTGCCGACAAGATCATCCGCATTTATTCCGGTATCGATCACTGCTATAGTCTTAGCCGGAACAGGATCTATATCCATCTCGTTCAGCTTCGACAGAGCATCACCATTCTCTTCATCCGAACCATCTGACTGCCTCTCAACTGTATCATCACGGACTGCGTCTGCCGATTGCTCAGTCGTATCATCACCGGCCGCATCCGTCTGTTTGTCACTAACTCCCTCAATTGCCGTTTCGACCGGTTTGTCATCAGCTTCATCAATTGACGCTTCTGCCGGTTTGTCATCATCACCCTCACCTGTTCCTGCAGCATCACCCCCGGTTTCCTCTGCCGGTTTGTCATCCTGCACGGAGAAGCAGACATTCACATCAACAAAATCAGCCTTATCCTGATAATATATATAAGCCTCTCTTGTCCTCTCTTCATTCTTGTAGCTTGTCAGATAGATTCCGTTATATTCGGAAACCACCTCCGTATCAGCCGTAAATATCGCTGCGTCTTCTGCCGCGACAAGCAGCTCGCATGACGAAAAATCTATACCTGACATATCAATATCGGAAGCAGTGTCCATCACGTCGGAATTATCATCTGCACCTGAAGTGCCTCCCACGCCAAAAACATCATCCGTACCGAATCCATCATATTCGTCGCAGCCATCATCGATCACGGTTTTTCTGTCATAAACCGCACTATATTTATTTAAAACTCTTTCGGGGATATATACACTCGAACTGCTCATTGCCGCCGCCAGAACAAGCGCAATGATGCTTTTAAATCTGACCATACTAATTCTCCTTCCATATCTGATGATCCGGAAAGAAAAATATCAGAACTGTATGTAGATTTTTTGAGCAAAAATATCTTGTGTGGAATCAGTATAAATACACCTCAGCTTATTTTCAAGCTATTTTTTCGAGATGCTTCAAATTCAAGCAAATGTCTTGAATCTGTTGCGCGCGACGCCCTTTTTTTATGAAAAAAACCGCAGAACGTTCTGCCGGTTAAACGTTTCTCCGTCAGAGCATTCTGCGCCATAAATCTGTAGTATATTAATTTAAATCCTCAAGCAGAAGCTTCAGCTCCTTAATCTGATCCCTGTAGTCCGCTGCCCTCTCAAATTCGAGCTCGACTGCGGCCTTGTTCATCTTCTTGGTGAGCTTCTCTATTTCCTTACGAAGATCCTTCTTACTCATCTTGTCAACAGAGCTCTTCTCAGCACCTCTGCCGGATGACCTGCTGTCCGGAGCCTCGGTCGAGATAAGATCCCTTACCGCCTTTCTGATGGTCTCAGGCGTTATACCGTTCTCCTCGTTATATTTCTGCTGAATCGCTCTCCTTCGGTTCGTCTCATCGATTGCATGCTTCATGGAATCCGTCATAACATCCGCATACATGATAACGTGACCATCCACATTTCTGGCTGCACGGCCGATGGTCTGAATGAGCGAGGTCTCGGAACGAAGGAAGCCCTCCTTATCCGCATCAAGTATCGCAACAAGAGTGATTTCCGGAATATCCAGACCCTCACGAAGAAGATTGATACCTACAAGCACATCAAATACACCCATTCTGAGATCCCTTACTATCTCCATACGTTCCATGGTATCGATATCCGAATGCAGGTATTTTACCTTGATATCCAGCTCACGGAGATAGTTAGTAAGCTCCTCCGCCATTCTTTTTGTAAGTGTGGTCACAAGAACCTTATTGCCCTTTTCGGTCTCTATCTTGATCTCATTATAGAGGTCGTCAATCTGACCCTCTACCGGCCGCACAGAAATCTCCGGATCAAGAAGGCCTGTTGGTCTGATAACCTGCTCTGCCCTGCCTTCCTCATGAAGTGCTTCATATTCGCCCGGAGTTGCCGAAACGAAGAGTGCCCTGTCTATCCTCTCCTCAAATTCTTCAAAGTTTAGCGGTCTGTTATCCATTGCGGAAGGAAGTCTGAAACCAAAATCTATAAGCACCTGCTTACGCGATTTATTTCCGCCAAACATTCCTCTTACCTGAGGAAGTGAAATATGCGACTCATCAACTATCAGAAGATAGTCATCGCCGAAGAAGTCCATCAGTGTACTCGGTGCTTCGCCCTCCTTACCGCCGGCAAGTATCCTCGTGTAATTCTCTATTCCTGAACAGAAGCCTGTCTCGCGGAGCATCTCTATATCGAACTCCGTCCTCTCCCTGATCCTCTGCGCCTCAAGCAGCTTGTCGTTAGCCTTGAAATATTTTACTCTGTCCTCAAGCTCCTCCTCTATCTCCTTAAGAGCCTTCTCCATCTTACCCGGCTCTATAACATAATGAGATGCAGGGAAGATGCACGAGAAGCTGACGCTTCTTTTCACCTCTCCGGTCAGAGGGTCGAACTCGGAAAGCCTGTCGATCTCATCCCCGAAGAATTCAATTCTTATAGCTGCCTCATTTGTATTTGACGGTATGATATCAACCACGTCGCCCTTCACCCTGAAGGTGCTTCTCTTGAAATCCATGTCATTTCTGGAATACTGCATATCCACGAGACGCCCGATCAGATCATCCCTGTCAAGAGTCATTCCCGGACGAAGAGAAAGCATCATGGACTTATAATCCTCAGGATTACCGATGCCGTAGATGCATGAAACCGATGCAACAACAATAACATCATCTCTCTCGATAAGAGCGGCCGTAGCGCTGTGTCTCAGCTTATCGATCTCATCATTTATCGAAGAATCCTTGGCAATATATGTATCCGTGGAAGGAACATAAGCTTCAGGCTGATAATAATCATAATATGATACAAAATATTCAACTGCATTTTCAGGGAAGAAGCTCTTCATCTCGCCGTAAAGCTGAGCCGCAAGAGTCTTGTTATGTGATAATATCAGTGTCTTCTTGCCAAGTGCTTTGATGACATTTGCCATCGTAAAGGTCTTGCCCGAGCCCGTAACGCCCATCAGAGTCTGTTCTTTCTTACCGCTCCTGAATCCCTCCACAAGTGCTTCTATTGCCTCTGGCTGGTCACCGGTCGGCTGAAATTCCGAAACAAGTTTAAAATCTGCCACTTTCGTTCTCCAATCTGCTGCTCCGGGGCAGCAAACAATATATCGATCAGTTCATCTGTTTAATAATGCAGGGGGCAAAATCAATTTGTCCCCTGCTGATAATTTCATGCTTAATAAATACGACAATATTTCAGTCTTTTTTATAAATATATATAGCCGCAGACATCTTAGGCATAACAACCGAAAGGAGATTGTTCTGCGTCATGTATTTTCTGTCTTCAAGGTCATAACCGCCCTCACGCGTCTGAAGCACTCTTGTCATCACACGATTATTTCGAACGCCCATATGTCTCACATGGAGGTTGATCGTCTTGTCCTCATAATCACAGTTAAGGATGATCGCCGCTGCCTCGTTCTCGGTAAAACGACCGAAGGCGATGCATTTATTTTCGCCATGAAGCTTTATGAGTGATCCCTTCATCAGAGCCTCACTGCTCTTATGTATCTTGATGACATCCTTATGGAACTGTATCAGCTCCTTGTCCTCGTGTCCCCAAGGATAGGTTCTTCTGGAATCCGGATCGGTCCATCCGCATACTCCGGCTTCATCTCCGTAGTAGATGGTCGGTGCTCCCGGCCAGGTCATCTGGAAGACAACCGCCTCCCTGAAGAGGTCCTTATTGATATTTTCGTTTGCAGCTTCAGCTCCTAAAGTATGAGTACGACCAACCCTGCGGTTTGTTCTGGTAAGAAATCTCGAATGATCGTGATTAGAAAGTTCGTTCATCGCAACCTCAAGAGAATTCTCGTTGAAATATGACATATAATATCTCATGCTCTGCCAGAAGAAATCAGAATTGCCGACAAAATCTCCGCGGAACTCGTCACTGTGCTTCTCAACACCGGTAAGGAACCATGTGATCGGCTCCATGAAGGC
>OCTW011558256.1_pt1 | contig 20384 bp, 18 predicted proteins | sample 1539671 | NCBI WGS metagenome assembly OCTW01 (sample SAMN02144230, study PRJEB22623) | gut metagenome | biome: sheep rumen | host: Ovis aries | place: New Zealand
GGGGGTGTGGAGGGCCAGGAGGGTTTTGCCTTCCCGGGTGGTAAACAGCATGCCGTGGCCGCCGTCCCCCTGGAAAAGCGGGTTCAGCTGGGAAAAATGGCTGTCGATCTTCCCGGTGTCAGAGACGGCCAGGCCCTGGGTGTAGCCGCTTTCCGAGAACGAGGACCACAGGCACAACAGCCGCCCCACCCGGTCCCGCCAGAGGAAGGGGCCGTCCGTGACAAAGCCGGACATGCCGGAAGAATGGCGGACCTCCTTTGCCCACGCTGCTTCCGATGCCCGGAACAGGAGGGTGGGGCGGCCGCCGGAGCCCCGTAAATCCTCCGTCAGGGGCAGGGCCCAGATCTCCCCGTCGCCCGCCTGCACCCATTCATGGCAGAACACCATAAAGGGCCTGCCTTCGTCGTCCGCAAAGTAGGTGCCGTCCAGACATTCCCATTCGGCCGGGGTGACCGGGCCGTCCGACCAGGGGCGGAAGGGACCCAGGGGGGAATCGGCTTTCAAAATCGCTGTGCCGCGGCGGCGGCTCTCGCTCTTGAAGCTGGCGAACAGATAATATTTCCAGTCCCGGACGTGAACCTCCGGGGCCCAGTAATTCCGGTCCGCCCAGAAGGTGCCGTCGTTCTCAAAGCAGGGCTGCGGGCCGGACCAGGAAACCAGGTCCCGGCTCTCATATACGTCAAAGCCGGTGGCGGGCCCCCAGCAGGTTGCGCCCCGGGTGCCGTAAAGATAATAGGTGTCCTGGACCAGCAGAACAAAGGGGTCCCGCAGATGGATCTCAGAGAGAGAAAGCATGGCATATCTCCTTCCCAAGCGAAATTCATTCTGTAGAAAAGCATACCTCAAAAACGCTTTTCAGGCAAGCTTGCGCCTTGCATTTTGACGGAGATTTGCTACAATGAACGGGAGAATTTTTTGGGCGTGAAAAGCTGTCCGGGAGGCGGGAGCATGAGAGCGGAAACCAGCGTTTCCTTTTCCTGCGGGAACGAAAGGCTGCAGCGGGTGTACGACACGGCGGAAGAAAAGTGCCGGGGGAACCTGGTTCGCTTCGGCAAAGACCTGGTGCTGGTAGAGGGCGGCGGTTATGAAAAAATCTGGCTGGAAACCCAGCCCATGGGCGGGGAAATGTACGCCCTGCGAAACCTGGAAGCGGCGGAAAACAATATCCGGCTTTTTATGCGGCACCAGCGGGAGGACGGGCGGCTGCCCGGTTCTATCCAGTGTGTAGACGGAATCGCGGAACCCCAGTTCAACAAGTACCAGGGCTTCTGCTTCCCCTTCCCGGCGCTGAACCTGTATTATCTTTTGGGGGAGGACAAGGACTACCTGCGGGAGCTGCAAGCCTGCCTGCGCCGCTTTGACGAATGTCTCTGGCGCACGCGGGACTCCAACGGGGATGGGCTCCTGGAATCCTTCTGCGTGTACGATACCGGGGAGGACCTGGCCCTGCGCTACGGAGACGCCCCCTGCTGGTGGACCGAGGACACGCCTCCCCAGGGCTTTCAGGTGGTGCCCATGGCCAGCATGGACGTAATGAGCTGGAGCTACGCCGCCCGGGACACCCTGTTCCGGATCAGCCGCCTCCTTCAGGACGGTCAGGCGGAGGCATGGGAGAAAAAGGCCCAGGCCGTCGCCCGGACCATCCGGGAAAAGCTGTGGGACGAGGGCCGGGGCGCCTGCTATGACCGGGATAAAAACGGAAACGTGATCGACATCCTGTGTCACAATACCCTGCGGTGCATGTATTGGGGGTCTCTGTCGTCCGAGATGGCCGGGCGCTTTGTCCGGGACCACCTGCTGAACCCCAAGGAGTTCTGGACGCCGTTCCCGCTGCCCAGCGTTTCGGTTTCCGACCCCGCCTTCCGCAACGCCCCGGAAAACAACTGGAGCGGCCAGCCGGAGGGACTGACCTACCAGCGGGCCATCCTGGCGCTGGAAAACTACGGCTATGATTGCATGGTGACCGAGCTTGGAAAAAAGCTGATCCATTCTATATCCGAAAACGGGTACCGCTTCTGCCAGCAGTTCGACCCCTTTACCGGCAGGCCCTCCCTGGTCCACGCCCAAACGCATCAGCCGGTGGCGGAGGGGAGCGGCGAGCCCGTCCAGGACGCCTACGGCCCGACCCTGCTGGCGACCCTCGAATATATCGCCCACCGCTACGGCATCCATCCTCATCTGGGCCGGGTGTGGTTCAGCCTGGGCAGCGGGGAGGAATACGAATACGAGGCCGTGTTCTATGGTCGCCGTTACAATATCAAAAGCACCGGCCGGCAGGCGGAGATCAACTTAAACGGAAAGCCGCTGGGGACCTACCCCTGCGGGCAGAGAATCATCACCGACGAAATGGGGAATGTCCTCAGCGCCGTGCCGATCGAGCAGCCCTAAAGAGAAATCAGCGTAAGAGCACAGTATAATTTGCAAAACATCATGGAACGTGCTATAATCATTACAACATAACAATACACTTTGGAGGAAAGAAAAATGACTGCGAAAAAGACTGCTGAAAAAGTAAAGACCGCCGTAGCGGACAAAGCCACCGCAACGGAAATCGAAGTGAAGAAGGGCGTCCGCAAGGCCGCCAGGAAGGTTAAGGAGACCGTCTCCGCTCCGGTAGAGGCCCTGGCCACCGCCGTGCAGGACAAGAAGGAAGAAATCAAGACCGTCCATGAAATCGAAAAAGGCAAGTCCAAAGCCAAGTCTGAACGGAAAGCCGCCGAGCGGAAGGAAAAGACGGACAGCGTAAAGCAGGCCGTCAAGAAGCCCGCGACCCGGGCGAAGGCCGCCAAGATGCAGTTCATTATCCAGTCTCCCATGGGCGGCAGCATCACCCCCGAAGAGATCGCCGAAAAAATCGGCGCCGCGGACACCGTCTATATCCGAGTGGACGAGAACAAGGCCTATTGGGTCCGCAAGGACGAAACCGGCAGCGTCGATCTGTGGTAATCATTGTTAAAGGAGCAAAACAAGGGCCCTCAGCCGAGGGCCCTTTCCTATTGACTTAAGCCTTTTGATCCGCTACAATGGGCCGGTGCGGCAGGCAATGCCGGACGGAAATGGGAGAGGGTATGAATCCGCGTCGTTTTGATTGGAAGTCTTTTCTGCGCCGGGTGGCGGTGATCGCCATTCCCGTGGCGCTTCAAAATCTGCTGTCCACCACCGGGTCCATGATCGACACGATGATGATCGCGACCCTGGGCCAGACGGAGGTAGGCGCGGTCGGGCTCTGTGCCCAGTTTTCTTCCCTGATGTTCAGCGGCTACTGGGGCTTTGTGGGCGGCGGCATGCTGTTCTTTTCCCAGTATTGGGGCGCGGGAGACGACGACGGGATCAACCGCTCCTACGGCCTGACGCTCACGTGCATGATGACCGTGGGCCTGACCTTCGGCCTATTGGGCGTCCTGTTCCCGGAAGCGGTCATGCGCCTGTATACGGACAAAACGTCGATTCAGGCGGTCGGGGTGGAGTATCTGCGCATCGTCGGCTTTTCCTACCCGCTGACCGTGCTCTCCATGGCGATGGCGTCCCTGCTGCGCTGTACGGACCGGGTCAGAATCCCGCTGTACGGGTCGATCGCCTCCGTCTGCACGAACATCTGTTTAAACTGGGTGCTGATCTTCGGCCATCTCGGTCTCCCCGCCCTGGGGGTGCGCGGCGCCGCCCTGGCGACGGTGATTTCCCAGCTGGTCAACATCGGCGTCGTCCTGGTGCTGGCCCAAAGGAGTGGGCACCGGTATCTGCTGGCAGTCCGGCATCATTTCCGCTGGACCCGCGCTTTGGTCCGGGAATACCTGCAAAAATGTTTCCCCATCATCTGCAACGAGGTGCTGATCGGCGTGGGAAACATGGTGATCAACATCGTTCTGGGCCGGCAGCCGGAGGAGGCGATCGCCGCCCTGGCGGTCTTCCGCACGCTGGAGGGGCTGGTCATCGGCTTCTTCGCGGGCTTCTCCAACGCCTCTTCCGTGCTTGTGGGCACCAAGGTGGGGGCCGGAAAGCCGGATACCGCCTTTGCCCGGGCCTGGCGGCTGGTCTATCTGTGCCAGCTGTTCATCGGCCTGCTGGGCCTGGCGCTGATCCTGCTCCACCGGCCGATCCTCACCCTGATGGGCATGAGCGGGGAGAGCTTCCGCCTGGCCTTCGGCATGATGACGATCTATGCCTGCTTTGCCCTGATCCGCATGGGCAACTGGACGCAGAACGATACCTTCCGCGCCGCTGGGGACGCGACCACCGGCACGGTGCTGGAAATTCTCTTCATGTGGCTGATGGTCCTCCCCCTGGTGTGGCTGACCGGCATGGTTTGGCACGCGCCGACCCTGTGGGTGTTTGCGTGCTGCTATATGGACGAGCCGATCCGCTATTTCCTGATGCAGCGCCATCTCTTCAAAGGAAAGTGGATCCGTCCCGTCACCGCCGAAGGACTCCAGGCCCAGAAGGGCTGGAAGCCGGATGTTCACAACCCCGGGGAGGATGTGCGCGTCTGACAGGGGAGCGGACGCCGCTTCTTCAATTACAGAAATGGAGGAACAAAACATGCTGGAAGTGGTTGCCGCCCTGATCCGCAGGGAGGATCAGGTATTGATCTGTCAGCGGCCGCCCCAGAAGGCCCGGGCGGGGTGCTGGGAGTTCCCCGGCGGGAAAGTGGAGGCGGGGGAAACCCTGGGAGAAGCCCTGAAACGTGAATGCCGGGAAGAGCTGGCCGTGACCCTCGCCGTGGGCGATGTGGTGGCGGATACCGTCTACGCTTATCCGGATCTAACCATCCACCTGTCCCTGCTGGAAGCCCGGGTGGAGGCGGGAACGCTGACCCCGCTCGAGCACAGCGAAATCCGTTTCGTCCGCCCGGAAGCCTTCCCGGAGTATACCTTCTGCCCGGCGGATCAGCTGTTCCTGGATAAAATCAGGGCCCTCGTCTGAGGGCCCTTGATTTATGCGGAAGGATACGTCATCCGCTTAGAATATGTTTTTCTGCTGATTCCCGGGCTGGGCGGACCATTCTTCATACACGCTTTTAAGCATTGCGCGCATCTCGTCAAAGACGGCCCGGTTCGCCGCCAGGAAGGGAATGGGGCCGTCAAAGGTCGCTTCCCCCTCCAGGATGTGGCCGCAGCGGCCGCCGGCTTCCTCCACCAGCAGCGTGCCGGCGCAGGTATCCCAGGGCTGCAGACGCCACTCAAACAGGGCTTCCGCCCGGCCGCGGGCGATGTCGCACAGCTCCAGGGCGCAGCTCCCCGTCCGCCGGAAATCGGCGATATGGGGGAGGAGACGCAGGGCGGAAAGGCCGGTCAGCCCCATCAGCTCCTCATAGTAGGAGGCGGTGCCCAGGTAGACCAGGGCATTCCCGGTCGGCACGTCCGAAACATGGATCCTTTCCCCGTTGAGGGATGCGCCCTGCCCTAAGGCCGCGTGGAACATCTCCCCGCGGTAGGGGTTGTAAATCCACCCTTCGACCGGCCGCTTCCCTTCTGTCAGTCCGACGGAGATCACGCTGCTTTCCCGGTGACGGAAAAAATTAGTGGTCCCGTCGATGGGGTCGATGACAAAGGTCGGGCCGTCGGAGAGGGTGACGTTCTCCTTTTCCTCAGCGATAAAGCTGGCCTCCGGGTACAGGGCGGAAAGGCCGGACATCAGCATCTCCTGCACCGCCTTGTCGGCCTGGGTGACGTAATCCCCGTGCCTGCCCTTGCTGGTGACTTCCAGACGCCGGAACCCCAGCATCAGCTCCCCGGCCTCCCGGATCAAATGCTCCGTGCGTTCTTCCGTGTTCATCCGCATCCTCCGAAAAAACGGCGGAGCGCTGCGCTCCGCCTGCTGAGTTACAGTTTGGTGAAGGGGTATTCCACGCCGTTGGTTTCCACCCGGATGGATTTGATCCTCTGGTCTTCCAGCGGCTTGTCCCGGTAATCCCGGGGGGATTCCACGATCTTTTCCGCGGCTTCCATGCCGGTCAGTACCTTGCCGAAGGCGGCGTAGGAGCCGTCCAGATGCGGGGAATCAGAGGTCATGATGAAGAACTGGCTGCCGGCCGAGTTGGGCATCTGGCTCCGCGCCATCGACAGCACGCCGTAGGTGTGCTTGAGGTCGTTCTCTACGCCGTTGAGACGGAACTCGCCCTTGATGCTGTAGCCCGGGCCGCCGATGCCGATGCCTTTGGGGTCCCCGCCCTGAATCATGAAGCCGGGAATGACGCGGTGGAAAATGAGCCCGTCATAAAAACCGGAATTGGCCAGGGCGATAAAATTGCCGACGGATTCGGGCGCGATGTCCGGATACAGCTCGCCGGTCATCTTGCCGCCGTCCTTCATTTCAATCACAAATGTGGGGTTAGCCATTTTTTCCTCCTGTATAAAGGCCGCCAAAGGGCGGCCTGCATGTTTATTCGACAGGGGTGAAAGCGTCTTTGCCGAGGCCGCAGACCGGGCACACCCAGTCTTCCGGGATGTCCTCGAAAGCGGTGCCGGGAGCGATGCCGCCTTCCGGATCGCCGGCTTCGGGGTCGTAGATGTAGCCGCAGGGGCACTCATACTGCTTCATAACCGTTCTCCTTTCGGTGAGCCGCCTTCTCGAGGCGGCCGCGCTATCTGTATTATACCGGAATGACGGCTCCATTGCAACCATGAATTCTATCATACGTCCTAAACGAAAATGTCAATTTCTCTCCCTGAGGCAGTCGTTGATGATCTGCTCCAGGGTTTCCCTGGGGATGGAAAGTTCTTCCTGGGCTGCTTCCAGCACGGTGCGGTGTTCCGCCTGAGCTTTCTTCACGATCTGGGTGGCGCGCTCGTACCCAAACTCGGGGCAAAGGGCGGTGGCGATGACGGTGGACTTCATCAGCATTTCGCTGCAGTGCTTTTCGTCCGTCAGGATGCCCTCCACACAGCGCTCCCGGAAGGTGTCGGCGGCGTGGGTCAGCACCTCCAGGGATTCAAACAGGCAGTAGAAAATGACGGGCTCAAAGGCGTTGAGCTCCAGCTGACCGGCCTCCACGGCCATGGAAATCGTCACGTCGTTGCCGGCCACCAGGAAGGCGGCCTGCGTGACCACCTCGGGAATGACCGGGTTGATCTTGCCGGGCATGATGGAGGAGCCGGGCTGGCGCGCGGGCAGCTGCAATTCCTCGATGCCGCCGCAGGGGCCGCTGGAAAGAAGGCGCATGTCGTTGGCGATCTTGGACATCACCAGGGCACAGTTTTTGACCGCGGAGGAGATGGCGGCGAAGCTGTCGGCGTTCTGAGTGGCGTCGATCAGGTCGTCCGCCGCCTTGACCGGCTGGCCGATCAGGTCGGCCAGAATGTCCATCACGCAGCTCAGATATCCGTCGCTGGCGTTGATGCTGGTGCCGATGGCCGTCGCCCCGAGGTTCAGCTCAAACAGCTCGTTTCTGCTGCGCAGGATGCGGTTGGCACAGCGGCGCAGGGCGTCCGCATGGGCCTTGAATTCCTGGCCTAAGTACATGGGCACAGCGTCCTGCAGCTGCGTCCGCCCCAGCTTCAGCACCTTGGCGTTTTCCTTGGCCTTCCGGTCGAAGGCGGCGATGAGCCTATCCAGGGAGGAAAGCAGGGCCTCCGTCATCCGAAGGGCCGCCAGCTTGCCGGCGGAGGGAAAAACGTCGTTGGTGGACTGGGCCATGTTCACGTGGTCGTTGGGGTGGACGGTTCCGTCCCCCTTCTGGCCGCCCAGGATCTCGCAGGCCCGGTTCGCCACGACCTCGTTGGCGTTCATGTTGGCGGAGGTTCCCGCGCCGCCCTGCACCGGATCGACGATGAACTGGTCGCGCAGCTTTCCGTTCAGAATCTCGTCGCAGGCCCGGATGATGGCCGAGGCGATGTCCGGCTTGAGCAGCCCCGCCCGCTGGTTCGCCATGGCGGCGGCCTTCTTGATGACGACCAGGCTTTCGATCATATACGGGTGCATCAGGCGGCCCGTCATGGGAAAGTTTTCTTTGGCGCGCATGGACTGCGCCCCGTAATACGCGCTGTCCGGCAGGTGGACGATACCGATGGAATCATGCTCTGTTCTCATAATGTTTCTGCTCCCTGGTGATTCTTGGGCGGTGAACCGTGAGTTTCTGATGGGATCGCGCCGAAAAGACAAAAGAAGCGGTGCGATCCGGAAAATATTATACCACATATTCCTTCCGGATTCAATCACCGCGTTTCATTCCCGCTCATTCGGCTGAGGAATTTCGTCCGCTTCCCGGAGGGCGTTCTTGAGCGTGTCCCCGTCGTCTCCCCGGGCATAGGAAACCGCCAGCACCTGGTCGTAGCGGAGGATGCCGGGCGTTCGTCGCCCGGCCTTTCGGTAGGCAAACCCATCTTCCATGAGGTCGATCACCGTCAGGTTCAGATACCGGAGGCTTTCCTCCTGAACCAGGACGCGCACGGGCCGGTTATGGCGAAGGGAATAGCGCAGGAACCGTTCAAACTCCATCGTCCGCCTCCTGACTCCAGCTGTCGATATAGGTCAGGCATTTACGGGCCAGGTTGGCCAGGCCATCGTTGGTTTTGCCGTTGTAGCCGTTGACGATCATCACGAAGGTAAGGCCGGTGTCCGGCTGATAGAAGGCGTCGGACGTAAGGCCGTTGAACCGCCCCTGATGTCCGTACCAGGTGGCCCCGCCGAAATTGTAGTGGGTCAGGAAGAGACCGTAGTCGCTTGTACCCGTTACGGAGCTTCCGGGAACGGTGGACTGGTCCTGCTCCATCAGGCGGACGGTTTCTTCCCGAAGGAGGCGGACGCCGTTCCATTCGCCTCCGTTCACCATCATCACCATCAGGCGGTTCAGCCCTTCAGCACTGATGTAGAGGGCCCCGGCGGTCCGGTCGGTATGGAGGGCCGGGTCGCAGGTGTCGTCATAATCCGCGTCGGCCTTGATTTGACGGGAGGCGTTGGAGGTCGTCACGCCGGCCTTCGTCATCAGCGCACCGATGTTATTTTGGTCGGCCAGCAGGGTCGGGCTGTAGGCCGCGTCGATCCCCAGCGGGGCAAAGACGTGCTCCTTCATATAGGTGTTCACGGACTGGCCGCTCAGCGCCTCGATCATCGCGCCGACCAGACCGCCGTTCAGGTTCGCGTAATGGTATTTTTCCCCGGGCAGAAGGTTTTTGTAAAACACGCTGTTGCTGACGGGCAGGTCCTCCCAGTCCGGCAGGTATTTGGAGGACTGCTTTAACGTAGAGGTATGGCTCAGCACCTGCCGCATGGTGATGTTCGCTTCCGGGCAGGCGGGATTGACGACCTTGAAAGGAAGATAGCTGTTGATCGGGTCGTCGAGGCCGATGACGCCCTGCTCGGCCAGCTGCATGAAGCCGATGGCCGTCACCATTTTCGTCACGGAGGCGATCTTAAAGGTGGTCGTGATCTCGGTGGGATTTTTGTGGGTATCCCGATTGCCCCGCACGTAGATCAGCAGGGGTTCACCCCGTCGGGTGACGATGAAGACGCCTGTTTTGGCGCTGGTCGCGTTATAGTAGCTGGCAATCTTTTTCTCCCATTCAGGGTTGGGAACGTAAGAAGAAAGAAGATCCTCCGCGGCGGGAAGGGAAACCACCTCTACCACCGCTTTTGCCGGTTCCTCGATCACTTCCAAAGAAGGCATGGGGGAGGGAACGGGCGAAGCCGTTTCCTGCCCGTCAAATGTCAGGCCGATGCCGGGACAGGAAGAGAATACCATCCACATCGCCAGCAGGCCCAAAGCCATCTTTTTGTACACAACATCACCGCCTTCCGTTCCGTGATTGTATCATGAAAAGCGGAGAAAACGCAATGCTTACTTCGCATTCTGAAATCAGCCCGAAGATCATCGTTTTCTTTCGGTTTATCCGTTGACATTCTCATTTTCTGGGAATACAATAAGAGAGCTCCAAGCTCTGTCAGAAAGGAAATGTCCTATGATTCGGATCCTTGAGTCTCCCGCGCTTCCGCTCCGCGCGGCGGTGCACAGCGGTGTTTTTCACGCGGACGATGTCCTGTGCGCGGCCCTGTTGTACCTCTCCTACGGGCGGGAAAACGTTCAAATCATCCGCACCCGGGACCCGGAAATCCTGGACAGCTGCACGGTGGTGCTGGATGTGGGCGGCAGGGATGAGATTTCGGAGCAGCGGGTGTGCCTGGATCATCACCAGCCCGGCTCCCTGATCCGTGAAAACGGCATCAAGGCAGCCGCCTGCGGCAAGCTGGCGGACCTCATGTTCGCGGACGAGCCGCGCCTCCTTTATATGATGCGGGATCTGTTTTTAAACGACGTGGAAGCCCAGGACAACGGCCAGCACGCGTCGGGCCGTCACCTTTTTTCCTTTGTCCACAGCATGAACCCCACCTGGCAGGAGCCGCCGGAAAAAGAGGACGAATACTTCCTGGAAGCCGCAAAAATGGCGGAAACGATCCTCTCCCACCTGATTTCCAGGCTTCGCGCCCGACTGGTGGCGGAAGAAAGGATTCGTCTTGCCATCGAAGAGACCTACGACCGCGGCGTGGTGACCCTGGATCGGTGCTACGACTGGGTCCGGCAGGTCGTCGCCTATAACGCGGAGCATCCGGACCGGAAGGTGCTGTTCGTCATTTTCCCCGCGTCCGGCGAATACGACCTGCAGGCGGTGCCGGCCGGGCCGGACACCTTCGAGTCCGAGAAATCGCTTCCGGCCTCCTGGGCCGGGAAGCGGAACGGGGAGCTGGCCGCTGCCACGGGGATTGCGGGGTCTGTTTTCTGCCACATCACCCGGTTCCTGGCGGTCTTCCATACGCTGGAGGAAGCCCGCGCCGCGTCGGAACTGGCGCTGGCTAGCAAGGACGAATAAACGATTTATGATGATATGAGGAAGGCGGACCGCTATGCGCACAGCACGGAAAAGGGACAATGAACAGGCCATCGCCTCTTTTGAGAAGACGAGAAAGTCCGGCAGCCTGCCGCTGAATGAAAAACGCACCACGCATTACGGAAACGTGATCCGCCGTTACCGAGAGAAGGCCGGGCTGGACCAGGGGTCCGTTGGCCGGGCCATCGGCTACAGCACCAACACCATCAGCAACTGGGAAAACGGCGTCTCCCGGCCGGATATCGACGCGATTCCGAAGCTGTGCGCCCTGCTGAAAATCCCGCTGACGGTGTTTTTCGGCATCGAGTGCGACCCAGCAGCCCCGGCGCAGGAGCAGCAGCTCCTGCAGGATTACCGCAATCTTACCGCTCCGCGCAAAAAGCTGGCCGCCCAGCTTGTCCATCAGCTTTCGGAGGATGAAAAGACCCTGCAGGCGGCCATGCAGGACCTGAAAAGAAGGCGTCTTTTGCCGCATCAGGCCCTGAGCGCCGCCGCCGGGGTCGGCGTACCGATGGAGGAGGACCAAACGGAAACGAAGATGACCATGGTCCGGGATACGCCTCTTTCCCGCCGGGCGGATGAGGTTTTCACCGTCAACGGCCGGAGCATGGAGCCCGATTATCCCGACGGCTCCCTGGTATACGTCCGCCACGCGGACCATGTTCAGCCCGGCGAGGTGGGCATCTTCCGCGTTTCCGGCGCGCTGATGATCAAGGAATACCAGCTCAAAGGCCTCAAATCACGCAACCCCTCCTTCCGGATGATCCGCCCGACGGATGACGACAACGTCCAGTGCATCGGCCTGGTGCTGGGTCCTGTCCCTGCAGAAGACATCTGCTGAAGGAAGCAGTATAAGGAAAAATGGAAACGGCATGACCATGCGGGCCATGCCGTTTTCAAATGGGAAAAAACCATCTTTTGTCTGGAATGAAATCAACGTTCCGCCTGCCCGGACAGGGCTGTGATCAGGGTATCCAGGTTTTTCCGCATCGCCTGAACGTAAGCGTCCGGATCGTTCGCCCCGTCTGTAATGGGGTCCAGCTCATAGACCGGGCAGCCGGTCTCCCGGGCGATGGTGTTCAGCGCGTCCAGCTGTACGCTGGGCTCGGAAAACAGGGGACAGCCGCCGCTTTCCTGGATCATGGAAACGGTTTCGGCGATCAGGCGGGGGGAAGGTGTCTCGTCCGGCTCGACGGTCACGGCGGCCAGGACGTTCAGGCCCATGGCATCCGCGAAATAGGGAAAAGCCTCATGAAACGTGACGATGTTCTTTCCCTGAAAGGAGGAAAGGGCGGCGCGCATTTCTTCGCCCAGCGCTTCCAGGGAAGCGGCATAAGCTTCTGTGTTTTTCAGAATGGTCTCCCGGTGTTCGGGAAGCAGTTTGGAGAGGCCGTCCCCCAGGTTCCGGACCATGGCGGCGGCCAGGAAGGGGCTGAGCCAGATGTGCGGGTTATCCTCCCCGCCTTCCGTCATCAGGGGAATGCCGGCGGAGCAGTCCACCAGAGGCAGGTCCGCCCTTTCCCTGGTCAGCAGGGGCAGAAAGCTCTGCTCCATGCCCGCTCCGTTGAGGATCAGGCACAGGGCGCCGTCCAGCATTTTGAGGTCCCCCGTCATCAGCTGGAAATCATGAAGGCAGCCGGTTCCGGCCGGGGCCATGGTCTCCAGCCGCACGCCCGGCACGTCTTTGAGCGCGTTCTGCGCAAAAATACGGACCGGATAAAAGGAACAGACGACCGTAACCTCCTGCGCTTCTCCGGCCAGGGAGGACAGGGGCATGATCAGCAGCAGGCAGGCGGCAAGCGCTGACAGGAATCTCAACAGGCTTTTTTTCATGCGGTCTCCTTGTGAAGATTGATAAACTGGCACACGGCGGGAAACAGGGTTTCCGTTTCCGAACCGATGGTGATCAGGTGCTGGGGCTGATGCAGCGTCAGCCTTTCCCGGATAGAAGAAGAGATCCCCTTCAAAATGATGTCCGCGCTGCCGGCGGTGATGGAGGGGTCGTGCGCGGACTGGGCGCACAGCAGGGGACAGCGGACGGAGGAAAGGCCCTGCTTTGCCATGCGGATCAGCAGGTTCAGGTCCGCGATGCGGGCGGTGGGGATTTCCCGGTAGCCGACCGCGTAGTCCGTGTCCAGGCCGGAAACGGCTCTTTTTCTTTTTTTCAGCACCGGGACGATTTTTCCAAGAGCGGGAGCGGCGAAGCTCAGCGGGTTTCTGATGCCCATCGGGGCGGCCAGGGTCACACAGCAGGCGGGATTTTTTTCTTCCGCCAGGATCAGGGCCAGCACGCCGCCCATGGATAACCCGACGACGCTGACCGAGCGGAATGCGTTTTCCAGCGCGTCATAGGCTTCTTTCGCTTCCGAGAGCCAGTCCTTCCAGGAGGCCGCCCGCATGTCGGCCAGGTTTGTGCCGTGGCCTTTGAGCCGGATGCCGCGGACGGTAAAGCCCGCTTCCTGCAGGGCCCTGCCCAGGGGCAGCATATGGGCCGGGCTGCCCGTGAAGCCATGGATCAGCAAAACGGCGTCCGCCCCGTTAAACAGGGTAAAATCCGCCGCCAGCGGGGAGATGATTTCCTCCATCAGGGCTTTCTGCCTTCTTTTTTCACCAGAATGAAGCCGGTGGTGCCGCCTGTTCTGGGCATGACGACCTCCCGGGAAGAGGGATTGATGTATTGGTTCGGCACAGCGCTCAGGCTGACCCGGTAGGTTTCCTCGGCGGATGCAAAAACTGCTATTCCATTTTCATCTGTGATTACGCTGGCAATTGCTTCTTTATTCTTGAAAATCACTTCGCAACCAGGAACTGGGTCGCCATCAATATCCTGTACTTTCACCTGCCAAATGAATGTATCTTCATCATCATCCATCCCAACAGCCCATAAAAGATTTGCCTTATGCACATACTGCATATAACTAAACCAGTCTTCAAGAGCGCTCAAGGTTGGGAAAATAATGATATTGAAAAGAATTTGCTGATTATAGGGATATGAAGAAAAAGCAGTAAACAACGAAAACTGATCGGAAGGGAGATATACCTTAAGGTTATAGCCGGATTCAGTCATACATGGCAAAATTTCTTGAATCGCCATAGAGTTACCTGCTTTCAGGTATACTGTCCAAGGATTATATTGCTTACTGAGTGTCAAATGTAAATGCGCTTCTTGCTGATTTAACAAATAAATATGAACAGGTCCACCAAAATCACGTTCAAGAATACCAGCCGGATCTTCAACCCAAACGAACTGAGCATTATGATCAGTTAACGACATAACCGTTTCATTCCCAACCGGGTAGTCGGGCAGCTGCTCCAGTGTCTTTTCCGCCGCTTCGCCTTCCAGCAGGGCAAAATCGGCCAGCATGGCGCAGTCAGATCCGTTTCCGGCTTCCTCGTCCTTCAGATAATGGAAAGCGATCTCATGCTCCCCGGCGCTCAGGGTCAGGGCGTCCTGCCGCCATCCGGTTTCACCGCTGTACACCCGGACTTCATTTCCGTCCAGCAGGATGATCAGGGCGTCGTACAGCCGCTCGCTGGAGACGTTGAACCGGTAGGAAAAGACACATTCGTCCGGGGCAAAAATATGAGCGGAAAGGGTGGCAATGGAATCGTCTATGCCGGTGTTGGAGGAGCGGACGCCGGTTTCCTCTCCCTTCAGGAAGGGCCAGATGTAGGGGCTGGCCGGCCCTGTGACGCGGATGCGGCTGTCCTTCGTCAAAAGCTCCGTCAGCGCATCCTCCGTAGGTCCTTTGGCGGACGCGCGGGCGGGCGGCAGGGAGGTGAGCCAGACGCTCTGGGTATAATCGTCCGAGCAGAAATAATCAAAAATCCGGTCATAGGAAGCGGGATCGGCCCTGACGTCCACCATCAGCATGGCGACGGCCCCGAACCGGTCCACTACGACGGTCGTCGGCACGGCGGTCAGGCCGAACAGGTCCGGCAGGATCGTTTCGTTTCCGGCGACGAGGGGGAAGGTGAGCCCGTTGTCTTTGGCGAAATCGTTCAAGTACTCGCGGGTATCCATGGCGTCGCAGGAAATGCCGATCACTTCCGCCTGGTCCTTCCAGCGCTCATAGGAAGCTTCCAGCGCTGGGAAGCTGGACCTGCTGGCCTTGCTGACCGTCTGGAAAAAATGGATCAGGACCATCTTCCGTTCCTGAAGCAGGTCGGATACGCGGATTTCTTCTCCGTTCGTAGACTGGAAAGACAGGTCGGAGCTGGAGAGTTCCGTCCCGTTTTCATATGTGAAGGCATATGCCGCCCCCTGCATCAGCAATGTGAGGCAGAGGATGAAAGTCAGGCATTTTTTTAACAGTCTCATTCCGTTCCTCCTAAAGGGGCCGCTTTCCCCTTATGACATATCTTACCATGAAATCGCTCCTGTTTCAATAGAAGCAAAGAGGGTGGGAGGCTGAAAATGTAAATGTTTGCTCTCAGGAGGTCTTTTCGGCAAAACCGGTTCATTCGGGCTTGCCAAGATCGGGCGGGATCGTTATAATCATAAAGAAAAGCAAATGAAAGGGCTGAAGGACGATGATGAAAAAAACATCGGCTGCGATCCTGCTGATCCTGCTGCTATCGGCGGCGCTTTACGCCGGCGGAGAAGAGCCTTTGTCCGGATACCGGGACGACCGGGGATGGACGTTCGTTTCCTTTGGCAGAACGGCGCAGGACCGCCCGGAGGACAAAAAGGCCATCCTGTGGCGGGTCCTTTCGGCGGATGGAGAAAAGGCCCTGCTGCTCAGTGAGAACATTCTGGCCAGTAAGCCTGTCCAGAGCGGCGAAGCGCCCTTCTCCGGCTGGGAAAGTTCCTCTCTGTACGCCTGGCTGAACGGAGCCTTCGCGGAAACAGCCTTTTCTTCGGACGAGCAGGCGGCCCTTTTGTATCAGGACGACCTGTCCCTGGTGTCCCTCCCGGAAAAGGACATGCTCGAGGGGATGGCGGGCGGCTCTGCCGCAAAGGGCACCGCCCAGGCGGTGGAAGCCGGGCTTTATGTTTCTTCTGCCGGGAACACCTCTCCCTACTGGACGAGGAGCGCGGGCCCTTCCTTTGAGAACGCCATGTACCGGGTCCAGGATGACGGCACGTGGAGCGAGCTTTATCCCGACACTGAAAACATCGGGGTCAGGCCCGTCGTGGCACTGAGTCTCCAGGATGCGTCCATTCTGTCCGGCACAGGCACGGAGGAAGCCCCTTATGTCCTGACCCTGCCGAAGGCAGAAGCGCGGGCCCCAAGGCTCTCCCCGACGCCGAGACCCACTCCGACGCCCGCACCTGTCCTCACCCCCGTCCCTACAGAAGAACCAACGCCGGTACAGACGGCGCCCGCGGAAACTGAAACGGGCGACCGGCTGTTCCCCACGGAATACGGGACGCTCTTCCCGGAACTGACCGAGGAAGGCTTCCTGCCGGAAGGCGAAGCGGAATTTGTCTGGCAGGATCCCGAGGGCGGGGTCTGGCTGTATGCCAGCCAGGACCTTCGGATCGAAATCCTTCGCCGGGAGGATACGTCCAAACGAAAGAAGCCTAAGCGCTGGCTGGAGGCGGAGATTTTTGTCCGCCGTGGTGCGAAACAGCAGTCGCTCCAGTATTATTTCAGTGGCCAGAAAGCCGATACAGAGGAACTGGCGGACGAGCTGGACATTGCCAAAGAAAACTCCCTGGTCTTTGCCGTGAACGGGGACTGGTATTATTACCGCGCCCAGCAGAATGAGAAAAAACGAACGACCGTCGGCGTGATCTTAAGACAAGGACAGATTATGGCGGACGATCCGGGGAAGAAAGACGTCACCACCCTCCCGACCAGGGACATCCTGGCGATGTATCAGGACGGACGGATGGAGCCTTATGCTTTCAACGCCGCCGGCGCTGAGGAGCTTTTAAAGCAAGGCGTCTATGAGACGCTCTGCTTCGGCCCCATCCTGGTGGAGGACGGCGAAATCACCTCCAAAGCCAAGAAGATTTCCTCCCGTCAGGCGGAGAACCCGCGCTGCGGCGTAGGTCGGATCGGGCCCGGGCATTTCCTGGCGGTCGTCGCTGAGGGAGGGACCAAGCAGTCCGTCGGCATGAAGTTGGAGGAGTTTGCCGCCCTGTTTGCGAATAAAAACTGCCAGACCGCCATCAACCTGAACGGCGGCCCCGCCGCCCAGATGATGTTCATGGGCACTTACGTCAGCGAAAACAAGTCCGGCGCTAAAAACCGCCAGCAGAACGAGGTGCTGGGCATCGGCCAGTCCGCTCAGGTAGTTGCGGAACCGGCAGCGGAGGAACCGTGACCGGCGGCACGCGCAGTCGATTGACGCTGTTATTCTTAAAAAGAAGGAATCTTGTGTTTATGAAGAGACTGACCGGAGCCTTGCTGGCTCTTCTCCTGCTTGTGTCCATCCTGCCTGTCACGGCGGAGGGGGATTTTCCCATCCGCCAGGGGGACAGGGGCGAAATCGTGACGGCCCTCAAGGAACGGATGTATGTGCTGGGCTATTTCAAAACAAAGAAATTTGCCCCGGAATATAATGAAACCACGGCCGAGCGCGTTTCCCAGCTGCAAAAGCATAACGGCCTTCCCGAAACCGGTGAAGTGGACGAAGAACTGTGGAACCTGATTTTCTCGGACGAATGTGCGGCCGCCGACGAACCCGAAAGGCCCCGCGCAACGGACGAAGCGCCCGTATCCAACGAAAAGGAGGTCGCGGCCCCGCAGGAAAGCCCTCAGAATACTCCTGCGCCTACTGACCCCTCTGAGGACACGGACGGACAGGAAGGTGCTTCCGAAGATCAATCCGCTTCCTCTGTGACGGAATTTGCCTCCCTGTTTCCAACGCTTACGGAGGAAGGCTTCCTGCCGGAGGAAGAGGAGGATTTTTTCTCCTCCGACGAGGACAAGGGCCTCTGGCTCTACGTCAGCCCCGACCTTAGGGTGGAGATCGTGAGAAAAACGGACACAGCGAAAAAGTCGGAGCCCCGGCGCTGGTACGAAGCGGAGATTTTTGTGCGGCCCGGCACGGAGGATTATTTCAGGACCTATTACCATGAACTGAACCCAAAGACAAAGAAGCTGGCGGAAACCCAGGCGATCGCCCGGGAAAACCATCTGGTGTTCGCCATCAATTCGGACTGGTATTATTACCGCGTCCTCCGGAACGCCAAAAAGCGCGTGATGTCGGTCGGTGTGGTGCTGCGCGGAGGAGAGGCTTTTTACAACGATCCGGCGACCAAACCGGCCAACAACATCCCCAACCGCGATTATCTGGCCCTCTTCCCGGACGGCGGGATGGAAGCCTTCGATTACAACGGCCCGAGCGCTGAGGAGCTTCAGGCCATGGGCGCCAGCGACGTGCTGTGCTTTGGCCCCGTGCTGCTCCGGGATGGGGAACTGACCGAGCAGGCCAAGCGGATCGGCGAAAGGGGAAACAACAACCCGCGTACCGGCATCGGCATGGTGGAAAAGGGTCACTATGTCGCCATCATGGTGGAAGGAAGGACGAAGCAGTCCGTTGGCTGCAAGCTGACGTATCTGGCGGACCTGTTCGCCCAAAAGGGCTGTCAGGTCGCCTTCAACCTGGACGGCGGCGGGACCTCTTCGATGATCTTTATGGGCGTTTACTTAAACGAAAATACCTACGCGGCGCAGAACCGCCTGCAGAACGAAGTGATCGGCATCGGTTTTTCGGACCAGGTCCACTGATGCTTCTCCTGACAGGGGAGTTTACGGAATGGATGGCTTCATGAAAAAGCTCTTTTGCCTGCTGCTTGTATTCCTGCTCCTGCCTGTCCTTCCCTCCTTTTCGGAGGAAACGGCCCTTCGCCCCTACCAGCGGGACACGAAGAAGTGGACCCACGTCCTCTTTGGCCGGACGCCCACCACGGCGGACGAAACGGTGGAGCCCATCAGCTGGCGGATTCTTTCCGTCAGCCGGGACAGCATGCTGCTCCTGAGCGACAAAATCCTTTTTACCGCCCGGGTGGACGAGCAGAAAAACGTGTACGACGGCTGGGAGCAGTCGGAGCTGTACGACTACCTGAACGATGATTTTTTGAAGCATACCTTCAGCTGGGCGGAGCGGTGTCTGCTGATCCGGCAGATGGACCGCGCCCTGGTTTCCCTGCCGGAAGCCGAGGACCTGAAAAATCCGCAATACGGCTTTACGGACAACGAATCCCGCTGGGCGGCGGGGACGGAATACGCCGTTGATAACGGCCTGCAGGTCTACAACACCCGGCTCAAGGATTCTCCCTACTGGACCCGGACCATCAGCGACAACCACGAAAAGACCCACCGCCGCGTCATTCGGGAAGGAAACTGGGGCTATCTCGGCGTCTGGCATACGGGCCAGGGTGTAAGGCCCATGATCCAGGTGAGCCTGAAAGGCGTCAGCGTCCAGTCAGGCGATGGGACGATCCAGTCTCCCTGTGTCCTCTCCCTGCCGGAACCGACAGAGCCAGAACCGGTGGATCAGACGGCAGAGGAGCTTCAGGAACAGAAGCAGAAAGCGGCCTTTCTTTCGCAAAAAACCAAATACGCTGATCTTTTTCCCGTGCTGACGGAGGAAGGCTTTCTCCCGGAGGAAAAGCCCGCCTTCTCCCTGAGCGATCCCGAAAAGGGCCTGTGGCTGTACGCCCATCAGGACCTGCGCATCGAAATTGTTCGTAAGACGGACATAAGCAAAAAATCGGAGCCGAAGCTTTGGTTTGAGGCGGATCTGTTCGTGCGTCCCGGGTCGGAGGAGTTTTTGCGCACCTTCTTCTTTGGTCAGGACCGGGACAGCCGCGAAAGGACGGAGCCGGAGCTGATCGCCCGGGAAAACAAGCTGGCCTTCGCCATCAACACCGATTATTATCTGTACCGTGTCCTGCGCAACGCCCGGAAAAAGGTGATGACCGTCGGCGTCGTTCTGCGCGGGGGAGAGGTGTTATACGACGACCCGGCCCGCAAGGACGTCCGGATCATTCCCAATCGGGATCTGCTGGCCATCTACCCGGACGGGCGGATGGAGGTATACGCGTATAACGGCGCTACCGCGAAGGAGCTGAAGAGGAAAGGCGCCTGGGACGTACTGTGCTTTGGTCCAGTGCTGCTTCTGGGCGGCCAGCCCACAGAACAGATGGCCCGTATCGACAAGCGCCTGGGCAACGAGCCGCGCTCCGGCATCGGCATGGTGGAGCCGGGCCATTATGTCGCCATCGTCATGCAGGGCCGCTCCGCCGAATCCAAGGGCTGCAAGCTGACCTATTTTACGGACCTGTTTCAAAAAAAGGGCTGCACCATCGCCTTTAACCTGGACGGCGGCGGCACTGCTTCCATGATTTTTATGGGCGAAACCCTCAACGTCAACGCCTATGAGGAACATAACCGCCTGCAGAACGAGCTCCTCGGCATCGGCATGATGCCGTAAGCGCATTGCTTTCAGCGACGTTTTCTGGCTTTACTGACGAACAGGGATCCCTTGTGCAGGGACCGATTCTTGCCCGATTTTCTGCCGTAAATTCCCAAAGTAACTTCCACAGTGGAAAGTGATGTAGGAGTTAGTGTAAGAAATGCAGTGGGAATAAGACTGGAGCGAGGCAAA
>OCTW013403808.1_pt1 | contig 20374 bp, 16 predicted proteins | sample 1539671 | NCBI WGS metagenome assembly OCTW01 (sample SAMN02144230, study PRJEB22623) | gut metagenome | biome: sheep rumen | host: Ovis aries | place: New Zealand
GGGCGAGCATACCTTAATGAAAGAGCGACGAGTAGGAGCGGTTGCATCCCCTCCATGTGGAGGGGCGTGGGGTGGAGAAATGGTCTCTCTTGGTTCATTCTCTCTGCCTTAACAGAGAGAAGAACGAATAAAAATATGTTTTTAAAAAAGTTTTTAAACATTCCTGATTACCGGTACAACGCCGCGGCAATCCTGCGGTGGCTATGGCGAGCCAGTCGTGGCAACCGGTTGCAAGCGGGCATCAATGCCGGTTTAGGGTTGGCGGACGTAGCCGTCAGTCTGGCACAGGTATGGGCCGTGCAACACGCTATCGACGTTGCCTCGCACACTACTCAGGGTTCTCTCTACTGGGCCGTCGCCTATATGGGTATACTGATCCTCTGCAGCTTCGCCATCAGTATCAGTGGGGTGTGGGTGCGCAATATCCTTGGGGTGAAAGCCCAGAACAGGATGCAGCAACAGATGCTCAACCGGATCCTACACAGTGAATGGCAGGGGAAGGACCGTCTGCATAGTGGTGACGTGATCAACCGATTGGAGACGGATGTCAACAGCGTGGTAGGGTTCGTCACCGAGACAATACCCGGTACATTGTCAGTTTTTGCCCTTTTCATCGGTGCATTCTGTTATCTTTTTTCAATGGACAAGTGGCTCGCACTGGTCATCATCATCATGCTGCCGCTCTTCATTTTAGTCAGTAAACTGTATGTCGGCAAGATGCGACAACTCACACGTGAGGTACGCAACAGCGACTCTCGTGTGCAGAGTGTACTTCAGGAAACGGTGCAAAACAGGATGGTCATCAAGACACTGGAGAGCGATGATGTGATGGTCGACAAACTGGAGAACACACAGAGTGAACTGCGCCACCATGTGGTGCGCCGCACGCGGTTCTCGGTCTTCAGTAATCTCATCCTCAATGCAGGCTTCTCCCTGGGTTATCTCATCGCCTTCCTATGGAGCGCCATGCGAATGTACAATCATACCTTATCGTTCGGCGGCATGACGGCCTTCCTACAGTTGGTCAACCGCATACAAGGTCCGGCCCGCTCACTTACTCGTTTGGTGCCTGCCTTCGTGGGCGTCTTCACTGCAGCAGAGCGACTGATGGAGTTGGAAGAGAACCCGCTCGAAGAACAGGGTGAACCGATAAGGCTTGACGGTCCATGCGGCATTCGCTTCGAAAATGTCAGTTATGCCTACGACACCGAGGAGGGCATCGTGCTGGATAACCTCTCTTACGACTTCCGGCCAGGCACCTGCACGGCTGTTTTGGGTGAGACGGGAGCCGGAAAGACCACCCTCGTGCGTATCATCCTCTCACTGATCCATCCGCAAAAAGGAAGCGCCTATATATATAATAAGGTAGAAAAACAGAATCTGTCGTCTCGTACACGCTGCAATCTGGTGTATGTGCCTCAGGGTAACACCCTGCTCAGTGGTACTATCCGTGAGAACCTTCGACTGGGAAAGGTAACGGCAACGGATGAGGAGATGTGGAACGTGCTGCATCTGGCATGTGCCGACTTCGTGAAGGACCTTCCCGAACAACTCGATACGATGTGTGCCGAAGAGGGTGTCGGACTGAGCGAGGGACAGGCGCAGCGCATCGCCATTGCCCGGGCCCTGTTGCGCGATGGCGATATCCTGATATTCGATGAGTCAACCAGTGCCCTCGATCCTGAGACGGAGCGGCAACTGCTCCAGCAAATCATTGGCAATCAGCATAAAACGATTATCTTTATCACCCATCGCCCCGCCGTCGTAGAGTACTGCGACCAGACACTGAAAATAGTTCACAGTTCATAGTTCATAGTTCACAGTTATGATTAGCCCGTTAGGGCGACAGGGCATAGGCAGAGGTGCAACCCCCGTGAATGTTGTGGAGTCATGACAAAGCCCTTTAGGGCGACACAGCATAGGCGGGGTGCGCAAGCCCCCGTGATAGAAGAGCATTCAATTCAATAAAGCCCTTTGGGGCGACAGGGCATAGGCGGGGCACGTAAGTCCCCGTATAGGAAGCCCCCCGAAAGGGAGGGAGTCACTCGGGGACTGGCTCTTTAACGTGCCTGTCCCCGCCAATGCACATAATCAAAAACTAACAAATATTCTTAGCAATCTTTTATTTTCCAATCTAATTATTTGGATTGTAACTGAAATTTAGATACTTTTGCGAATAAGAGGATATCTGACATGAATACAATGACATACAAAGGATATATAGGCTCTATAGCATTTAGTGAGAAAGACAACATCTTCTACGGAAAAATAGAAGGTATTAATGGCATGGCAAATCTATCAATGCTTTTATAAAAAATACACTTGAGGAGCATGTCTTATTAGAACTTAACCATTGAAATCCCCCCCCTTTTACCCCATTGCGCTATACTGGCGCACTACTGTGTCGATACATGGCACTCCATTGCGCCATACTAGCGCACTGCAGTGGTAAGCATTACAACTGCACACCGTTAGTATTATAGCTAATGCAAACTTTTTATTATACAACGATAACAAATACAAAACCATACCAAATATTTGCATTTTCCCAAAAGAATAACTATATTTGCAAAAATAAATATAGAAGCAGAATATGACACAACTTACAGTTTCAATTGAAGATGTCTCAAAGCTTGAACAGATCAAGCAAGCCATCAGTTTGATTCGCGGTGTTTCTTCCGTAACACTCAAACGTCAGAGGAAAAATGGAATGGATCGTGCCATAGAAGACCTAAAAAACGGCAGAGTCTATGAGGCAAAAAGTGTGGAAGATCTTATCAATCAATGCAAAGCATGAAATATACGCTTAGATTCACAGGTGAATTTAAGAGATCGTTAAAACGATGCCTTAAACGAGGATGCAACGAGGTGCTTTTGGGTGAAGCACTTAATATCCTTGTTAATACAGGACAATTACCTGCCAAATATGACCCACACAAGCTTCACGGAAATTATGAAGGATACTGGGAATGCCATCTGACCTCCGACTGGCTCCTTGTCTGGATGCAGGATGATAGGGAGTTGGTGTTGATAATGACAAATACAGGAACACACTCGGATCTGTTTGGGAAAAACAAACGATAACATATTCTATATAACAGGTTCGGATGGGCATGCGTCTTTTAAAACACCAAATATTTGCATTTTCCCCAAAGAATAACTATATTTGCAAAAAAGTTGAGCAATGTCCAGAGAAGATCGAAATAGATTAGGCTATGTAGTTGCACTCATAAGTGAGTTTGCAGCCCATTATGGCATTCACCCGCGACAAGCATACGCCTATCTCAAGCGCTTCCAAGGATTGAAACATCTATATGAAAACTACGAGGTAATTCATACCCAATCATTTCCAGACGGAATAGAGATAATGACACAGGTATGTGCGCATAATGGAGGAGAACTAAAATGTTAACACCAGAACAAATCCAGATCATGAAAGATGATCTTGCTGTGGATTTAGCTGAACAGCTCGTTTCGGAGTTTCATTATACACTTCAAGAAGCTCTTGACGTGCTCTATACTTCTGAAACATTTGAGCGCCTCCAAGATAATGAAACCGGACTGTACTACCAGAGTCCTGGATATGTATATTCCTATCTACAAAATGAAATCAAGACCGCGAAGATGTACTGACCGAAACACCGAACACTTATTGCGAAAAACAGAATAAACGTACACTTTGTATATTTTATTGCATACTTACCAAAAAATATTTAAAAAAGTTCTCAAAATATTTGCAAGTTATTAAAATTCTATATACCTTTGCAAAGATTATATAGTGAAGTGAACTGTCCTTACAAAAAGCCGAACATAGAGAAGATTCAGCGATAAATAATGGACAAGGAGACGTAAGGCACTGTTACTCAAACAGATGCCGATGGCTAAGGGAAACCGATGCTACTCTGATGAGACATGATTCCGATTGGGAAACCTTTGGGAAAGAATGTCATATATGGGCGTACTATAGACAATCCTCTTTGATGTTTTACAATTTGGTTATCAAAAACTTATCCGATTTTGTATCGACGAAATTCAAATAGTGGCGAGATATTAAGGTATTTTTCACATTTGAACAGTATTTCGTACAAATTATGAGGTAAGTGCCTAGTGGTCAGGTGTTTGTAAATGCTCAACACCTTGGGGATAGGTGTAAGAAGCGGCCCTGTCCCCGCCACTGGAGAATAAAACACCGTTTATGCGGATTCGTAATCCCCCTGTCTCTACTACAGGGGAATCGGAAATATATTGGCAGATTTAAAGCAGGTTAGATATAAACGAAATGAATTGGTATACAATTTCAGACAATTATAACAGCAGGTCATTAGTCAGTTGGATCAGGAGGTTAATATATTACGGTAAATCTCATTATCGAAGCAAGGATGACTGATCAGGCCCTGGTGGGGACAGGCACCCCCTGACGGGTAGAGCCAGTCCCCAAATGACTCCGAAAGCTCCTCGCCCCGCGCCTAAGAGAAGAATAACTCATGAACTCCTCGCCCCATGCTATGGGGAGAGGTCGGGAGAGGGGCAAAAAACAAAAGAATCATTGCAACTAACGATATAGTTTGAACGAATAAATTAACAAACAAATAAAACGAATGAAAATGAAAAAAGCAAAACTATTTATGATGCTCGCCCTTCTGGCGATGGGTGTGAGCAATGTATTTGCGACAACAGAGTATTATCGTGTTGTCTATACAGGAGTACCGACAGGAGAAACTGGTGGCTATTATCTAAAAACAGGTGAACTTCAAGAAGGAACTTTATACAATAATGATCCAGCGGAAGGATATCTTAGGGCATACAGAGATGATTGGGATTTTATAATACATATTGATCGTGCTCCAACTCGTCTGACAAATAACAACATTAGTACTTATATTGGTCCTAATGAAATCCATAATTATAATTCCAGTATATCGGTATCCCCAGGTACAACAAGAGTAAATGTTAATGGTACTAATTATGACATGTACACTATTACCATTGCATATACAGCTAAACCAGCGGAACTTCAAACTTTTGTTGTCGGTGATTTAGAATATAGTAATTATTACACGGAAAGTACAGGAAACATCATACAACTTCCGAATGATGAAGTTGCTGTCCGATTACATTTAGGAGTGACTGACCAATCTGTCACAGATACTGTAAAAAGTAATTCCGGTCCTGGAACATTCACTAATATAGGTAGTCATCCAGATGGATTTAGTAATAGTAACAATTCTACTTTCTATAAGAGAGAACATAAAATAGACTTATCTAGGGCAACAAGTGTTACGATACCAGCAACTGTTGTCAACCCAGATGATAACCAAACATATAAAGTAACCGCTATCCAAAAGTGGGGATTCTGCTATGAGCAAAGCCATCAAATGAAAATTGACGCGAAGCAAAATAATAATTGTCAAACCGATTATTTTTGGGGATGTATCAATGACCACAGTAATCGTTATTTGAAAACTGTACGTTTTGCAGATCCATCGAATATTAAGAGAATCGGTGACTATGCATTCATGAGTTGTACAGAATTGGAGTCCATTATCTTGCCGAATAGTTTGGAATACATGGGAGAGGGCATCTTTGAATGTTGCGAAAAACTGAATGACTGTAGGTTCCAAGTTCGTGCCGATGGCACTATTGCCGTTGAGACATTGAGGAACTGGACATTCTGGATGTGTGTTTCTTTGGAAACCTTGATACTTCCTGAAGGTTTCAAGACAATAGAAGGAAGACAAGCAGGTGCATCCTTGCAGTATCTGCTCAAACTCAAAAATATCAGACTTCCGAATACACTGGAATCAATTGGAGCTCACTTCCTGTGTTGTGCTGCAAGTTTGCAAACATTAACAATACCTGCAAGCGTTACTCATATTGATGCTGCCTGTTTCCATGGTTGTCATCAACTGAGAGAAGTATACTTGTTAGGTCCTGCATCTGCTTTGGAGTTAGGATCTGGTAATTCTCAAACTTTTGGAGCTAACCAAACTTGGTGTGAACCAGAGGTAAATAACTGTATTTTCTATACAACTCCTGACTATGTACAAGGATATGCTACAGATACACGTAATGTTTGGCAGTTGATAGCTGATAATACAGACAGTCAGGGATATTTGTTGGATAAAGATGGAAACCGTATTAAAGATAATAACGGTAATGAAGTAAAATTAAGCTATGATGATCGTGTAAATCATAGTAACAAGCTCTATGTAATAGAACCAGAAACGAGAACCTTCGAGGCAGGAAAGTGGGTTACTGCTATCTTCCCAAATCCTCTAAAACATGGTACTCAGACAGGATATGCTGTGTTCAGTGAGGAAGGCAGTCCTCTGCGTGTTGCCAAAATGACAGGTGCAAGGAGAGAAACAGGTATAGATCCGGGTACAAAAGAAACAATCATTATTTATAATCTTACCTTTACTTCTGTTCCTGAGACACAGTTTGAAACCGGTGTTCCTTATATGTTCTGTCCAGGCAAGACTGTAGAAGATTATGAGATGATTACTATAGAAAACCTTTGTAACGCGGACTTCAGGTTGGACATGACAAATACTCACGATTATTCTGTTTATTCCGAAAATGGACCTGGACAGATACTCATGAATGGTCAATACGTAAGTTACAAGATGCACCCATGGGACTTCTACTTTAGCTATCAGAAAAAGAATGGTCAAACAGAGAGTCAAGGAGCTAAATTCTATCGTGTGCCAGATGCAGATAATGCAGCTACAGCTGGACCGACTCGCTGCTATTGGACAATCAATGTGAATGGAGTACGTTCAGACGGTTTGGCAAAGCCTGCCTCTACTCGTTTCTTCGATGATGAGACAACAGACATTGACGGACTTAAAACGAAGGTGGTAATCGAGGGTGTATATGATCTGAATGGTCGCAAATTGGATATTAAGCCAGAGGATCTCCCTAAGGGTATGTTTATTATCAATGGTAAGAAAGTAATGATGAAATAATTATGGAGGGACAAAAGATGAAAAAAATATATCAATCACCAGAGATTAATAAAGTTCTGTACGGTTCTTCAATCATGGAAACAGAGTTGACTCCCGCCAGTGTCGGTATGAGTGGACATGGTGGCGATGATAACACAAGTGACTTAAATCCAGGTTTCGGAGGCGATGGCGGCTCAGGTCAGGGTGTTGATGCCAAAGGCACCGGCCGCTTCTGGGATGATGAGTATTAAAAAGCCTATGGCTTAACGTTAACGGGAACGATAACGTTAACCAACCCCACCCCTAACCCCTCCCCTCGGTGAGGGGCGGGGAATATAAGAGGGATCTTCCCCGCAGGCGCAGGGAGGGGAACTCAAAGGAGAATCTCTCCGCAGGCTCTGTGAGGGGGATACATAGAAGGATCTTCCTCCTCCGTACGGTGAGGGGAATGCAAAAGATCAAACTTAGGATTACAAATCCCAATACTCTTCCGTTGGGGATTACAAATCCCCAACAGCAATCCCAACAGCAACAGAACATTGAATGTTATAGCGTGATATTAAATTGGGGATAGGTCTCTTGATGGGCCCTGTCCCCTTTATTTTTGTCTCGTCAGTAGATTATCCAAATCCTATGATACTTATGATGCTAATAAGTGACAGATATTCTTTACATTACAAATAAATGGATCTTTAAACATTTGGATAATCCAATAAAAAGGTGTATTTTTGCAGGGAAAATAACAATATAAGAAAATGGCAACAGCAATCAAAGCAATACCGACACTATATGGCGAAGAGGCTCGTCGATTCCGTAATCTGGCTGATAAGGCTGAGCGGAGATTTGACAGACGGCCCATGCGGGATATAACTAAAGATCCCAGATACCATGCGATGCGGAAAATTCTTGAAAGATCTAACATCAACTATTAAACAGACAAAATGGCAATACTTGAAGAACACTGCATATTGGATGTATTAACGGACGAAATCCTATCAGAATGCGAGCCTTTTACGTGTGGTGATGATGATATGGATGAGTTCTTTCGGAATGATGCCCTTTCGTATACAAGGTATAAAATGGGAAAATCCTACTGTTTTAGGATGAAAGATGATGTTAGTATTATTGTTGCATGCTTAATCCAAGAAAACTACGTACACGTCTGATGTTTTCTGATTTACTTGAAGATTAAATCTGCTTGACAGGTATGGTTAAGACCCCTAACCCCTCCCCGCAGGCGCAAGGAGAGGGGAAAGTGAAAGATCAAACTTAGGATTACAAATCCCAATACTCTTCCGTTGGGAATTACAAATCCCCAACAGCAATCCCAACAACAACAGAACATTGAATGTTATAGCGTGATATTAAATTGGGGACAGGACTCTTGATGGGCCCTGCCCCCATTATTATTTGTAGTGACAAGAATTGATAGGCAGGGACAGGTCCCCATAGTGAACCTGTCCCTGAGTTTATAGTTTTTCTATCTCGTCAATTGACAGTTCGGTGCTCTTGGCAATCAGGGCGGCAGGAAGTCCTGATTGTTTAAGGTTACGTGCGATATCGATCTTTTCTTGTGCGCGTCCTTTCTCAACACCTTGTTCTATACCTCGTTCAATACCCTGTTCTATTCCTTTCTCTATACCCTGTTCTATACCTTGTTCAATACCCTGCTTAAGTCCTTCTGCCAATGCTTGTGTCCTTGCCTTCTCCAGTCCTTTCACATAACTGCGTTTTTTGGTCAGCTCCCACCGTACGGCATCGATAAAACGATCATAAAGGTCTAACTCCAGTTCACTGAAGGCCGACTCCTCAACGATAGCAAGGGCTTTGTTCACCTCGGCATTCTCAAGTAACTCCGCTGGAGCCTGTCTGGTGCCACCATTTATCTCTGTGAGGAAACGTAGCCATAACACTTCCATCTTCTTCTCTGAGATGGTCTGTGGCTTAAACTTTGGCAATTCAAAGAACAGCAGGTGGATGCCATCAATGATGTGATTGGGATTATCCTTTTCTGTCATCTGATAGTGATGAAAGAATTTCTCATCGTTTTTCTCATAGATATCGTTAATCAGGTTCAGGTAATATACCGGTTGTATGGCATCATAATGCATCCCGGCATCCAGCTGCATGACATAAGTCTTTGAGGCATTGTAGAGTACACGATGGGTAAACTCAGAGTTCCATTCCATCTGCATCTCCACGATAAACTGTCGGCCGTAATTGTCCTTACAGCGTACATCAACGATGCTGAACTTGGTAAGCGGTGTGCGTGGAATCAGTTCTGCTGGCAGATATTCTAATGACTCTATCTCATGATCCTCTTCTAAGGGCAACAAAGCGTTAAGTAAACTCATCAGTAGGTCAGGGTGTTCCCCGAACACCTTCTTGAATGTGATGTCTGCTTTTGGATCCAGATACTTACCCATACTATACTCTCTTTCTGTTTTGCTCTTTAATTGTTGTTTACTCATAGCTTAAATATTAAAAATCCATTTGCAAAAATACATATTAACTGCTGATTTTGCAAATAAACAAAGCACATTTTCTCCGAATGCTAAGATTAAATACAGAAAATTAGCAATCTAAGGTGTTACGTTTTCTCATCTTTTCAGTCATAAATATATACAAATAATTTTCTTATTCAATTGTCATTCAATATAAACATCCAGATAGGTAACATGAAAAAGATTGTTTTGTTTATAACGGTCATCCTCTTGCCCTTGGTGCCCGAGATGGTCATGGCCCAGTACGGTCCAGTAGGTTTTGTCAACGTCAATGAAGGCATCAATGGCATTACCGGTGGTATGGGCGGTAAGATCGTGCGTGTGAACAACCGTGAGGACTTAGCCAAATATGCGGCAGGCACTACGCCTTATATTATTATAGTGGAGGGCAAGATGACCGGTAATGGACTGAATCGCAAGAAAGACCTTATATCCGTGGGCAGTAACAAGACGATCGTTGGTGTGAAAGGAGCAGAACTGGCCGGTATCGGACTGGATATCAAAGGTCAGCAGAATATCATCATCCGTAACCTGACGATCCATCATGCTGATCCAGATGGCATCGCAGCACGCAGTTCTCATCATATCTGGGTGGATCACTGTGATGTGTACAGCGAGGATGAACCAGTGAAAGAAGACTGGGACGGACTGGTGGATCTCACCGTGGGTTCCAGTTATCTTACCGTTAGTTACTGCTACATCCACGACCATCATAAGGCTTGTCTGTTGAACGCCGGTACGATGCACTTTGAGGACAATGGCAAGAACCGCGCCACTTATCATCACAATGCCTTTATGCGTACCGACCAACGTAATCCCCGCATCGGTTACGGACTGGGACACGTGTTCAGCAACTACTATCAGAAGATCGGTACCTATGCCATCGGTGTGCATACCCAGGCACAGGCTGTATCGGAACAGAACTATTTCGATGCTACAGTGAACCATCCCTTTGAGAATCTGTATGCCAAGAGTAAGGATGAGGCCTCATGCGGATTTATTGTCGACAGGAACAGTTATTTCGGAAAGGAGCTGTCACCTGAATTTAAGTTCCAGACCACGGGGGCATCGTTTAAGCCTGAGCGTTGGTATGACTACGCTTTTGCACTGACCGCTCCTAATGAGGTGGCTAAGCTTTATCCCAATCAGGTAGGTCCTGTAGAGGGATTGGAGAATGAGCCTATCCTCTGGCCCGGTAATGGTTCCACGGATATACAGACAAGCGTGAAGCCAACTTTCAGTGCTATTGATGGAATGACCAAGGCAGAGGTCTTTATTGGTACTGATGTCAACCGACTGAAGAAGACGAATATTGAGAAGTTGGTGCTCCGCCCCGCCACCACTTATTATTGGTATGTAAAGGCATACACGAAGAAAGGCAGTCATCAGTCGCCGGTGTATCGTTTTACTACCGCTGCAGAGAAGGTGGCAAATCCTTATCCCACCGATGGAGAGAAAGATGCGAAACTAAGAGTAGCGGAAGTAGCCCAGTCTAAGACGGTGCCGATGAGTCTGTCGTGGCGCCCGGCAGCTGTAGCCGAGAGCTATAAGGTATATCTCTCCACAACGGCTTCGAAGTTGGATAAGGCTTTGATCGGCACGACTACCAATACCACTTATAATCCTGGCACCCTGCTGTACGGACAGAAATACTACTGGCGTGTGGATGCAGTGAGACCCGATGGAAAGATCGTGAAGGGTGATGTATGGACCTTTGAGTCGCCCGCACGGTATATCCGTGAAGGACGTACAGAGATGGAGCATCTGGCTCGCAGCGCCTATGTATATCTGGAGCGTAACGTGAACACTCGTTTTAAAGACTATGTGGCCTCTAATGATACTTGTACTGTTGGTGAGGTAGGACCTGGTGCCATGTCGGGCATCTGGCAAGGTAAGGAAGGTAATTATCAGATCAGTGTTACTTATTATGATGAAGCTGTCGGACAGGCATGGATGGGGGTATCGGTCAATGATGAGTTGGTTGACTCCTGGCGTGGTGAGCGGACAGAAGCGTTGAAGACCCATCAGTTGCCGACGACTGTCTATCTGAAGTCCGGTGATCAGATACGTATTGATTTCTATACCCATCGCAGGATGCGCTGTCGTATTGACTGCATGGACATTAAAAAGAGTGAAGAGTGAAGAGTGAAGAATTTAAAGTTTAGGGTTTAGAGTTGAAGGATTAAGGTTGAAGGATTAAGGTTGAAGGATTAAAGTTGAAGGTTTAAGGATAGCCCGTAAGGGCGCCAGAACATAGGCGGGGGTGTTAACCCCCGTGAAGGAGCACCACCCCGACCCCATTCCCGAGCTTCGCTCGCCTACCCGTAGCCTTTCCCGAGAGGGAGGGAGATGCGCAGAAACATAATCAGCCCGTAGGGCGATAGAAATATAATGATGAAGAAGAGTATATTATTAACATTGATGGGTATTGGACTGTTGCAAGGTGTGACGGCCCAGAATATTGATTTTGATTTTCCGGGAAGAAATACCTCGGAGGTGACAGAACCCAACTATATCCCATGGGCTGTCGGTCGTGTGGAGAGTGAGAGTAAGACCTTTGATAACGGCATGACCCTGACGGTCGCCGGCGGCGATAAAGCTTCTGCCGTCGCTTCTACCTGGAGCAAACAAACGATTCAGGGAGGATTTAAACTCGTTGGTGACGGTGTAATCGCCTGTAATCTGGAGGATGGTAATTACATTAAGATAACCGAAGGGTCTACCTCTATTATCCTGACCATCGAGGGTATGTCACCTGGTCCGCATTCCGTAATAGGCTATCATTGTGCCACTGATAAGAACCTCACCTTACCACCGATACAGGTGTCGGTAGATGGTGTGGTGAAGCAGACGAATGTAAAATATGCCACCAACACTGATAACCTGAAGATGTCGGATGTTGGTCGGTCGTATGTAGAGTTTAACGTGACCAAAGGACAGCCGGTGGTCATTAAGTTTATGACGGTGCCCGAGGATGGCAAGAGCTATGGTATGACAAGTATCACCTTGAATGCCTTGGAGTTTGATGTGAACCCCTACGGTATCATGGATGAGATTCCCGAGAATTACGATTATCACTTCGCGGCAGACGACGGAGCGGTGACCTTCCAATGGCAACCGGCGGATATCGCTGTCAGTCATCGGTTGGTGTATGGCACCGACTCTACTACGGTGGCCGATGCTGTGAGCTATCAGTATGAAGGCAAAGATGCCACGTTTACTGCTGGTGGCTTCTCTCCGTTGAACCGTTATTGGTGGCGTGTGGATGAGGTGGATGCCAACGGTAATGTCCATAAGGGTAAGGTGATGACCTTCCAGACTCGCCGTGATGCTTTCCCCGGAGCAGAAGGCTACGGACGTTATGCCATCGGCGGTCGTGGTGGCGTGGTCTATCATGTCACCTCTTTGGCAGATGACGGTAGTGAGGGTACCTTGCGATATGGTTTGAAAGAGGTAAAAGGTCCGCGTACTATCGTCTTCGATGTGGCAGGTGTTATCTCTCTGAAGTCACGACTCTCCATTTCTGATAAGTTTGTTACGGTGGCCGGTCAGACTGCTCCTGGTAACGGTATCATGTTGCGTACCAGTGCATTCGGTATGCAGAGTGACGGTATCACCCGGTTTATGCGTATGCGTTTAGGACACAAAAAACTGATAAACGGAGTGATACCCGGTGGAAAGAACTCTGAGACCTACGGCAGTGAGGAGGGAACAACCGAGGAGACTACCCTTGGTGGACTCGACGGAATGGGTATGGCGGGTAACGACCATGCCATCATGGATCACTGTAGTATCTCATGGACGATCGATGAGGCTTTCTCCTCTCGTAATGCGAAGCACATGACCCTGCAACATACATTGATCAGTGAGGCTCTCAACAGAGCTGGTCATCCTAACTATGATGCCGGCAGCACACACGGTTTTGCCGCAACCATTGGTGGTGGTGAGATGGGTGCCAAAGGCAGCAGTTTTCATCATAACCTGTTGGCTCACAATGCCGGTCGTAACTGGAGTATCTCCGGTGGTCTTGATGGTAAGGGTTATTACGATGGTCATCACGATGTGTTCAATAATGTGGTGTACAACTGGGATGGTCGTACAACCGACGGTGGAACACATGAGATGAACTTCGTGAATAATTATTATAAGGTAGGTCCTGCTAACGGAACAAAGATCTTGTTGAACGCACAGATAGAAGGAACAGGAAAGGGATCACAATCGTATTATGTCAAAGGGAATATCCGTGAGAATCTGGATGGCACTAAGACACAGGATAAGTTAAATACGACCTATAAGTATTCGTTGTCTGGCGGACAGGTGCTCGACTGGCAGGTGTTCGTAGATGAACCCTTCTTCCCCAGTTATGCTACGATAGAGACGGCAGAGGCAGCCTTTAAGAACGTGCTTTCTGATGTGGGATGTAACATGCCGCTGTTGGATAAGCATGATGAGCGCATGGTGAGTGAGACGCTGAACGGCACTTATGTCGCCAAGGGCAGCAGAACCGGTAAGAAAGGACTGATTGACTCTGAGGAAGACAGTGGTTGTGAAGGTTTCGATTTAGAGAAACTGAATATCGTTGAGGCCACACGTGAGGCTGACTGGGATACAGACCAAGATGGTATCCCCAACTGGTTTGAGACAATCACAGGGACAGATCCTAACCAAGCGAATAACAATGACGATCGTGATGGTGATTACTATACCGACTTAGAGGAGTATCTCAACTGGATTGCCGAACCCAACTTCATCGTAAAGACCGGAGAAAAGAAAAGCTTCGACCTGAAACCTTACTTCGCCGGATACAAGACGATCAATGCTACGGCTGAAGGAGCGAGCATCGAAGGAACAACGCTGACATTCAATGCATCAGAGGGTGGCTTGTTTAAGGTGAATGTAACCGTGACAGAGGATGGTATCTCATTGACCCGACCGTTCCACTTTGCTGTGCAAGGGGAGAATACAGGAATCGTTGATGTCAAGAATACAGATCAGCAAGTGGATTCACCGGTGTATAATCTCAGTGGACAGCGGGTAAGCACACCACGGAAGGGCATCTTCATCAAGGACGGAAAAAAGATTATCGTAAAATAAATATGCGTGATTATTTGAGGTTATTGTGAAAAAAAACACTATATTTGCAAATCTAATGATGTAATCAGACAGATACCTGCGAATATTAACTTATATAATACACATAACCATGGCAACATCACCGCAAGCAAATCCCGCCGAGCTATCGAGGAGATACGATGAGTTCTTGGCAGAAATTGAGAAATTTGTAAAGTCAGACAATATCTACACTGACGAGTTACGTACCCTGGGCTGGGGAACCGATGCGAGTTTTTACAGGCAGATACCTAAGATCGTTATCCGTAGCGATGGCGAAGAACAGGTAGCGGCCATCGTAAAGGCTTGTAATAAATATGAACTGCCCTTCACCTTCCGTGCCGCAGGAACCTCACTCTCCGGACAGAGTGTGAGCGACTCGATCCTGATCGTGGCCGGTAAGCACTGGGAGAAATACGAGATTGGAGAGAATCAAGACAGTATCCGCATGCAACCGGGTATCGTGGGAGCACGTGTCAATGAGATCCTGAAACCTTACGGTCGTGTGTTCCCCCCAGACCCTGCATCCATCGGTTCTGCCATGGTAGGTGGTATCGTTTGTAATAATGCCTCGGGTATGAACTGCGGTGTGCATGCCAACAGCGACCGTATGATGATCAGTGCCCGTCTGATCCTGACTGATGGAACGGTGGTGGATACCGGTGATGAGGAGAGCAAGGAGGCTTTCCGCCAGTCACATCCCGACTTTATCCGTAAGATAGAGGAGTTGCGCGACCGTGTGCGTGCCGACAAAGAACTCACAGACCGTATCAATAAGAAATACAGCATCAAGAACGTAACGGGCCTGAATATCCGTCCGCTACTCGCTTATGATGATCCTTTCGATATCATGGCCCACTGTATGGTAGGCTCTGAAGGAACATTGGCTTTCCTCTCTGAGGTAACGATGAAGACGCTCTACGACTATCCTTATAAGGCATCGGCGATGGTTTATTTCCAGACGATGAAGGAGAGTTGTGAGGCAGTGGTAGCCATGAAGAAACTCAAGTCGGGCGATGAAGACTTGAAGATGAGTGCCGAGAACCTCGTTGTAAAGAGTGCCGAGATGCTCGACTATAAATCACTTAGCTCTGTGGATGATCCCGTCTATCTGCAGTATCAGAAAGATGTGGATGCCGGAAAGATTCCCGGTGTGGAGCCCGGCGACTACCATAACCTCACCGCTATCCTAACTGAGACCAAGGCCGTGACCCATGAGCAGTTGGTGGAGAAGATGGAGACGGTGAAGAAATGCCTGTCGCAGTTCCGCCTGTATATCCCTGCAGAGTTTACTGAGGATCCGAAGATCTACGGCAAGTACTGGGCCATCCGTTCTGGTATCTTCCCCTCTGTGGGTGGTACGCGCCCGGTTGGCACCTCCTGTCTGATTGAGGATGTGGCCTTCCATATTGACGACCTGCCCGAGGCAACGGTGAAGTTGCAGAAGATGATTGCTGATCATGGTTATAGCGATGCTTGTATCTACGGTCATGCTTTTGAAGGCAACTACCATTTTATCCTGAACCAGAGTTTCAAGAGCGACAGTGAGGTAAAGCGCTATGAAGAGATGATGCGCGACGTAGCCCGATTAGTGGTTGAGGAGTACGACGGTTCGCTGAAGGCTGAGCATGGCACGGGCCGTAACATGGCACCGTTTGTAAAGTACGAGTGGCAGGATAAGGCCTACGAGGTGATGAAGGAGTTGAAGGCTATCTTCGATCCGAAGGGTTTGCTGAATCAGGGTGTGATCTTCAATGATGATCCAGAGTGCTTCATCAAGTGTCTGAAGCCACTGCCTGTATTGGACTACGACTTCGACAGAATACCTGATGGCGGTCATTACTTAGCAGGTGATAAGTCATCTACCAAGGAGACTATCGAGGCTGTGAAGCGTGCCAACAAGTGTATCGAATGCGGATTCTGCGAGGTGAACTGTATGTCGTGCGGACTGACTTTGTCATCCCGTATGCGTATTGCCGTGCAGCGTGAGATCCGTGACCTGACAGATACCGGCCGTGATCCGGAGCGATTGGCAAGACTGAAGAAACAATATACCTATTATGGTGACCAGACCTGTGCTACCGACGGACTGTGTTCCACCTCTTGTCCGATGAAGATCAATACGGGTGAACTCACCCACCTGATCCGTCAGATGAACATGCTTGATAACAAGACAGGATACAAGGCAGGAGAGTTTGCCGCCAATCACATGGCTGGTATCAAGTCGGGCTTGCGTGTGGTGCTCGATGTGGCTAACCTCGGACATACCGTGCTGGGCTCTTCCCTGATGAGCAGTGTCTGCAAAGGCATGAACAAGATGGGACTGCCGCTATGGACTACGGCCATGCCAAAGAAGGTGAAACAGCCGAAACCAGGATCGCATGTGGGTAAGGCAGAGAAAGAAGACCTGAAGGTGGTGTACTTCCCCAGTTGTATCAATCAGACCATGGGATTGGCCAAGGGTGCTCCTGTGAAGAACAGTCTGGTGGATGAGACCTGTCAACTGTTGAATAAGGCTGGTTATGAGGTGATCTTCCCCAAGGATATGAACAAGATGTGCTGCGGACAGATCTGGGAGAGCAAGGGTATGCTCGATATCGCCGACCGAAAGAGTGCAGAACTTGAGAAAGCATTATGGGAGGCCAGTGAACAAGGGCGCTATCCTGTGCTGTGCGACCAGAGTCCGTGTCTGCACCGTATGAAGAAGGTGATTACCCGCATGAAGCTCTACGAGCCGGCAGAGTTTATCATGACCTATCTGAAAGACCGTCTGGATTTCCATCCTATCGACCGACATATCGCACTGCACCTCACCTGTTCTACTCGTGAGATGGGTGTTTCCGATCAATTGATACAGTTAGCTAAGCTCTGTTCTAAGAATGTCTATCTGCCAGAAGGTGTTGGCTGTTGCGGTTTTGCCGGTGACCGTGGATTTACTTATCCGGAGATGAACCGTTATGCGCTGCGCAAACTGAAACCGCAGATTGAGAAGCATCATATCGAGGTGGGTTATTCGAATAGTCGAACCTGTGAGATCGGTCTTCAGACGAATACAGACATCCCGTATATGAGCATCGTCTATCTGGTGAACGAATGCACCACGAAGAGAGTATAGAGTTTAATTTTCAATTTTCAATTATCAATTATCAATTAAATTGATTCATTTAGAGAATATACACAAGACGTACTTCGGGGCCCAACCCCTGCACGTACTGAAAGGCATTAATCTGGATATTGCTGAAGGAGAGTTCGTCAGCATCATGGGTGCATCGGGCTCGGGGAAGTCGACTCTGTTGAACATCTTGGGTATTCTCGATAATTATGATACCGGCACCTATACCCTGGCCGACACCTTGATAAAAGACCTGTCGGAGACGAGGGCAGCCTACTACCGTAACCACATGATCGGTTTTATCTTCCAGAGTTTTAACCTCATCGGTTTTAAGACTGCTGTGGAGAATGTGGAACTGCCCCTGTTCTATCAGGGTGTGTCGCGCCGTAAGCGTCATCAGTTGGCCATGGAGTATCTGGATCGGTTGGGACTGGCCGACTGGTCGCATCACTATCCCAATGAACTGTCGGGTGGTCAGAAACAGCGTGTGGCAATAGCCCGTGCCCTGATCACCCATCCGCAGATTATCCTGGCTGATGAACCTACCGGCGCACTCGACTCACAGACGAGTGTGGAGGTGATGCGCTTGCTGAAACAACTGAATGAGAAAGAGAAAATAACGATCGTGGTGGTTACCCATGAGAGTGGTGTAGCCAACGAAACGAATAAGATTATCCATATCAAAGACGGACTGATTGGTGAGATACGTGAGAACACGCAGCACCAATCATCGCCCTTCGGCATGGGAGGTGTCATGAAATAATGCTGGATATCATCACAGAGATTATCGCCACCGCCCGTCGAAACAAGTTACGTACCGCACTGACGGGATTTGCTGTAGCATGGGGAATCTTCATGCTCATCTTTCTGTTGGGTGCTGGCAACGGACTGATTAATGCCTTGGAGGACTCTACCGGACGGTTTATGGATCAATCGATGAGTGTTCATGGCGGTATCACCAGCAAGGCATACGAAGGGCTGCGCAAAGGACGAAGCATCCAGTTGAACGAGAAAGATTTTCAAACCACCTCGCACGACTTCAGTCAGAACGTGACGGCCGCTGGTGTCGTGGTTCGTCAGCGTGGCGTACAAGTCAGTCTTGGACCGGAATACGTGCAGGTATCGTTGCGTGGCGTTCATCCCGAGGAGATTACGATCAACCGTAAGACGATACTCTGCGGGCGCTTCGTCAACAATATCGACATGCAGGAAAAACGAAAGATTATCATCCTCAGTGATACCTATGCCAAAGAACTGATGCCTACAGGGTATGAGCGACTCGTAGGGCAGCATGTCAAGGTGGGGCAGATGGCTTTCCAGGTGGTGGGCATCTATAAGGCCGACCGTAGTGGCATGGCTGATGATGCCTATACGGCTGTTACAACCATGCGCTCTATCTATAATAAAGGTGATAAGGTAGACGAGATCTACTTCTCCTTCAGTGGACTGAACACCATGGAAGAGAACCAGTCGTTTGAGAAGACCTACCGTGGGAAATTGAACAAACAGCACCAGGCGGCAGCCGATGACGAGAGTACCCTGTGGATATGGAACCGTTTTACACAGGCCCTGCAGATGAACACAGGTATGAGTATCATCCGTATCGCCCTGTGGATCATAGGACTGTTTACCTTGTTGAGCGGCATCGTGGGTGTGAGTAATATCATGCTCATCACGGTGAAAGAGCGTACCCATGAGTTTGGCATCCGTAAGGCAATAGGTGCCACGCCGGGTTCATTACTCCGACTGATCATCGTGGAGAGTGTGATCATCACCACCTTCTTCGGTTATCTGGGAATGCTGGCCGGCATCTTCGCCAATCATCTGATGGATATCACGGTTGGCCAAGAACAGATTGATTTCGGTGAGGGAGAACATATCTCGGTATTCCTCGATCCGACAGTCAGTTTCCAGGTATGTGTGGCAGCTACCATCGTTATGATCGTTGCGGGAATGATTGCCGGACTGGTGCCTGCCCGTAAGGCAGCCCGTGTACGACCCATCGAGGCGCTGCGCGCGGAGTAAGATCGGGCTTTAGTTGATAGTTAATAATTAATAGTTAATAGTTAATAGTTTAGAGTTTAGGGTTTAAGGTTTAAGGATAGCCCGTAAGGGCGCCAGAACATAGGCGGGGGTGTTAACCCCCGTGAGAGTGGTGAGTTATGATTAGCCCCGCAGGGGCGTCAGAGCATAGGCGGGGGTGTTAACCCCCGTGAGAATGGTAAGATATGATTAGCCCCGCAGGGGCGCCAGAACATAGGCGGGGGTGTTAACCCCCGTGAGAATAGTGAGTTATGATTAGCCCCGCAGGGGCGTCAGAGCATAGGCGGGGGTGTTAACCCCCGTGAGAGTGGTAAGTTATGATTAGCCCCGCAGGGGCGTTAGAGCATAGGCGGGGGTGTCAACCCCCGTGAGAGTGTTGAGTTATGATTAGCCCCTCAGGGGCGATAGAGCATAGACGGGGGTGTTAACCCCCGTGGAATAGTTAGACATTGTAGTTATCGTTAACGTTAACGTTATCGTTATTATATGAGAATAGATATCGACAGTTATCATGAGATCGTCCACACGCTGACGAGGAACAAGAGCCGGTCGCTCCTGACAGGCTTCGGCGTGTTCTGGGGTATCTTCATGCTTGTCGGTTTGATCGGTGGCGGTAACGGACTAAAAGAGAAACTACAGTCAAACTTCGACGGCTTTGC
>OCTW013435647.1_pt1 | contig 20368 bp, 16 predicted proteins | sample 1539671 | NCBI WGS metagenome assembly OCTW01 (sample SAMN02144230, study PRJEB22623) | gut metagenome | biome: sheep rumen | host: Ovis aries | place: New Zealand
AATGAATTACAATTTAATAACCAAGAACTTACTAACACTCCAGAACTTGTTCACATCCTTGATGTGTAAAGTAGAAGTACCATTTGCATTCCGAGTAATCTCATAAGAACCTGCAGGCATTTGAGTCATAATCTGAGGCTTCTTAGAATTCAAGTTAATATCATTATAGTTACGGATATCAATTTTGCTGAAATCTGCACTCTTCAACTTAGATACATCAATCTTTTTCTTTGCAAGGAAACCACCAGTCAACAAGCCCTTATTCTTCAGCTCCTTACTTGTACCAATCTGCACATAAGCCTCATGAATCGTTTCATCTTGAGCATTCATAACCGTCTGCTGCTCTGCAACCGTATTATTAAGCTGAGTATTCGTGGTATTAAGAGCTGTGATATCATCATTCAACTTGGCGATATCTGCGTTCTTCTTGTCCAACTCTGCCTGCAATTCAGCAATCTTAGCTTCTTTCTCATCCAACTGCTGCTTGTAATAAGCTATCAACTTCTTCACACGCTGAGAATAAGAAGAATTACTGCTGCTAAGCTTTTGCTCGAGCTCTGCGATATGCTCACGCTGACGCTTAACGATATCATTTAAGGTAGACAACTGAGTCTTTAAAGTTTCCTTATCAATACGCTTTCCCTCAGGATTAGAAGACTTGCGAACAATACCTTCCTGAGCAGCAATACTGTCCATACCATCACTCATAACCTGAATAAACTGAGCCATAGAGGTAACATCTTCAGCACGTAGACTATCTACATTTGCAAGAGAATCAAGCTGTTTCTGCAATGCTTCTGCTTTATTATCCTTGCAACCGACAATAGTCAAACCTGCTAATACAACGAGGCTCATTACACTAATTTTACTTTTTTTCATAACGATAACTCTCCTAATTTTAAATGAATAATAAATAATAATATAGGAATAATAACTAAAAATATTTTAACAAAACAAATTTTCTTTCTACAACAAAGGTATAGTAAAATTACTGATATTAAAATAAAAACACATATAATTATGATTTTTTATACAACAACCGTTACGATAGAGGAGGAATTTTGGAATTATTTACTTACGTTGTAACGAATTAAACTATACCAATAAATGATAATTATGACTCTTGCAAAAAAGAGGCTTCTTCGCAAAAGTTACTGCACGAAAAACTATCGTATTTCAAAATAATGTACTACCTTTGCACGTCGAAATAAAATAAAATCATGGCAACTCATCAACAAAAATTAGCAATCAGACAACAAATAGACAATTTTATAAAACAAGGCGGAGACTTCGCATTTGTTTTTGGAGATATCCGTTTGCCAGTAGAGTACAACGAAGCATTAGGAACATTACACGTTAATGTAAAAGACAAAAAAGTTTCTCTTGTCGTAAATTATAATATCGACTTACAAGATAACCTGAATGACTTGATGGAACATCTGCTTACTGAGTACCCAGAATTAACTGACTAAGCTATTAAAATAGCTCTATCTATAATCCCCATTAGCATTAATAAAAACTAAAAAGAAGAAGCCTTATGGAATATATGTCTCAAGAGGGATACGATAAACTCGTAGCCGAACTACAACACCTTACTAAGGTGGAATTACCACGAGTAACAGAAGCGATCTCAGAAGCACGCGATAAAGGCGATCTAAGTGAAAATTTCGAGTATCATGCAGCTAAGCGCGAACAAGGACGTCTACTGGGCCGTATTCGTTTTAAGCAGAATGTACTGGCTCATGCTCGGGTTATCGATTCTTCACGGCTCAGTGCTGACAATGTACAGCTTCTCAGTAAGGTTAAACTTACGAATACTGGTAATAATGCCAGCATGAATTATACCATCGTAAGTCCGCACGAAGCGAGCCTTAAAGAGGGTAAGATTTCTATCAAATCTCCTATTGCACAGGCTTTACTTAATAAAAAAGTAGGAGACGTGGTCGAAGTAAGGGTTCCTGCTGGTCTACTAAAACTGCGCATTGATAATATCGAATTATAATACTTCACCAAGAAATACTATGATTGCTGCTTGTTTATTGATTCTCTGTAATTCTTTCAACATGCAGGCTCAACAAACCGATAATCAGCTACGTGTGTCTTATTCTACCACAAAAGACACGACCATAACTAATTCTCATCATGAGCCTAAGTCTGTTTTACATCGCGAACAAGTATCTCATCATTTTAAGGATGACCGTAACAAATATTTGAATCAAAAAGCAGAGAATAAAAAAGATTCCTGTATCATTATTGATAATACCGGTGTCAATAATAAGCGATTTGAGGGTAGTTTGTATTCTGAAGTAAACTATGGCAGACACGGGGACCTTGATTCTCCTGACTTGCTCGACTTGCCTCATTTCATTATTAATGGCCATTTACATTTGGGCAAAGGGTGGACTGTTGTGGCCGAACTGGAATATGAGCAGTTTTATGAAAATAAACAGTGGGAATATAAATTTGATGGCAACTTTACATCCAATAAACTGTATATAGCCAAAGATTTTTCTAAGGACTTCAGTGCAAAAGCTGGTATTATCGAGGTTCCTGTAGGTATCGTCAACGCAGGTGGACCTGCACTTACCATCTACGACCCTGAAAGCGAATCGAATATTATTCCGATGAGCTGGCATGAAGGTGGCGCTAGTATATATGGTTCCCTTGGTAAATGGGATTATCAGATTGGCGGCTATATCTATACTTCTCTCCCACTAAAAAATAGCCAAATGCTAGGAGGAGCTACTCGCCTGAACTACTATCCTATCAACGGTCTTCGCATGGGTGTGAGTAGCTACTGGGGAACACCATGCAAAAGTCAATATCACCGACAAGATTTGAATTTTCTTGGTACAAACGGACTATGGTATGGTGCTTTCGACTTCGATTACCAGGAGAATGGTTGGATTATAGACGGTTCTGCTATTTACTGTACCGACCAATCAGCTAAATCTGCTGGTATAGAAATCGGCTACGACTTCTTTGAGACAACTGAAAAGACAGATAAGATGGAACTTATTCCATTTATGCGATACGATGGATTGTTTCATTTAGGCGAACTCAACTTTAATAAATATACTGTGGGTATCAACTTTTCACCACTCAAAAACCTGGTAGTAAAAGGCGAATATGCCATACGACACCATCAAGGAGGGTTTGAAGAAGGTGAAAAAGCCACTTGGCATTCTTTTGATATCGGAGTAAGTTATACTTGGGAATTCTGATAAAAAAAGATAGAATATGCTCGATTTCGATGTAGAAATAGAAGACAAGACCAAAGACATCATCAAGGTAATCGGTGTAGGTGGTGGCGGATGCAATGCTGTAAGCAATATGTATCGGGAAGGCATTGATAATGTCTCGTTTGCTGTATGCAATACTGATAGCCAGAGTCTGAGAAATTCATCTGTACCCGTAAAAATACAATTGGGCACAGGTTTGGGTGCTGGTGCCAATCCAGAAATCGCCAAACGAGATGCCGAAGAAGCCGTAGACGATATCAAACGATTGTTGTCTGACGGCACTAAAATGTGCTTTATCACTGCAGGCATGGGCGGTGGAACGGGCACGGGAGCAAGCCCGATTATCGCTGGTGTGTGCAAGCAGCTGAACATTCTGACAGTAGGTATTGTTACCATTCCTTTCTTTTTTGAGAAACGCAATAAGATTATCACGGCCTTACAGGGAGTAGAACAGCTTCGTAAAAATGTAGACGCCCTGCTTATTGTGAACAACGAGCGTCTTTGTGATATCTATGCCGATACACGGGTACCTATCAAGGAAGCATTCAAGACTGCCGACAAATTACTGAGTGATGCCACAAGAAGTATAGCAGAACTGATTACTGTTGAGGGCACTATTAACCTTGACTTTAGAGATGTGGAAGCTACTATTAAGGGAGGTGGCGGAGCTTTAATGGCTATCGGAAGAGCATCGGGCGAAAAACGTGTTCAAAATGCGATTCTTAATGCACTCGATTCTCCTCTTCTATACGGCAGCGATATTTCTAAAGCCAAACGCATTCTCTTTAATATTTATACGAGCGAAGAGCATCCTCTCTTGATCAGTGAAATGCAAGAAATAGACTCTTTCATGTATGAACTTGATCCAAATATTAATGTGATATGGGGCGTATCTGATGACAATACTGTTGGCGAGGATGCCAAAGTAATTATTCTAGCAACGGGGCTGGATAATGAGTTCCTGCCTAGAGAAAAAGATCATGGAGAAGATGAAACTTTATATTATAACGAAATCATCGAAAGTCTCTATCGAAAAAATCAGACTGAACATTCTGAGGATGCAGATAATACTGAAAAGGATATAAGCACTGAAATAGCTGAGGAAGATGTTAATGCAGAGAATGACAATAATACTGAAAAGGATACAAGCACTGAAATAGCTGAGGAAGATGAAAATGATGATTTTTCTAATCTTGAAATAGAGACTTTGGAAGAGCAAAAAGATAAGAACGAACAAGAAACGCTTGAAAATCTGGAAGAAAAGGATGACCAGAAAGAGGATAAATTAACGTTCAGACCCTATAATCCTGCAGCAAATCATAATTCCGTCATCAAGAAACCGACAAATTATGATGAAAACGGTGCACATGAATACGATATCAAGGAACAAGCGACCCATCATCTTAGTTTCGCCGAACGGGTACGTCTTCGCATTAAGAATACAATGGATAAATTCACAGATGAATGATCTGAAGAATAACAATTACATCTGCACAAAGAACTAAATATCGGAAAATATCGCGATTATATCAAAAGTAAAGTGATTATAACTAAAAAAGTGAACTAGCAAAATGTGCTAATTCACTTTTTTTCTTTGCAGGCGAACCAGGAATCGAACCCAGAAAGGCGGTTTTGGAGACCGCTATTTTACCATTAAATTACTCGCCTATTATGCAATAGGTACTCCCTTTTACAAAACGATTGCAAAAGTAATATTTTTTTTTCAAATAGCCAAAATTTTTTAAGACAAGTTTACAACAAGACTATATATTTTGGCTATTGATTTAAATTACGATGAGCATAAGCCTGAATGCAATCAGGTATTTTACGCTCATAGCTCTCGTTACCCAATAAACTCGATGTCAATAGCATATCTGCAGTCGTACGATTAGTAGCAAAAGCAATATTGTAAAGTGAAGCCAGTCGAGACAAAGCCGACACATCGTTCTGGTGTCCCTGCATCACCAAGTTGTCACAAAAGAAGATAAGCATATCTACCTGTCCGGTAGCAATCATAGCACCTATCTGCTGATCTCCCCCCAGTGGACCACTCAGTAACCGAGTAACCTTATCTTTAAAAGGATAAGTTACCACTTCTTTATCACCATCTGTTTCAGTAACAATACTCAGCTCACTGATAAGCTTTCCGGTAGTACCCGTCGCATAAAGATGATGATTAGAGAGTAAGTCTGCATTAAACTTAACCCAATTCATGATTTCTTTCTTACGTGAATCGTGTGCAACAAGTGCAATATTCAATGTTTCTTTCATATATCTTTTTTATTTACTTTGTTAATTAAAATAGCAGTCCACCTTTTGAAGTGAACTGCTTATTCATGCTTCTCACGTATTACATTCATTTTTTAATTAGTACATAGGCACTATAATAAACTTACAAATCTCTCTCTCAACGACAATTAGATAAAATACATCAGGTGTTATCTTTACAACTGCAAATATAAACAAATTGAAACTATTTTAGTTTAATATATTACATTTTTCTACGTGAATAATTAGTATTCTTACTATTCGTAAGTTATAGACTAAAAATACTAACCAACTGTAAGCGTTCATTATCAAATATCTTACAATACGTAAGAATAAACATAATATATAAAACATTATGATATCAATTACACCACTTTTGCCAACAAAAAGCTATCTTTGCAGCCAAAACACAAACCATTATATATAAAAGAAATAGCTATGCATATCAAAAAGAAATGGATTTTACTCATGCTTGGCATGGCCTTTATAGCCATATCAGGATTATTCGTCAGTGAACCATCATTCACCTGTGATTTTAGTAAGATCAATGGTGCAGATGTATCTTGGCTCATCACCTCCACGATTTTTGTATTAATGATGACCCCAGGACTGTCTTTTTTCTATGGAGGAATGGTAGGAGCCCGAAATGTAATATCAACCATGCTCCAAAGTTTTATCGCCATGGGTATCATTACAGTACTCTGGGTAGCATTTGGTTTCAGTCTGTGTTTTGGTGACGACATTGGTGGCATTTTAGGCAATCCTAACACCTTTTTAATGTTTCAGAATGTAGGAGCCGACACTTATATTACCCCAACAGGAAAATTAGTAGGTGGCGCAACGATACCGTTGGCTCTTTATGCTCTGTTCCAGATGAAATTTGCCATTATTACCCCTTCACTGATTACAGGTTCATTTGCAGAGCGAGTACGTTTTTCGGCTTACCTCTTCTTCATGACGTTTTTCTTCATAGTGATCTACTGTCCATTGGCACACATGACATGGCATCCAGATGGACTATTCTTGAAATGGGGAGTAGTCGATTTTGCAGGTGGTATCGTTGTCCACGCCTCATCTGGTGTTGCAGCATTAGCCGGAGCGATATTTCTTGGTCGAAGAAAGACTCAGACCAAGAATGAGGAACCAGCCAACATACCTTTTGTGCTCCTCGGAGCTGCCATGCTTTGGTTAGGATGGTTTGGTTTTAATGCAGGTAGTTCTTTACACGCCGATGGTGTAGCCGTTAAAGCCTTCTTAAATACCACGACAGCCTCAGCAACAGCGATGATGACTTGGATATTTTTCGATTGTCTTCGTGGCCGTAAACCTTCAGCTATGGGCGCAGCTGTAGGTTGTGTCGTCGGTTTGGTAGCTTGCACCCCTTCAGCAGGATATGTTACTGTAGGGCAGACCATATTTATTGCATTTATAATTACCATGATATGCAATATTGCCGTATACTGGCGTTCACAGAGCCGCATAGACGATGCTCTCGACGTATTTCCTACCCATGGCACAGGTGGTATTGTAGGTACAGTCATGACAGGTATCTTCATTCAGGAAGGGCTCATTGCCGGCACATGGGATGGCTTTGTCGTCTTCCTCTATCATCTGTTAGCCATCGCTATAGTATTCGTTTACACCTTTATTATGAGTTATTTCGGTTATTGGTTAGTAGATAAATTTGTACCTATGCGTGTCAGCATCGAGAGCGAACGGGTAGGTCTAGACCTTAGTCAACATGATGAACATTACGGTCTGGCCCACTTCGGAGAACGGGAACTTGCCGAATATGAAAGACATATTAAAGACAAAAATGGATAATTGACTATTGTATTTAAGCAAGAAAGGGGCATATCGTGAGAAATGCCCCTTTCTTATTTGATAATACCATCCTCGCCATCATAGTATCGAAAAATAGAAATGAAACACGATATTATATATTTAATATATCCTTTGGATTATTCTGATATTTTTATTACCTTCGCCGCGCCTAAATAAAAAGATTAGCTTTATACATGAGAACCTATTTACTAATGATGCTTCTTATGGTCATTTCTACCGTGAAGAGCCAAACTTATGACACGACATTCTACAATGAAGATTCAGGTCTAACCCAATGGCATGTTACCCAAATGCTACAAGACCACAATGGCATGATGTGGTTTTCCACATGGAATGGTCTGAATCGATTCGATGGTAAGGAATTTATTGCATTCAAGTCGAAAGCTGGTGATGGAAGCAATATGCCGACTGATCGCATTCGCGATATGATACTTGCCAAAAATAATGACATATACTGTCGCGTAGATGAGACATGGTACAGATTTAGTCAGAAAGACGGCAAGTTTTATAATCTTACCGTCCGCGCTAATCGTATTCTCAACTCGGTCTCTCACAGACAGACCAGATTTATGAAGGGTAAAGAAGAAAAACTCTTCGAGATGTATGACCGACAGGGTAACTTATGGTGCATCATGAAGAATGGTATCCAAAAACTTACTCCATCACATTCTCCCGTAAAACAATTAGACCAAGTGGGCCATTCATCTCAAATAAGAGCTTTCTTCAAAGATCATAAAGGCCAGATTTGGATTTCCAGTCGTGAAGAAAAATGCATCTATCTTTTTGACCGTTCACTTCATTTCAAAAAATCCATTCCTATTCAGGCCTCAGCCTATACCATAGCAGAAGATGCGCATGGACAGATTCTTTTGGGCTGCAAACCTGAAGGTTTGCTTATAGGCAATGAGAACGGCTTTCAACGCTGCTCACCACCTCTTGATATCTATGACATCGTTACTTCCAGTCATGAACCAACTTGGATTGCCTCGTTTCAGGGCATTTTCCAACTGAAAGGCGGCAAGCTAACATCCTGGCTGCCACCTACCGCACCCCAAATGCGCTTTCGCAAAATATTCCGAAAAGGAAATGTTCTGCTGGGAGCCACAACAGAAGGACTATTTGTGGCTGATATCAAGAGTAAAAAGTTTATTCTTCATCAGAAAGAGGCCAACAGAGTCAATAGTATGAGCTCTTCGGCCTGCATGAATATTCTGGAACACCAGGGGCACCTCTATATTGCCACAGAAAGCGGCGGAGTCAATGAAATTCTCAATACGAATCTGCTCGACAAACAACTCCGGTTCCGACATTTCGACATGTCAATGGGCCTTGCCTCAGACATCGCGCTGTCTATGGTATCACTAGGAAACAACATACTTATCGTAAGCAGCAACAAACTAATCATCCTTAATCCCCAAACCGGCAAGTCTCGTTCGCTTAGTAAGCACTTTCTGCAACGATCCTGCCGATTCAGCGACGCCACCCCTATCCGTCTGGCTGACGGACGCTGGTTATTAGGACTCCAGGATGGAGCTATCCAGATAAACGAGAAAGCACTTCAGGGCAGCAGATTCCGACCATATTTGGCATTGACAGCCATAAGCATAGAGAATCATCCCACCCTGTATCATGCAGATGCACTCAACAAAATTACACTTCAAACTGATGAACGAACGCTCTCTCTCTCTTTCGCTGCACTCGATTACAGTGATCCCCATCATATCTTATATGCTTATCGACTGGCTGATGATACCGAGTGGCACTATCTGGGGCACAATCGTACGATTACACTCCCAGAATTAAAGCCAGGCGATTACGAACTTCTCATTCAGAGCACCAATGCAGACGGCACATGGAGTAACAATACTCGCAAACTATCAATTCATGTTACCCCTAAATTCACAGAAACAATCTGGTTTACACTGCTTAATCTTCTGACTATCATTACCATACTGGCTATAGGAGGCTATACCTATTATTATATAAAACGCATGAAAAGCCAGCAAAGGGAAACCCTTGAAGCCTATCTGGCACTACTCCATACAGAAGAGCAAGAACAGAAAACAGCCCAAGAAGAAACAAGTAAGCCACAACTCTCCGAACAAGACGACGCTATCATGAAACGTGTCATGACCTTCGTTGAAGAACACATCGGCGATACAGATGCCGGTGTCAGTGAAATGGCCGAAGCAGCATTAATGTCAAAATCAAATCTTACCCGTAAACTCAAAGAACTTATAGGACTCACCCCTGGTGATTTTCTTAAAGAGGCCCGCATCAAGAAAGCCACAGAGTTACTAAAAAATACAAATATGAATATATCCGAAATAGCTTACATGTGTGGATTTAACGATCCCAAATATTTCTCCAAGGTATTTAAATCCTCTATCGGAAAAACACCGAGCGAATATCGAGAATAAAAATATCATATACAAGCGCAAACACCCTGTTAATCGGTTGTTTGCGTTTTTTTTACCCATTCTTTTCGTTATTTTTCACCCTATCTCTTGTAGAGTTATCTGTAATTTTGCAACCGAATAAATTACTAATCCTTTTTAATAATGATGAAAAATAACCTAATGAAAATTCTTATGGTTCTTGTCGCCCTTTTGTCAAGTTTTGGGGCACAAGCCATACGCAAGGTTCACACTATTGGTGATTCGACCATGGCACCTTACGATCCTTCACAAACCGTGACTCGTGGCTGGGGAATGTATCTTCAAGACTTCCTCACCGAGAATCTACTAGTAGCTAATTATGCACATGGTGGATGCAGTACCCGAAGCTTCTATGAAGACTCCCGTTTCTGGGCTACCACCAAAACTCAGCTGGCAGAAGGCGATTACGTATTCATACAGTTTGCTCATAACGATGAGAAGAACGACGGTATGGATGGAGCAGAACTCAAGGCTTATTACGAGAGCATCGGTGATGCCCAGGCTTCCAGCGTGGACACTCGTGGAACTGTACCTAATGGTGCCTATAAGGATTACCTTATTAAGTATGTCAACGAGAGCCGCATCGCAGGCTGTACACCTGTATTGGTAAGCCCTGTATGTCGTAAGTATTTCACAGGTAACAAGATTCGCCGCAATGGTCGTCATGATTTGGGCGACAGCTACTCTGTCCTCACCTCAAACGGTGTTCTCACCAATCAAAGTGTAAGCGAAGACAATACTCTTATGGATTACCCTGCCATGATGAAACATGTTGCAGACTCTATGAACGTGCCTTTTATCGATCTGACACAGGCTTCTGAAGAATTATTCGAAAAATATGGTGATACCAAGGCCAACGAATTATTCTTCGACGGTAATGGCTCAACCCACTTTAATGAGACTGGCGCTACCATGATAGCCCGACTCTGTGCCCAGAAAATGAAAGAACAAGGTATCCTTGCAGACGATGTCAACCTGACAACTGAACTCACAGCTACTCCTTCAGCCCTCAGTCTGGGTAGTGGCTACAAGGGACAAAGTCTTACCAAGAGTTTTACTCTTAAAGGGTTTGAACTTAGTCCTGAACAGGGATCTGTATCACTGACCACTACCGGAAACATACTGGTATCAACAGACCAGCAAAACTGGAGTTCATCGCTCACCCTCTCGTACGAAGCCGGCATGATACTCGAAACTCTCTATGCCAAATATAATATTACTGATGAGAATGCAGAGATAAATGGTAATATCCAGATAGCACAAGGTGAACAGACTGTCAATGTAGCCGTAACAGGAGAAATCGTGAAACTGGAAACCGGTGAAGCTCAAGACGGGGTAACCGCCACATGGACTCTGGGCGATGGAACCACAAGTTCTACCAACGGAGAACTATCTGTTGCTGGTCTTACCTCTACTGCTACCATGACTATAGGCAGCAAACTCACAGTAGCATCTCCTCAGAATGTCAACTCTCTATCATTCTATCGTGTACAGCCAACAGAGACCGTCAGCGCAGATGATGACGATGCTGCCATCAACTTCACTCTCACCCCTAAGAAAGGACTTGTATACGTGCCTACACACATCGCCTTCAAGACTGTACGATTCGGTACCGATGGTGGTCTCCTCGATATCGTTGCATCAGTAGGCGACAACAGTGTGACCATTGCTCAAGATATCAAGCCAGATCGCAACAATACAGGTTATTCAGACCTGAGCTATGATATTCAGAATCTGGTTACTACAGGCGACCCTGTCGTCATAAAATTCTATGTCAAGAGTCTGGGCAATACCAAACAGATAGGTATACGCGACATCGTAGTAACAGGAAATTTCTCTGGTACCGTTGTCGAAGTACCAAGCTATACTCTCAATGTAGGCAATTCTGATCCAGATGCCGGTACGATTTCAGTAAGTCCAGAAGCCTCCGTCTTAGACGAAGGTACAGAAGTGACCTTGTCAGCAACAGAGAACTTCGGCTATCACTTCATAGCCTGGAACGACACAGAAGGCAACTACCTCTCTGAGTCTAATCCTTACACCTTCAAGATAACAAATAATGTAGATGTAAAAGCCGTATGGCAGAAGGCAACCGTTTACAATCTGGATGTCAAGCTCACCAATGGCGCCCGTTCTAACCTCGTAAAGATTGAGCCTGAAGGCAATATCGTAGATGGTAAACACCAGTATGAGATTGGCACAGAAGTGAAACTGACTGCCCAGAATAATAAGATTATGACCTTTACTGGCTGGGAGGACAACACGACAACAACAGAACGTGTCATTACCATGAATTCAGACACAACCATCACGGCAAACTTTGCCACTGATGATTATATCGTAGGTTGGGATTTATATGATGATTCACCAAAGACCGAACGAGCAGCAGACTATAAGTCGGATACCGAGAACGCCGGTCTACTGAGTCTGCATAATGAAGAGGGAGCTACCACCTCATGGCTTTCACGCGGATCACAAAACGGACAGGAGAATGGCAAATATGCAGCACGCATCTGGCATCCGTTGACTGATAAATATTTTTTTGAAATTAATTTCTCTACCCTCGGCTACAATAATGTTCAAGTAAGCAACTGCCTGGGTACCGACTATAATTCATACTCTACTATCTATGAGCAGGTATCTCTCGATGGTAAGGAATACGAAACAATAGGTACATTCGAAAATATTCCTGCTCGAGGCTGGAGCGATGTCAAATCCTTCACATTACCAGAGAAATACAGCAATCAACAGAAAGTGTATGTTCGCTGGTATCCTGATTTCGATAGCGAACTAGTAGGTGTTAGCTCTACCAATGACGGTCTTTCTATTGCAGAAATTTTTGTTACTGCAGACCATGCAGCGGGCGATGACACAGTAGCACCTACTCTACTCAGCTCTAATCCGGCAGATAAGACAGACGGTGTATCAGCTTCAGGCAATATCGTACTTACCTTCGACGAAAAAGTACAAGCTGGCCAGGGAAATGCAACACTTGGTGACGAAACTCTTCAGCCAACCATAACCGGCAAAACTGTAGTATACCCATATTCTGGTTTATCATACGCCACAGACTATACCTTCACTCTTCCTGCTGGTGCAATTACCGACCGCAATGGCAATGCCTTCGAAGGTGTCAGCATCAGTTTCAGCACCATGGAACGTCAACAGCCAACCGCCAGTGTCTTTGATGCTATAGTAGCTCAAGACGGAACAGGCGACTATACTACCGTTCAGGCTGCTATCGATGCTGCTCCTGCCAATGCAGCCACTCCATGGCTTATCTTTATCAAGAAGGGTGAATATAAAGGACATATTACCATACCTGCTACCAAACCCCATATCCACCTCATCGGCCAGGGTAAAGACTATGTTACTATCAGCGACGAACGCACCAGCGGTACCGGCCAGTATGGCATCGAAGATGGTGCTACACTCGACATCGAATCGGATAACATCTACATGGAAGGTATCGACTTGATTAATTCGTACGGTGTAACTCAAAATAATGGTCCTCAGGCTCTGGCACTCTGCTCTAAAGGCGATCGCCTGATCATGAACAAGATGGGGCTCCGCTCATATCAGGATACCTGGTTCACCGGCAAAGACGATACTCATCGTGCATACATAAGCAACAGTTTGATAGAAGGCGCCGTTGACTTCTTCTATGGCAAGGGCGATGCTATGATTATAGACAACACGATCAATATCGTCCGCAAGAGTGGTGGTTATATCGTAGCACCTAACCAGGGTGAAAACTGTAAATGGGGTTATGTATTCCAAAACAATATCGTAACAGCTCCTGGTATACCTAGCGAAACCGACGTATGGTTGGGGCGTCCTTGGCATGAAACACCTAAAACGGTGTATCTCAATACTCGTTTCGAGGTAACTATCCCTGCTACTGGGTGGTATCCTACAATGGGTGGTATCCCAGCACTTTGGGCAGAGTTTAACTCTATGGACGGACAGGGCAATCCACTCGACCTTTCTCAGCGCCGTGTAGATTACTACTATTATGCCGATGCAGAGAAGACACAGCTCATAGAAGGCAAGAGTGCAAAAGCTGTTCTTACAGCTGAGGAAGCTGCACAATATACCGTTAAGAATGTATGTAGTGGAGACGATGGATGGAATCCTGAACTGATAACAGAAGCCTGCACTACTCCAGAAGTAACTTCTGCTGATGGTATACTGTCATGGCAACCTGTAGCTTATGCTATCTGCTACGTCGTAACTCAAGGCGACGATGTGGTAGCAATCACTACAAATACAACCTATGATACTACTACCGCTCTAGCATCTTCAAAAAACACAGAAAGCTATAAAGTACAGGCTGTAAACGAATATGGATCGCTCAGTGAGTATGGCATTCCTGCCACAACTACCGGTATAACAACGATTAAACAGACTGACACCAAGAGTGCAACTGAATATAACATTACCGGCCAGCGTGTATCACCAACCTACCAAGGTATTGTTGTCACTTCAGGCAAAAAGCATATTCAAAAATAATTTATATATAACCATTAAAAGAGGTTTTGTCTTCACTTTTTGAAGACAAAACCTCTTCTTGTCGGTCAGAAACGTATAGAAAAAGCTTTGGAAAGCTTAGGAGAAATGATTTTCCAACATCAAGAATTGAAAGATTATAAACATACTGTTGCCGAAAAAATGAAAGAAAATGGTATCAGTGAAGAAATCATCAGGAAGTGCCTGGTGTAAAAAGAGACCTTACTTCTATAAGACTTCATGCTAACACGCTTAATAATCAGTCACAATGAAGGAGATTCTGTCATACCCCCTCAGAAAACTTTCAAGCGACAAACAGAAATCTTTCAAACTTAACACGAATAATCAAATTGAACGAAAAAAGCTTGGAATATAAATAAATTCAACTTATATTTGCATTATAAGAATCAGAAATAATAGTTGAAGTTTTACATATATTATTCGCACAGACCTACTTGGGAGTGATTCTTAGGAAAGGCCTGAAAAGTTATTCGCATAAATTTCTTATTATTGAGTCATTTTATCTCGTCGGAGATAGCAAATAAGGCGTTAGCTTTACAGCTAACGCCTTATTTTCGTTTAAACGTATATAAATAACGCTGGCTGAGTTTCGAGGTAAGACTTTATCTACTGTGTATCAGATTCGCCAGACGCCGCTTATCATTTACGTTTGTGGTGATACTGCAAGATTTCAACCAGGAGAAGCACGCGACTACTGGATAGAAGACTGTTCGGCTGTCAGTGAGAATATTCTTCTTGCAGCTCATGCGATGGGGCTCGGAGCCGTATGGGCGATTAAGTATACGTCTTGTGCCGAAATCCCTTACCATAATACCCTGCATGGTATTATGGTAAGGGATTATTATTCTACCACGTTAAGTGCGAATCAAAGTGAAAATGAACTTTTTTGAGCAATTACTTGGAACAATCATTCTTTTTTATTTATTTTGTACCAATAAAAATCTAAATTATAAGAATAACAACATTTAGTGATTTTCTGCTTTCTCTTGATGAACACACTCCCTCATAGAGACATTATGCTTTATGTCTTCTCATGAGACTATGAAAAATATTCGCAAAGCACATAAAAATAACTAGCTTATGCAGGCAAGATTTAAGAAAAGAGCCAAGGTATTCGACATCGTGATTACCGCCGTGGCTGGAATGCTGTCGGTGGGCGTAATGCTCTATGGCGTATTTTATTTCGGACTGGGCGAGGCATGGCCTGAACTGGTGCTCAACATGTTCTACATCGCCTGTCTGGTGATGATATGGATGTACTTCTTCAACTCTCCCCGTATCAACACCCAGCAGTTCAACTACTGGTGTTCCGTCTCGGTGGGTATAACGGTGCTGCTACGCGACATTCTCTTTGCACCACCGTTGGCGTTCTACGCGCTCCACCTGGCATGTCTCACCCTGTCGGTGCTGCTGCTCTGTATGCTCACTTTCTTCTATGCACGTAAGGACTGGAAGAGCTACACCAAGCGCAATCTCTGGGCCATCTGCATCATCGACATGCTCATTGCCGCGCTCTACAATCTGGACATCTATCTGGAACCCACCAATGAGTACACCGACTATCTGCTCGTCGAAATTTGGATCCGTCCCACCATCACCTACGGGCTCGTGGCCTGCTTCGTGACGGAAAGGGAGAATAAATAAACACGAATATCACGTCAAAGGAACTTTATCTTTGCACCGATAGACAAACCTACGATATCTGTGAGCTTTACTTTCTTTTCGGTGATATACGAACGGAGGTAAAGGTCGCAGGTACTAAACTCGTAAAAGAGCGAAATACTCCTCTTATTCGTACGATGCTTCGGTGGAATATTCCACGAAATCTGCTGACCTAAGAATACGTTGATTCGAATGCGAGTAGATAAGAAGTCGTAATAACTCTTCGGATAACGGTCGGGCTGACTTCCCCAGAAATCCTTACCAAACACGGTATTCAGATACAAGCCGCAGGTAAGTGGGTCTACAACTAAGTTTTTCCACGTCTTGATCTGCCAAGGAATAAAAGTCTGTTTCAAGGTCATCGTTATCTTCGGATCGTCAGAATTACCCTTCGGAATGAAACCCATCAGTAAATGGGTTTCCCACTGTTCACGCTTACCATAATCCCATCCGATACCTAACGACACAACACCCATATTGCCATGGGTCTGAAATATAGCTTGTGTAGGAATTAAGTGGGCCCATCGCCTATAACGACGTATCACCTTTCTATCGTAATCTGAAAAACTGGTATCTCTTAACACAGAATCATTAAACTGGGCAAAGAGTTTATCAGTATTTACATTCTGAGCCTGTATACTGGCATTCGCCAGTAACAGATATAAAACAATAAGCAGAGATTTAATATTTAACAATTTCATAATAATAGCCACTTGGGGTGATGGTGAAAATAAAATAGGTACGCTTCTCCATACTTGGCATACCATAATACATCAAACCGTCATGAAAGAGGTCATCGGTCTGGATATTATGATCGTGACCATTAAGACAGAAGATAGGATGTAAAAAATTTTGTACATAATACAGAAATGGTTCAGCTATATTATTGTTAAACTGGTCGCTATATGGACGGGCATGCATACAGACTACAGTACGATCGAACTCACTCGAATCGGCTACAGACTGTGCTCTTAGATAATTCAGATCGGGTACCGAAGCAACATAATCGTACTCTGTAGCATTCGTATTAATAAAGATAAACTTGATTCTACCGGCAATCATCGAAAAATTACCCGGTCCATACTTGGTATAATAATATTCCTCACCTGTACCCAGAAAATCGTGATTACCAATCAGCACGACATAAGGCAACTGTAAACCACTGAGTACATCATCTGCCCACTCAAACTCCTTTCGAGTACCCGTATCTGTAATATCACCACAGTGGATAACAAAATCGATACTGTCTTTTCTTCGATTAATATCAGCTACAGCATCGTCTGTATCAGTATACCACTGGTGAGAATCACTCATACATACAAAACGAATCGTATCTTTATCCTTCGTAATTTGTTCTATTTTACTAATATTCGTACTATTAATACCTCTTTCTCCTGTTACCTCCACATCATAAGGATGGGTATCAAAGCAACTGGCAAGAAAAGGTATCATCAAAGCTACGATAAACTTTAACTTAAACCTATTCATAACTATTGTATAAAATTATCTTTACCCTAAATAGTAATATTTTTACTTACCTATTAACCTATAATAAAATTCGGTTACAAAAATAAACTATTCAAGAATAATATCAATGTTCTATTTACGACAAAATATGATGAATTAAGGCGAACTATACTAAATTGCCATAATTTTTTTGCAAAAAGAGAACCATAAAAATAGATTTCACTTAACTCTTTTGTGCTCCGGCTAAGAAATCGCATCGCTAAAAAAATACATGTAGATAGGAGAAAATATCAGAAAATATCAGTATTTTTGCACAAAAAAAGAAAAATAACTATGCTTTTAGCTGCAGAACGAAGAGAAAAAATACTCGAAATGCTTCGCGAAGACGGGCATGTCAAGGTGAGCGAACTGAGCAAAGTGTTCGGTATCAGCGAAGTGACTATACGTCAGGATCTGGAGAAGCTGGAAGAGGAACAGCAACTGCGACGTGTACATGGTGGCGCTATCCTTAATAATGCCGGCAATAATGTTCGCGAATTCTCACTCGTTACTCGTGATCATCAAGATGCAAAACAGGCTATAGCTCGTGAGGCTGTAAAACTGATCAAGAATGGAGATACGATTATTCTTGATTCTGGTTCAACTACTACAGAAATTGCGCATCTTATTATGGGTTTCACCAATTTGACAGTGATAACTAATGCCTTGAATATCGCCATGATTCTGGGAAGCAATCCTGGCATCAATCTGCTAGTTACTGGTGGTGAATTCAAATCACCTACCCTCTCTTTGACAGGACAAAAAGCAGCAGACTTCTTTGTCAATCTTCATGCGGATAAAGTATTTTTGGCTACAGCTGGTATCAATATCGAGACAGGACTGACTTATCCGAGTGTAAGCGATCTGGTCGTGAAAAAAGCGATGATTGATGCTTCTGAACATGTATATCTGGTAGCCGACAGCAGTAAAATCGGCAAAAGTGCTTTTGCGTGTCTAGGCAGTCTGTCACTGGTAGATACCATTATCACTGACGATGCCATGACACTGAAAGATCAGGATCTGCTGCTCCGACAAAATATAGATATCGTCATCGCAAAATAACGGAATGAATAATCACTCTTGTGCTAAGATACTTATCTTATAGCTATCAATATAGAGTAAAAGTCATTTTTACATATTTTTTCCTATCATAAACATTAATCAACTATAAAATCTACCTTTTGGGCATATCGTATACCCCATAAGCCCTTTCTAATTATGACCACACAATTTCTTCCAATAGACTGAGGAATCTTGCCTGATTGATACCAAAAGGACATACCCAAATCTTTTATATATATTTTACTATAATATACCCACGAATCTGCCTGTTTACTTGGCACATATATTCCCATTTCATTACCAATCACGGTTCCAGTCTTTTTTATTTCTTCTCCTGAGGGAAAATATTGATTTGGAAGAACTATTATAGAAGCAATAACTACATAACTAACAAAAAACTTGCAAAAAAACTCAAAACATAAACTTAAAAAATTTTTAGTACTATGCTTAAACCATTTGATATATACAGAAATGCATAAAGACAATACTATTATAGCCAAATAATCATGCATCCACGGAATACAAATTGGGAGCAATGGATAGCTCGTACGTATAAGTATATCTAGAAAAGTTACTATAAATAAACAAATTGCCCACAGAAAAGCATTAAACCACAATGTCTTAAAAACATCTTTAATTAAAACCATAATTTTATTTTTTTATTATTTGACTATTCCTATCAAAAAAGGCTTTATTTACACCCCATATAGAATTTCCTATATTGAAGAGAGTCCACTTGTTAGAGTACCTTCTCCTGCTGATATAGCAACATCACTTTATGCCAGGTTACGAATAGTTTATAAAATGTATAATGCGTCGTAGCCTAGCTGCTCTGCATGAAGTTCTTAGTTGTCATATAAGTAGAATTAACATTATTGATCATACAATAAAACCAAATAATATCCCATATATTTTTTAATCTTTGCTTTATATTGGCTTTTTTCTTTATGGACAACAAGGTCTCCAGGCCATTCATAACCATCAATCGGCTGGTCTTTTGGAAGATGATAGATGATGCCATCTTGATAATCATCACAATATGAGCCTGCATTTTCAAAATACACAATTTTCCCATGAGAATAAAAAACAAAAGGCCTAGTACCCAAACGAAAATCATTCTTTCGTCCAAATCTACTATAAACTTCGTCTTCGCAAGGCGCATAGCTATATATTACTGCTGAGTCCCAAGGAAAATCAACATAATCGTTTATATCTATCTTAGTATCACCAGCAAGGACATCAAGATAAATCCGATCAGAAATGGATCTATGGCATGATGACAGCATCAATAACAAACACCACAACATAAATATATTCCTCATAATCAATGATTTAAGCCGTCATTATTACAATTGTTTAAAATCTCCATTTTTTCATAAAATTCTTGATCAGATATTTTCTGTTTTTCAACATGGAAAGTACCATCACGTCTTTTTTTTACTACATATAATCCCTGCTCATGAAAAGCCTTTAATACTTCACAAGCAAGATTATTCATTGTATTATGTGATTCTTTTTCTCCAACAGCCCTTCCTATTTTGTTATTTAACAAATCTACAGTCGTGTCGGCACCCTCTTTATCACTAGATGAAAAGTCTCGTTTCAATAAATTTACATTAACATTTAAACCCCAATAATTTGAATCTTCATGGGCTTTCCCTGCCAGTTCTGCAGTTTTCTTCAATAGAGAACGTAGACACATCTGATGTAACTTTTACATTCGAAACCACAAAGGTGGGGTCTACTGGCTACTTCTAATTTTATCTCTTAGTTCCATCGAAGAATAGAAATAAAATTTCGATTTGTTTTTCGACT
>OCTW011612567.1_pt1 | contig 20367 bp, 17 predicted proteins | sample 1539671 | NCBI WGS metagenome assembly OCTW01 (sample SAMN02144230, study PRJEB22623) | gut metagenome | biome: sheep rumen | host: Ovis aries | place: New Zealand
TGTTTGTTCTGATTGACGATGCAAAGATACGGCGGTTCTGCCAACATTCCAACTAATTAGGCTAGATTTCCCAAAAGTTGATGCGACAGGTTGGGAATAATGTGACAAACCGCCTCAAAGGCCCTGATTTCTGTCGTTAACGAAAACACATGAGCCTGGAAGAATGTGCAATTACTCAACGTTCTGGCTTTTGACAGAAGTAAAGCCGCAAATTAATCATTACCTTGGTACTTTTTTACGGCAAAAATGAAATGTTTGCAAAAACTTTCGTATATTTGCACCCACAGAACAAAAAAGGTAAGAGACGATGCCAGAAATTTGTAAATTCTTTGGAATTATCATTAGCTTATATTGGCGGGACCACAATCCACCACACATTCATTGCTCGTATGGAGAATACGAATGTACCATCAGTGTGCTTGATCGCGTGGTGAGCGGCAAAGCCCCGTCGAAAGTCATCGCCAAGGTGAACGAGTGGATGGACTTGCACGAGGCGGAAATACTTAGCCTCTGGGAGAAGGCTCAGAAGGGCGAGAAACTGGGACGCATTGAACCACTAAAGTAATAGGAGAACTGACACATGCTTAGAGTTACAAATGCAGATTATATAAAGGAATACGAATTACTGCTCACCTTCAGCGACGGCACGCGCAAACTCTGCGACCTAAAGCCCTACCTGACGGGCGAAGTCTTTGGCGAGCTACTTGACCACGACAAGTTCATCCAGTACGGCCTCACGGGCTACACCATTGAGTGGGCCAATGGTGCCGACCTTGCCCCCGAGTTTCTGCATGACATTGGACAGGGGGCGTAAGAGGTTTTGAAACAAGCTGAAAAGCAGAGGTTCTGGCCCAAGGTTAAATTAATATAAGAACTACAGCAATGAAACAATACTTAGATATACTTAACCGCATACTGACGGAGGGCGTCCGCAAGGGCGACCGCACGGGAACGGGTACCATCAGCATCTTTGGCACACAGAGCAGATACAATCTTGACGACGGTTTTCCGCTGCTGACGACGAAGAAGCTGCACCTGAAATCAATCATCTACGAGCTGCTGTGGTTTCTCAAGGGCGACACCAACGTGCGCTACCTGCAGGAGCACGGCGTGAGGATATGGAACGAATGGGCCGACGAGAACGGCGAGCTGGGCCCCGTCTACGGCCACCAATGGCGCTCATGGCCCGACTACCGGGGCGGCACCATCGACCAGATACAATACGTGATTGACCAGCTGAAGAACAACCCCACGTCGCGCCGCATGATAGTCTCGGCATGGAACGTGGCCGAGGTCAACGAGATGGCGCTGCCGCCATGCCACACGATGTTTCAGTTCTACGTGGCGCCGGCTCCCGAAGGCTCAGCAGAGAAAGGACGCCTGTCGCTGCAACTCTACCAGCGAAGCGCCGACACGTTCCTCGGCGTGCCGTTCAACATTGCCAGCTACGCCCTGCTGCTGCAGATGATGGCACAGGTGACGGGCTACGCCCCCGGCGACTTTATTCACACCACGGGCGACACCCACCTCTATCTGAACCATCTGGACCAGGCGCGCCTGCAGCTGTCGCGTGAGCCGCGTCCCCTACCCCGCATGGTGATCAACCCCGACGTGAAGTCGCTCTTCGACTTCCAGTATGAAGACTTCCAATTAGAAGGCTACGACCCGTGGCCGCACATCAAGGCCGACGTCAGCGTGTAAATGGGTGATGGGTGATGTGAAGTGCTTGTCAAAACTTCATACGTAGCATGAAGCGCACGCCATGCTTATGGGCCGTAGGCAGGTCAAGGTAGTTCAGTCGTCGGACGTACTCTACGTGTAGGAGTTTAAAGATATTATGTATGCCAAAGGCTACCTCCCAATAGGGGCGATGGGGGTCTAAGGTCTGGGTGATGGGTGATGGGTGATGGGTGTTGCGGTTCTTCTCTGTCAGGTCGCCCCACATGCAGCGGACGGTAATCCACTCGCGCCACTTCAGCTTGCGCAGCAAGGGTATGCGGTTGAAAATCTTGCCCGACAGGTCCCAGTCAATCATGGCCGAGGCATAGCGGTCGGTGAGGAACTCCATGTTGTTGACCAGTCCGAACATGTTCTCCGACATGATATACGAGAGGTTGGCCTCGGGCATGATCAGTAGCAACATAGGCACCTGGCTCCACTGTGCGGCAGCCTTTAGCCGTGTTTCCACCCTACCCCATCCGTGAGGCATCCAGAAGCGCTTATAGACCGTGGCCTCGGTCATGTGGAAACGGTGGTCGCCGCCCAGCAGGCCACTGATGCCGATGGTATGGCCCAGGGTGAAGACGGGAGCATCGCGCGAGACTGGGCGCCGCCGCTGCTTGGTATTGATATACGTTTCGCCGGGAGCCCAGCGCAGTGCGGCATGCAGCTCGGTGGTACGGAAAGGCTCAAAGTCAATGTTGCCGGCCGGCGCGTTGTGCTCGGTCTTCAGGCTCAGGGTGGTCTTCAGGCCGTTGTAGGTCTCGTATTCGAAGGCCAGCTGCTGGCGGTTGTAGAACATCATCTGTTCCACGCTGGCCCACTTGAACGAGGCGAAGACATTGTCTTTGTCGGTATCGAGGAAGCGGTCGCAGGGCGACATCACGTCGTAGGTCGACGTCAGCGAGATGGTGCGCTTGGGATATTCGCGCGGCAGATACTCCTTCTTGTTCAGCGACCATGTGATGTCGCCTTTATAGTAAGTCTTGCGAGAGCCCCAGCCGCGGGCCACATAGCCGCTGAGGAAGAGGTTGGAGTCGAGGTTGGCAGTGGTCTGTGCCGACAGGCGCGTGCGCAGGCCATCCACGAAGTTATGGCTGACGATGGTGTTGACAGGGCCGATGTCCACCTTTGAGGGGTGGCCCTTGGAACCCGTCTCCACGAAGTTCTCTATGAGCGCTTTCAGACCGACGAGCAGGAAGCCGAAGCCCTTCATCCGCTGCATGCCTTTCATAAACAAGTCCATCGACGCCTCGCTCTTAGTAAGGTCTACCTGACGGTAGCGCGCCCAGAAGTCATCGCCGCGCATCGAGGCGTTGGCGTCGCGCAGCAGTTTCTTGCTGCCTTTAAACAGTCGCTCGGGCAGCGGTGAGAAGTCGAAATCGCTCAGGCGCGTGGAGCGCACCACGGCAAACGACTGCATGAAATTCATCCAACGCAGCTCGGTAAACAGGTCGTCGGAGGTGAGCGCCCACGAGCCGTCGGGCAGGCGGGAGAACTCCTGCGAAAGCTTCATGCCGCTGACGAAGTTGACGTCGCTCGACGGGGGAATAGTCATCAGGCAGCGACGCACCTGATACGACGAGTCGGCCAGGATGAACAGCTCGCCGCGGAAGCCGAAGTCCTGTGCGTTGTTGGGAAGGAATGTGAGGTGGTAACAGCTGTCTCGGTCGACGCAGACGGTGTCTTCTATATAATAGCGGTAGAAACTGATGGCATCGTCGGCAATGGGCGAAGTGAACCGCTGGCGCAGCAGGCGTATCTTGTCGTCGTAGATGTTGACATCGCTGAAGACGTCGGCAAGCATGGTGGTCATGATGTCGCCGGTCTGAAACAGCTCGCTCACGCCCTGCTCCGTACTGCCGATGACAATGGTGCGGCGGTCGCGTGGAGCGCGGCGGTAGAGCTCCTCGGTGACCGTCTCCTGAACGGAGAAGGGCAGGATGAGCTTCTGGTTGTAGGGGCACACCTCCACTTGGTCAATGAGCCACTGCTTGCCGCGGAACGGCTGACGCTCGAAATGGCGCGGGGTGAGGTCGTTGACCGCCAGCATAATCTTCTGATATTTGTCATACTGATAATAGTCGCGGCTGGTGAGGTCGTTGTACTTCTTGGCAGCAATGACCTTACGCATGAGCTCTACGGCGGGGTTGTTCTTACGGCTGTAACGACTGCGCTGCGAGCGCACTTCGACATTCTTAATCTGCTGCGTGCGGTTAAACCACTGCGTGGTGTCGCGCGAGATGTCGGAGTTGAGCTGCGCGCTGGCAGGCTGAGCGAAAAGCAACAAGAGAAGCGCAACTATCAGTAGGCGCAGGATATCAGTCCATCTCTTCATCGGCATCATAGCCCCCCATTTCGCGCAGGGCATTGCGCAGCATGGTGTGCTGCTGATAGAGGTTGTTAACAGGCTCCTCTCCCTGGGTATAGTCGTGCATGGGCGACTTCAAGAAGAAGCTGAGCCAGCGCTGGGTGCCATAGCGTCCGGCGCGGGCGGCAAGGTCGATGAGCAGGCAGAGGTCAAGGCACACCGGCGCCGCCAGGATAGAGTCGCGGCAGAGGAAATTGATTTTTACCTGCATGGGGTAGTTCATCCAGCCGTAGATGTCGATATTGTCCCACGACTCCTTCCGGTCGCCGCGCGGCGGGTAGTAGTTGATGCGCACCTTGTGGTAATAGTCGGCATAGAGGTCGGGCTGGTCTTGCGCCTTGAGGATGGTCTCTAAGGTGGAGAGTTTCGACACCTCCTTGGTGCGGAAGTTCTCAGGCTCGTCGAGCACCAGGCCGTCGCGGTTGCCCAGAATGTTGGTTGAGAACCATCCGCCAAGCCCTAAGCAACGGGTGCTGAGGATAGGGGCGAAGCCCGACTTCACCAGCGTCTGACCGGTTTTGAAGTCCTTACCGGCAATAGGCACCTGCTGTTGCTCTGCCAGTTGCCACATAGCGGGTATGTCGACCGTCGTATTGGGGGCTCCCATGATAAAGGGACAGCCCTCGCTCAGTGCGGCATAGGCATAGCACATCGACGGGGCAATATGCTCGCGGTCGTCACGGCGCATGGCCGCTTCAAGGTCGCCGAGCCGGTAGTGTACCGCCTCGCTGACGGGCACATAGATTTCTGTTGATGCTGCCCACAGCACGACAATGCGGTCGCAGCCCTTCTCGCTCTTAAACCGCCGGATGTCTTCGCGCAGCATCTCTACCATCTGCCATCTGCCAGGAATCTCCTCCCCCCCTCCTTCGGTGGATGTCGGGGCGCTGTGTTTAATATGATTGCCCGTCAGCCGCTTGGCATAGTTGCGGTCGAAGGCCGCCGGCATGGGTACTATCTGTTCCAGCTCGTCGCGAACCGGGTCTATATCCTCGCGGCGCAGCACCTCGGCATAGACGGCACTCTGATAGGCGTTCTGCGGATAGACATCCCAACAGCCGAAGACGATGTCTGAGAGCCGGGCCAGCGGCACTATCTCGCTATATTTCAAATATTTCTTAGCCTCGCCGCGACCAACGCGCACACGGTCGTACTGGGTCATGGCGCCTATGGGTTTGGCCAGCGAGCGGCGCGCCATGAGCACGCCCGTCATCAATGTGGTGGCCACGGCGCCGTTGCCGACAACCAAGATGCCTAAACGCCCTGTGGCGGGCTTTATGTTTGTAAGTTTCATTGTTTCTGTTTTATATGGTTGTTAATGCAGATAAATCATCAATCACAAAGTCGGCGGCCGCAGTGTCTACAGCCTCCTCTGTCCACCGTCCATTGCTGAGAGTACCCCACGGCTCCCCCCGTAGCCACACCGTCAGGAAGCCTGCGGCATGGGCGGGCGCTATGTCGTTGGCCATGGAGTCGCCGACGACCACTATCTCATGGGGTGAAAGGCTTAAAGCCTTAGCCCCTAACAGGAATATTCGCTCGTCGGGCTTACGGACACCCACCACGGCCGACTCTATGACGGCAGAGAAAAGGTCGGCAAGCTGCATCTCGCGCAGCACCATAGGCATGTTGCCGTAGAAATTGGTAACCAACGCCTTGGGCGCTTTCAGCTGCCCGAGCACCCTACGGGCCTGAGCCGTATGTCTCACCGCCGAGGCATGAAGGTCAGCAACGATGGAGGTGACAGCCTCGGAGGCAGCGACACCACCGCAGCATGGCAGACCTGCTACGGAGGCCTCAGTTATCCCCATTGCCTCCAGCTGCATGGCCACCTTGATCTCTAAGGTCTGGCGAAACGTGAAGTCGGGCTTGATGACGGCCTCACGCCCCAAGCGGCGCTCCACGGCCACGTATGCCTCGCGAAACTGAGCCTCGCCAACGGGCAGGCCGGCACGCTCATAGGCATGCCAAAAGACGCGCCCCCAGTGGCATCCGTCGCTGTCGAGCGTTCCGCCATAGTCAAAGATATAACCTTTAGCATCCATCACTTATCACTTATCACTCATCACTTATCACTCATCACTTATCACTCATCACTTATCACTTATCACTAACGAAGCACTGCATGCTGCCGACAGATGCTCGTGCGTGCGGTGCATATATATATATATAAGGTTGAACACCGTAATCTCGAGCACGAAGTACACCCAGGGACAGTCTAAGAGAGCCGTGGTGTAGAGACAGATAGCCCGCAGGTTGAACGAGAGCATATTGCAATACTTCATCAGCGGACGACTACCCTGCAGGAACTGCTGCCTGACAGCCTCGTCGGGACGGGTCTGCTGCTGCCAGAGAGCAAAGAACCGCTGAAACAGCGGTGTACGCTTTTCCTGACTGCGGCAATAGTTGGCGTAGTTGTAAAAGAACAGCCGCCCCAAACGGTCGCTCTTAGGCAGCGACTCGTAGTGCTGGCGCTGCTGGCGGTAGTTGTCAAGTTCACTGCCTTCGCGGCCCAAAAGGAAGAAGAGATGCACCTGGCGGTAATAGTCGGCCAGCGATGCTTGGGGTGAATGACACAGAAAGCCTGCCACGGCGCCAAGCAACAGGATCCACGGCCCCCACACCATGTAAGAGCCGGGCATGGGCTGATGCCACAACCTGGCGACGAAGGCCACATAGATACTGACAAACCACAGGTCGCCAGAGAAGCCGTCGAGCATGCGACCGATGAGGGTCTTCTTGCCCGTGAGGCGCGCCATCTGTCCGTCGGTAGAGTCGCAGAAATTGGCCAGCATCAGCAACACCATGCCGCAGACGTTTGACCACAGGTCGGTGTAATGGAACATCCATCCGGCCCCTACGCCTAAGAAAATGGAGAGGATGGTAATGACGTTGGGGTGGATATCAAACTTGTTCCACAGCAAAGCAAAAGCCAGCCCGATGGGGCGGGTAAAATACACGTCGAGCCACTCTTCTGTGTCTTCCGACTTCATGGATGCTTTGAGCAGAGCCTTAAAGGATTTCACTATTTGACAATTTTACTATTTGACAATTTTACTATTTGACAATTATACTATTCTGCCTTCATAAGCGACAAAGCCTTTCCCACTATCGCCTTTGCGGCCTCCTCGCGGCAGGGCGAGAAACTGGGCCAGTCGTTGAAGTCGATGATGCAAAACGAGCCGTCGTCGCGCACGATAGCGTCGCCACCATAGACATCAATGCCGATTGCCATCGCCAACCGCTCTGCCGCTGACTGCAAATCCACGACGCAGGACGGTTTCTCACCGGCGCAGAATGGCTTCTCGTCAGCACTGGACGGTTTCGCCCCGGTAGGAAAGCAACGGAAGAACCCCGTGCCCCTGACACCATAGAACTTCACCTCGCTGCCCACGACATGGGCGCTGACCACATAGTCGGTGATACCCAGCAGCCGGAAATGCTCTATCCGGACATGCAGCGCTTCTTCGTCGGGTGCAAACACCACATCGCCGGCTGCCATGGCTCCCGTAGCATCGCCCCGTTTCAGCCAATAGCCGTGAGTTCCCTCTCTCGGCGGAGCAGGTATACCGGTCTCAGCCATCACCCGCTGCAGCGTGCTACGCCGACAGCGAGCCACACTCTCTGGTGTATTGATAACCCGGGCATCTACGCATGACAGCCGACAAAGAGTGGCCGGAAAGCGCCCCATGGTAAGCACCACATCGGCACTAACAAATTCCCCATCTATCAGCGAGCGTTCCGTTGTTACCGTCACAGCGTTGCCAGCCAGCTGCAACCGACCTACGACAGCCATCATAATGGCTTTATCCTTCTCTTCCGCCCCCGGCGAGAAGCAGGGGTCGCGTAATACCGACAGCACTTTCATCGCTGTAAATATTGCTCTGCCTTCACGATGTCGGCAGCATGGTCAATGTCGTAAACACGTCCGAAGGCCCACGACTTAAGCCGCAGACCGTCGGCGAGCAATGCCCGCTGGAAATTGCGCATGCGCTGTTCGCCACGCTCAGCGCACTGGCTCAGAGTGCTAAGTGCACGCGGTGTTAAGCCGTAGATACCAGCACTAATGTATCGAGGATGGTTACAACTATCATGAAACGCCAGAATGTCCATACTCTCATTTGTGCTCACATACAGCGGCCGCTCGTCGTCCACATAGTCGGTGACGCCCATCAGGCCGTCATAGCCGTTGGTCAGTGCCTGAACAAAGGCCACCATATAATCGGCAAACTCACGCTCATCGAACACCGTATCAACGGTAGTCAGCACGAAAGGCTCATCAGCCTCAAGCAATGGCGTCAGTTCCAGAAACGAGTGCATGGAACTAGGAGTACTCCTGACGACATAGCGCAACATAGGGTAGCACCTCTTCAACGCCTCAACATGACTCTCCACCAGCTTATCCGGGCGACACACCACACTGATAGCTGTGCTTCCATGAGCGGCGAAGATCCGTACAAGACGGTCTATCAAACATTCGCCGCCCACCTTCACCAACGGCTTAGGGGCGGCAATACCTTCATGACACAGACGCGAGCCTTCGCCCGCAGCTATTATAGCATATTGCATGTCAGCCTCAGCAGCTTTACTAAATGGGTAACTCTACCCAGAACTTTGAACCTTCGCCCAGCTTAGACTCCACCTTGACGTCGCCACCCATACTGTAGGCCATTGTGCGACAGATGCTCAGTCCCAATCCAGCGCCGGGAATATACTCATCAACCTTGAAGAAGCGCTCGAATACGCGCTCCAGATGCTCGGGGGCTATACCCTTGCCAGTGTCCTGAACCCAGATGCTGATACGCTTGTTGGCCGGAGCGTCATAACCCACGATGATACTACCCTGCGTGGTGAACTTCACGGCATTGGCCAGCAGATGGGTCATAATTTCGGTGAACCGTCCCAGGTCGGTGGTAATAGGCTGCGACCCTTGGGGGAACATCGTCGAGAGTGTCACGCCGGGCTGCGCCTTTGAGGCATAGTCGTCCACCTCAGCGCGAAGCACGTCGTTCAGGTCAAAGGCCGTCATGACGAGCTGCTCCTTGCCTGACTCTATCTTAGAAATGTTCATCACATCGTCAATGATTCGCAGCAGCTTCTGGTTATTTTCCTGAATCAAGTTAATCAGCTCGCGACGCTCGTCGTCGCCGGTGACGTCAGGCAGCACACTGGTGAATCCAATGATAGCGTTCAACGGCGTGCGTATCTCGTGGCTCATGTTGGCAATGAATGCCGACTTCAGGCGGTCGCTCTCCTCAGCCCTGTTGCGGGCTTCCACGAGAGCGGTCTCCATAGCCTTGCGCTCATCGATGCGCATAGAGGTGCCTACCACTCTCAGGGGCAGGCCTTCGGTGTCGCGCGCCGACACCGTGGCGTAACTCTCAGTCCAGTAATAGCTGTCGGTATGGGCAATCTTCATTCGGCTGATTTCATGGTAGTCGTCCTTACGTCCCTGACAGAGGTTCTCCAGCGACTTGCGGATGCGCATTTGGTCGGCTTCTACCATCGCCGCCACCAAGTCGTCGAGAGTGGTGCCGGGCATAGGCACAAAGCAGTCGTTGCGCTCACGGTAGTCATTGTCATAGGTGATGCTCTGTGCCGGCACATCAATATGCCAAGTGCACAGGCGCATAGCCTTCAACACGAACTCATACTCTACATTGTGCTTCTTAATCTTTGCCAACTGCTGAAGCTCTGACATTAGCTGCTCTTCCACCTTACGCTGGCGGAAATAAGTGACAATACCTAAAAGCAGCAGGATAAGACCTACCACCCATACGGCTATCTCGGTGCCGAAACTACTGGTCTGTGTGATTAAGAATTGCTCTAACATCAGCGCAAAAGTACATATTTTTTTTGATATTGGGAAATATTTCTCGAAATATTTTGCTTTTGTCTCGTTTTTATTGTATCTTTGCCGTCCGAAAGGGGGCGACGGCCTACTTTCACTCACAGAAATTACGCATTTTTTATTTTTTTAATGGAACAAACATTTGAGATTATCGCCAAGACCTTTATGGGGCTGGAACCCGTGTTGGCGAAAGAACTGACCCGACTGGGGGCTAACGACGTGACAATAGGACGGCGCATGGTGTCGTTCACCGGTGACAAGGAAATGCTGTACCGGGCTAACTTCCAGTTACACACCGCCATCAAGATTCTTAAACCTATCAAGCACTTCAAGGCCCGCAGTGCCGATGACGTGTATGATGAAATCAAGAAGATAGACTGGACGACCTATCTCGGCAACGACAAGACCTTTGCCGTTGATGCCGTGGTGTTCTCTGAAGAGTTTCGCCACTCTAAATTTGTTAGCTACAAGGTAAAGGACGCCATCGTTGACCAATTCCGCGAGAAGACCGGCAACCGTCCTAACATATCGATATCTAATCCCGACCTGCGTCTGCATGTACATATTGCTGACGACCGCTGCACACTATGTCTCGACTCCAGTGGCGAATCCCTGCACCGCCGCGGTTACCGGCAGGAGACCATGGAAGCGCCGCTCAACGAGGTGCTCGCCGCCGGCATGATTTTGCTCACGGGATGGCAGGGCGACTGCGATTTCATCGATCCGATGTGCGGGTCGGGCACACTGCTTATCGAGGCTGCCCTCATTGCTCACAACATGGCGCCGGGACTCTTCCGCAAGGAGTATGCCTTTGAGAAGTGGGCTGACTTCGACGCCGACCTCTTTGACCGCATCTACAACGACTGCGAGGACAACGAGCGTGAAGCCAAATGCCACATCTACGGCTACGACATCGACATGAAGGCCGTCAACACGGCGCGACGCAACGTGCAGGCCGCCGGCCTGAGCAGCACTATCACCATTGAGCAGCAAGACTTCAAGCTGTTTAAGCAACCCCAGAACAAAAGCATCATCGTTACCAACCCACCCTACGGCGAGCGTATCTCCACGCCCGACCTGCTGGGCACCTACAAGATGATTGGCGAGCGGCTGAAGCATGAGTTTACCGGCAACGACGCCTGGATACTCTCCTATCGCGAGGAGTGTTTCGACCAGATAGGTCTGAAGCCCAGTATCAAAATTCCCCTTTACAACGGTTCGCTGGAGTGCGAGTTCCGTAAATACCAGATGTTCGACGGCAAGATGAAGGTATTCCGCAGCGAGGGCGGCGAGGTGAAGAGCGACGAGGAGAAGCGCCTGATGGCCGAGAAGCACCGCTTCAAGAAGCATCGCGAATTTAAGCAACGGCTCGATGAGCAGGAGCAGAACGAGGAGGGCGACATCCGCTCGTTTACCTTCCACCGCCACGACATCAAGGGCAGCCGCGACGACAAAGACGGGCGCGGTTTCAAGGGCGGCCGAGACTTCAAGGGAGGCCGCGACAGCGACGGCAAGGGTGGCCGCGACTTCAAGGCAAAAGGTTCGCGAAACTTCCGCGACAAAGGTTTTGAGCGCGGCGGCAAGCGTAGTTTTGACAAGCGGAAAAACAGATTCGGCCATGACGACGAAGATTAAGACCCTGCTGCTGTTACTGACTCTCGCCATGCCTATGACTGCTCAGGAAAAACTCTTCACCCTCGAAGACCTCAACTTCGGCGGCACCAACTACCGCAACCTGCTGCCCCGCAACCTGTGGCTCACGTGGTGGGGCGACCAGCTGATGTATCAGGATGCCGAGGAGGGCGGCACCATCGACAACAAGGGCCGGCGCAAGCCGCTCTTCACCCTTGATGGCATCAACCAGCTGATGACGGCCACCACCGACAAGGAGAAACGTGTCATCCACAGCGCCATGAGCGCCACCTACCCCTATGCCGACAAACCGCTGGTGCTGCTGGGTAACGGCAAGTTTCAGATACTCTATAACTTCAAGCAGCAGACCATTGAGTGGGTGCAGACCACCGAGATGGCCACCACTCAGGAGTGGAGCCCCGCCAGTCGCGCCCTGGCCTACAAACAGGCTGACCAGCAACTCTACGTGCGTCAGGACGAGCAGGAGGTGAAACTCACCACCGACGGCTCTCGCCAGATTGTCTACGGCGAGGCCGTCCACCGCAATGAGTTCGGTATCGACAAGGGGCTCTTCTGGAGCCCCGACGGCCAGCGGCTGGCTTTCTACCGTATGGACCAGTCGATGGTGGCCGACTACCCTCAGGTAGACATTTTTCACCGCGAGGCATCTTACGAGCCCGACAAATATCCTATGGCCGGCATGACCAGCCACACGGTGACCATCGGCGTCTACGACCTTAACAGCCACCGCACCGTCTACCTCAAGACGCCGCAGTCGAAAGACTATCAGGCCGTCGAAGGTTCCTCCTTCGACAACCAGCCCGTCTACTTCACCAACATCGCTTTCTCGCCCGACGGCAAGACTATCTACCTGCAGGAGCTTAACCGCGCCCAGAACGACTGCCGCCTCGTGAGCTACGACGCCACCACGGGCGACCGCATAGCCGAGCTCTACCGCGAAACCAGCGACAAATACGTAGAGCCGCTGCACCCCATACAATTCTTGCCCTGGGACGACACAAAGTTTATACTACAGAGCCAGCGCGACGGCTACAACCACCTATACCTTTATAATATAAACGGTGAATGTATCAGGCAGCTGACCAAGGGCGAGTGGGTGGTTCAGGAAGTGATGGGCTTCAACGCCAAGCAGAAGACCGTCATCTTCGCTGCCAACAAATACCATCCGCTGCATCGCTGGCTTTACAGCGTGGCCACCGACAATGGCAAGATCACCGAACTGGTGACGGCCGACGGTGTGCACTACGGCCAGCTGTCGCCGTCGGGCAACCGCCTCGTCGATAAATATTCGGCACCCACCAAGCCCCGCAACATCGACGTCATCTCCCTTCACCCGTCGCCCGTCGCCCATCACCTGTTAGAAGCCACCGACCCGTGGAACGGTTACCAGCAGCCCCTCTTCGAGTGTGGCAGCATCAAGGCGGCCGACGGCAAAACAGACTTGTACTATCGCATGGTGAAGCCCGCCGACTTCGACCCTGACAAGAAATACCCCACGGTGGTCTATGTCTACGGCGGGCCGCACGCCCACAACGTCAACGCCTCGTGGCACTGGGCCAGCCGCTCGTGGGAGACTTACATGGCACAGAAAGGCTACATCGTATTCATACTCGACAACCGCGGCTCCGAGAACCGCGGACGCGACTTCGAGCAGGCCACCTTCCACCAATTGGGCCAGGTGGAGATGCAAGACCAGATGGCGGGCGTCGACTACCTGCGCACGCTGCCCTACGTCGACATGCAGCGCCTCGGCGTGCACGGCTGGTCGTTCGGTGGATTCATGACCATCTCGCTCATGCTCAACTATCCCGACGTGTTTAAGGTGGGTGTTGCAGGCGGCCCGGTCATCGACTGGAAGTGGTACGAGGTGATGTATGGCGAGCGCTACATGGGCACGCCACAGACCAACCCCGACGGCTATGCCAAGACGAGCCTCATCGGCAAGGCTGGCCAGCTGAAAGGCCGCCTGCAGATTATCACCGGCTATAACGATGCCACCGTAGTGCCGCAGCACTGCCTGTCGTTCATTGACGCCTGTGTGAAAGCCGGCACGCAGCCCGACTTCTTTGCCTATCCCGGCGAGGAGCACAACATGCGCGGACATGCCTCGGTACACCTGCACGAGCGCATCACCCGCTATTTCGACGACTACCTGAAATAAACATCCTAATATGAGAAAAACGATATTGGCGGCACTCTCGCTGGCAGTAGCACAGACAGCCGCTGCCCAGACGAAGACCGAAGTTACGCACTTTCTGATGACCGGTCCATACGCCGTTGCCGCACCGCTGGCGGCCGACACGGTAGACCTCAACGGCAAGAAGTTTGACGACCAGACGCTGCAGAACGCCCTGCCCTGGCAGGTAGAGCCTACGGGCACATTCCAAGGCGCCGTGCTGCCGTCGCTGCCCGACCAGAAGTCGGTGGGCGTGCTGACGTTCTACATCAACAACAGCAGCTATGTGAAAGGCAAAATCAACGTCAAGGGACCTAAGCACTACAAGCTATTCATTGACGGCCAGGAGGCCGGCGGCGAGCTGAAGCTGGCTCCCGAGCATCATACCTTGGCCATACGCTATCTGGCAGAGCCGAAGGATACCGACAGCATCAGCGTGACGCTGGACACGCCCATAGCCTTAACGCCAACCACCGAAAAGCAACATCCATACATGGTACACGACCTGACCGACGGCCACCGCGTAAGAGGCGCGTCGCTCTCGCCCGACGGCAAGATGGTATGCCTGAGTTTTCAAACTACCGAGCGCGGCGGCAACTCGCGCTGGGACTACGAACTGCGCGACGTGAAGAGCAGCCGACTCATCAGCCGACCCACTCACAGTCCTTACTGGATGCCGCGCACGACGGCCTGGATAGAAGAGACAAAGGAACAGGGATTGCGCGTACTATATAAGGTGAACCCGCTGACCCTTGAGCGCACCCGCTGGACCGCCGGACTGCCCGAGGGCAGCTATGAGGTGAGCCCCACCGAGGATTACCTCATCATGACCGTGGCCGAGAACGGGCCGAAGGAAGACCGGCAGGTGTTCCAGGTGCTCGAGATGGACGACCGGCAGCCAGGCTGGCGCAAGCGCACCTATCTGATGAAATACGACGTGAAGACCGGCGTCAGCCAGCGTATCACTTTCGGCCCCAAGGGGCAGTATCTGCACGACATATCGGCCGACGGCCGCCACCTGCTCATAGGCTCGTCATACTCGCGACTGGAAAAGCGGCCTACGGAGGTGCAAGACCTATACCTGATGGACGCCCAAACGCTGAAAGCCGACACGCTGCTGCGCGGCGAGGGATTCCTGGCCGAAGCGCAGTTCTCGCCCGACGGGCGGCAGATTCTCCTCAAAGGCTCGCCGGAGGCGTTCAACCGCATCGGCTGTCAGCTGCCGCAGAACGTCACGCCGAGCATGTACGACTATGAGCTGTTTCTCTACGACATAGCCTCGCGCCAGGTGACGCCGCTGACCAAGGACTTCGACCCCTCAGTATCTACCGTTACATGGTCGGCGGCCGACGGCAACATCTACTTCACCGCCGAAGACCGCGACTACGTGCGCATGTACTCCATCACGGCTCCCTTCTCACCGCTCACCGCCCACCACTCTCCCCTACCCCTGCAGGGCGACAACGTCTATCGCTACGACATCGCCTCACAGGCCAGCGTGCTGACCTACCTCTCGTCGGGCACGATGACGCCTACTTCTGCCTATACCGCCAGTCTCTCAAATCTCAAACCTCAAACCTCAAGCCTCAAACCTCAAAAGTCAAACGTCACCTTATACGACGGCCGCGCCGACTTTGCCGACGCTGAGGTGGGCACCTGCCAGGACTGGAACTTCACCAACTCCAACGGCGACACCGTCTACGGCCGCCTCTACCTGCCTAAAGGCTTCGACGCCGCAAAGAAGTACCCCATGATAGTCTACTACTACGGCGGCTGCTCGCCCGTCTCACGCTATTTCGACTCCACCTACTCGCCCCAGCTGTGGAACTCCTTAGGCTACGTGGCCTATATCCTGCAGCCCAGCGGCTGCTCGGGCTTCGGACAGCAGTGGTCGTCGCGCCACGTGAACACCGCCGGCGGCACACCTGATGCCAACGGCAACGTGGCAGGCGGCACGCCCGCAGGCGACATCATTGAGGGCGTGAAGCAGCTCTGCGCCGAAAAGACGTTCATCGACGCCACCAAGGTGGGCTGCATGGGCGCCAGCTACGGCGGATTCATGACCATGTACCTGCAGACCGTCACCGACATCTTTGCCGCCGCCGTCAGCCATGCCGGCATTGCCAACCATACCAGCTACTGGGGCGAAGGCTACTGGGGCTACAACTACAGCGAGGTGAGCATGGCTAACAGCTACCCCTGGAGCCACCGCCAGCTCTATGTCGACCAGAGTCCGCTCTTCCGTGCCGACAAGATTCACACGCCGCTGCTGCTGCTCCACGGCACCGCCGACACCAACGTGCCCCCGATAGAGAGCCTGCAGATGTTCACCGCCCTTAAGCTCTTAGGCCGCGAAGTGGCACTGATACAGGTGGAAGGTGAGAACCACCATATCCTCGACTACCAGAAGAAGCTCAAGTGGATAGCCACGCAAATGGCTTGGTTCCAGAAATGGCTAAAGGACGACCCTACATGGTGGGACGCCCTTTATCCGAAAAAACATCTATAATGCCACAGCCTCCCCTTGCGCAGGGGGAGGCTTTTATCTTGCCCTATATATACGCACACTGTAGTAAAGAGCTACAGCCAACAGCAGGCCGACCGAGCCAAAAACCGGCCAGGGCGAAGGCGACTCGAAAAACAGCAGCGTCGCCGGAATAGACAGCGTCAACAGCAGCACCACAAGAGCTGCAACACGCGTCGAGCGAATGGCCAGTTCCGTCTGGCGCAGGGTCTTCACCTCTACGGGCATATTGACCAGGTGGGGGTGGTAAGCCACCACAAGCAGCAACACCCCTACCCCCGTAATTATGAGACAGGGGACGAGCAGGCCCCACGGCGAACCGTAACCGTTGGGATGGCCGTGAGCATCAAAGTGGGTGGCTATCACGTCGGGGGCCTTGCTGAGCATCAGGATGATGAGCGCCCAGACGACGAGGGCTATTACGAGGAAGGCTACCTCAAAGACGGTGCCCTCCGTAGTGCGGTTGACTTTTATCTTCTGTCGCTCCATGTCTTGCCTCTCGGGCACTTGTCTTACAATCTCTTGTTTCTCTCTCACCGGTAGAAACTCCTTGTTTCCCATTGTCCTATGTGTTATTAATGGTTAACGGCATGATAAAATTTGATATTGCAAAAATATCTACTTTTCTCTGGATATCAATACGCGTGGGCAAAACTTTAACAATATTTAGTTGTAAGCAAGTTGCTGTTTGTTCAAGAGCATTGATGTCTCACGCAGACATATTGGCGATTTTGGAAGACAAGCACTTGAACTTGAACTTCTCGAAGTTTCAACAGTGATTTTCTGAGTGGTAAGTTTGGCAATGTCACAAATAATGCTTAACTTTGCACGCAGTAAGACTAACATGTAAACAGCTATGATTACCGTTGCCAACCCCATCTACGACGTCGTGTTCAAGTATCTGATGGCCGACGAACGTATAGCGCGTACCATCCTCTCGGCTCTACTGAAGAGGGATATCACCAGTGTACAGATGCGTCCCCACGAGTATGTCAACGACAAGGGGACCGACATAACCATCTTGCGTATCGACTTTGCCGCCACGGTGCTCACTGACGACGGCAAGGAGCAGCTGGTGCATATCGAGGTCCAGAAGACGTGGCTCGACTCTGAGACACAGCGCTTCCGCCGCTACCTGGCCGTTCAGTATGAGAATCCCGACAACATGCGGCGTGGCCACGAGGGGCCGTATGCCGTGCCCATGATCATGGTCTACCTGCTAGGCCACCGCGTGGGCGACATCGAGGAGCCTGTGCTCTATGTACAGCCCGAACCGCGAAGCTATGACGGCAAGAGGGTGACCCATGGCGTTCCCAACCAGTTTGTCGACAGTCTGACGCACGAGAGCGTCATCGTACAGATACCACTGCTGCACGGGCAGGTGAATACAAAGCTCGACCGCGTACTGAGCATCTTCGAGCAGACGCACAAGGTGCGCGGCAATGCCAAGTTGCTCAATCTAGACGATACACTCTACGAGGGCGATGCCGACATGCAGCGCATCCTCAGCCGACTGTCGAGTGCTGCCGCCGACCCGGCTATCCGTCATGACATGGCTACTGAGGAGGAACTATTTTCTGAGATTGACAAGCGCGATGAAGACATTCTGATACGTGACCGTCGCCTAGCCGAGCAAAAAGTACTGTTGGACGAACGCCAGACGCAACTCGACGAGCAGAAGAGTCAGATTGACGAGCAGAAGAGTCAGATTGACGAGCAGAAGAGTCAGATTGACGAGCAGAAGAGTCAGATTGACGAGCAGAAGAGTCTTATTCGTACATCGGTGAAACTATTTGCAGACATGGGACTATCAGCAGATAGCATCGCTGCAAAACTGGGTATCAGCGAGGATACTGTACAGACGCTGCTATCATAGTGTTTTTTAAAAAACGATTATTCCAGTTAAGAAAAGAGATGTTGCTTTTGCAACATCTCTTTTCTTATTTTCGTTTCCAATTCTCACCGCTGGCGGCGTGCAAATCCTGGCTGGTCGCTGGGGGTGTCGTAGGGATTATCCATATCTGTGCCGCCTTGGGCGTTGAAGGCTGGCTGGCACACGGTGAGCACCAGCGTGTCTTTGTCGGCGTAGAACGTCAACTCCTGCTGGCGTGTTGCCGCCGTTCCATTTTCCTGCCACAATAGTTTCACTCGCGGTGCGCCACTCTGATAGGCCAGCACGTCGGCTATCAGCCACTCGGCATGGCCGTCGGTTCGGCTTATCTGCGACGTCAGTCCCGTCAAGGCAATGATTGCCTCCGCGGCCCGTGGCGTCAGGTCGTAAGTCATCGACAGATGTTTTCCTGATGCTGGCGTCGGAGTCGGAGTTGGCGTGGGAGTTGGCGTCGGTGTCGGAGTCGGTGTCGGAGTCGGAGTCGGAGTCGGAGTATCAGGCTCGCTGCCACCACCTCCGCCACAACTCCACAGAGTTGCGGCGAAGAGGCATATCATTATCAGTTTTATTGTTCGTTTCATCATTTATCATTTATCATTTATCACTTATCACTTATCATTTATCACTTATCATTTATCACTTTCTGCTTGTCCTTGATATAGATGCCCTTGGCACGAGGTTTTTCTACGCGCCGGCCCTGCAAGTCAAACCATTTACTATTTGACAATTGACTATTTACTATTTCGGCTACGCCGTCGGCAAAACCATAGAAGCTGCGCGAGGCGCTGCCCTTGGGAATAGCCAGCCAGGCGCGGTGAGCCTCCGAGCGGAAGGCCCCCTTCTCCTTGTTGGCCGGATACCATCCGAACCACTTCTCCAATGCCGTACCCGCTGGGCCGTAGCAAGCCTTATAGAAATAGCTGCTCACTGGGGCGGTGGTGGTCGTCGCCTCGTCGCTGCCGTTCAGCAGGTTCTCGCCGTTGTAGGGCGCTGCCTCACTGACGCTCGTCAGCGTAAAGGTGCCCGCCGTGTGAGCCGTGTTCTCTATGGCCACGGCCGTCGCCTTAGGCACAATGCCGTCGGTCAGTTCCACATATCGGATGCCGCCCTGCTGGTTGTTGTCGGCCGTCACCACATAGGCCTTCAGTCCCGACGGCAGACGGTAGTTCACCTGCGAGTCGTAGAACGTGCACCAGCCGGCGCCACTGGCGCTGATGGCAGTGGTCGCCACCTCCTCTTGGACGAAGTATTCAAAGCTTACGATGTCGCTCTCCTGCATCACGCCCTTCACGGCGTAGGCCTTCAGCACCAGGTGGTCGTTAATGGTGATAGCCCCCGTGTACTGCCGCCGCGTGCCGTTCTCGTCGCAGGGGCAGCTGCCGTCGGTGGTGTACCAGATGGTGGCACCCTCCGTCTTGCAGCGCAGCTCCACCGTTGCGCCGCGGCTCACGGTGGTGCCGCTGATGCGCGTGGCCGTCGGCACCTCCACCTTCATCATCGTGCTGTCCACCTGCGTGGTGTCGCGCTCTACGGGCAGCGTGTCGCTCATGACGGTGAACTCCTGCTGGAAGTCGCTCTCCATCTGCAGACCGGCATAGCTCTCCACGCGGCGGCTCACGGTGAGCACCACCTTGTCACCCTGAGCCAGCGGCGAGAGGTCGGTGGCGAGGGGCAGGAAGGCCACCTTCGATGCCAGTCTTACGCCTGGCTTCTGGTAACCCTCGTCGGCGTTCATCAGCTGCAGGGTGCCCCCTAAGGCCTCGCCGCCCTTGGTGACGCTGATGTTCTGGCGCGTCAGCGTGGCCGGGTCCATAAACTTGTCGAACTCCACCTCGATGGCGTTCTTATAGGCCGTCACCCGCTTCACCTCGGGCTGGCGCAGCTGCGTCATGCCGATGTTCACGTCAAGCTGCGGCGGCGGCACGGGCAGCCACTCTGAGTAGGCCGTCTCGTAGCCTTGCTTTTCAAACTTCACCTGCCACAGGCCACGGGGCACGTCCCAGCCGTACTTTCCTTCGACGTCGGTGAGCTGCGGGTTCACCTGCTCATAGTTCTCGGCATCCCACACCACGGTGCGCTCATACAGGTCGCCATACATATCCTCCACCTCTTCTTTATAGTAGCAGGTGGCGGTGACGCCCTCCAGACGGTTGCTGCTCACACCCTCGTAGACATAGCCCGA
>OCTW011531969.1_pt1 | contig 20357 bp, 22 predicted proteins | sample 1539671 | NCBI WGS metagenome assembly OCTW01 (sample SAMN02144230, study PRJEB22623) | gut metagenome | biome: sheep rumen | host: Ovis aries | place: New Zealand
CTGGAAGCCCTGAGCCGTCGCCGGATCAGCCCGGCCGGAAAGCTCCGGAGGAGCTTTAGGTTCTGCGGAGGAAGTTCTCAGCCATACGGGTTCCAGAGGCGCAATTTTTTTCTAGGTACTATGTAAAAAATGGATTTCCGCCCAAGGCGGGAAAATTAATACAGGGGGGTCAAAAAATGAAATTTTCAAAAAAAAACGTTCGATTTTTAAAAGTTTGGCAGTTTTCGCAGGGTAAACGTGGTAAATTCATATCATGAGATTTCAGCCGATGGCAAAGAGCCACCGGCTTTTTTGATGGATATGTTTGCTAAACAGTTGCTAGGGCTCTTTGTCCTATCAACACCGGAAGTGTGAAAGCCGGTATAAAAATACTCATGGCGGGCTATGCCCGCTATATGGGGCTATGGTGTATGGTGCACGGTCTAGTGCAAAGACTGAGCGGTTCAATTCCGTAAAGCCCAATTAGAAAACAACACGCAAGGAGGTGTACGGATGGCGAAGCGGAGCAATGCAAGAGACACCGCCAAAGCTGAGTACATCAAACAGATGAGCGCTGGCGGTAAGGTCAATCTAAAAGAACTTGCCGATACAGTGGGAGTTTCTTATCAGACCTTAAGAAACTGGAAGACAAAAGACAAATGGGATACTGAACTTCCGAAGAAAAAAAGAGGAGGACAGCCCGGCAATACTAACAGTAAAGGTCGCAGGAATGCAGCAGGGCACCATGACGGTGCACCGAAAGGGAACAAGAATGCAGAGAAGGATGGCGCTTACAGCAAGATCTATTTCGATATGCTGACGGATGCAGAAAAGGAGCTGATGGAAAAGACTCCCATGGGAGGGCGCGAAGCTCTGGAACATGAAATGCAGATACTGAAGTATAGGGAACACAAGATCCTTACAAAGATTGCAGAGTATGAGAATGCACCTCAGGACGAGCTTTATCTATCCAGCGTAATGGATATGAGGGTTCCGGCAGGGAAAGGCAAGGCTAAAAAGGATGGTGCCACTCAGCAGATGGGAATGTACACGAAAGATTCAGCATTTAACCGTGTCATGAAGCTGGAAGAAGCACTGTACAAAGTCCAGGGCAGGATAGCGACCATCGCCAATGCTCTGAGAGCTCTTGAAGAGTCCGGACAGAGGATAGGACTTGAAAAAGAGAAGATAGAGATCATGAGGATGCGTACCACAGGCGTGGTTGACATAGATATCGGGGAAGGAGACATAAGTACGGATGAAGCTTTACACGATTAAGGTTGTCGCTCAGTGGCTTAACGTTACAGAAAGAAGAGTCAGACAGCTTAGGGATGAAGGCGTTCTGAAGGAAGAATCTCCAGGGCTTTACGATCTTCAACAGTGTGTCCTGAGGTACATAGTGTATCTGAGGCGCGGAAGTTCAGAGCTTAACGACGAAAAGACCAAGCTCACAAAGGCAAAGCGGGAAGCTGCAGAGTTTGAGAACGGCATCATGAGGGGAAGCCTCCACAGGACAGAAGATATAGAGAATGGTCTCAAGACCATATTCCTGAATATCCGCTCAAGGATGCTTGCGCTCCCTGCAAAGTTAAGCCCGGAGCTTTCCACCATGAGCGGAGACCAGGGAAAGATATTTGACAGGTTGAAAAGCGGAATAGATGAAGCACTGGAAGAAATAAGCGATTACAGGAACGTTCTCGCAGAGGTAAAGGACGAGAATGGGAAAACTGATTGATTTACCGGAAGATACCATCGACATGCTGGCGCGATGCGTATCGGTTTTGAAACCGCCTCCGGAGTTGACATTATCCGAATGGGCGGACAGATACAGGATGTTATCACCGGAAGCTTCGGCGGAACCGGGACGATGGCATACAGACAAGGCACCATATCAGCGTGAGATCATGGACGCTATCGGCGACCCTCATGTAAGGAAAGTGGTGATAATGTCGGCGGCGCAGATAGGAAAAACGGATGCATTTATCCTGAACACCATAGGTTACTACATGGATTATGCGCCTTCTCCGATGCTTGTTATGCAGCCGACTCTCGACATGGGACAGACATTCTCAAAAGACCGTCTGGCACCGATGCTGAGGGATACACCGGAACTTAAAGGACTGGTGGATATCAAGTCGAGATACGCCGGAAATACCATCCTGAAAAAGAACTTCCCCGGTGGCCATATAACCATAGTCGGTGCCAACAGTGCGACAGGCCTTGCCTCAAGACCTATCAAGGTGCTTTTGGCGGATGAGGTTGACAGATATCCGAAGACAGCCGGCACCGAGGGTGATCCGTTATCCCTCGCTCAGAAGAGACAGACAACCTTCTGGGACAAGAAAACCGTAATGGTCTCAACGCCTGTTATCAAGGACGATAGCAGAATCGAAACGGAGTACAAGCTGAGTACTCAGGAAGAATGGAATGTTCCATGCCCGGGGTGCGGACATTATCAGCCTCTTTTATGGGCGAATGTAGTATTTGACAAAGAGAACCCGGATGCAGAAGTCCGTATGAAGTGCGAACGATGTGGAAAGGAGTTTGGAGAGTATGACTGGAAAGCTCAGGGAATAAAGGGAAGATTCGTAGCCGCAAACCCACAAGCGGAAGCAAGAGGGTTCCATCTCAATACATTGGCATCCACTTTCTGCGGATGGAAAGAGATAGTCCAGAAGTTTCTAGTTGCAGATCAGCAACTGAAACAGGGCAATCCGGAAGGCATGAAGGTATGGGTAAACACAGAGCTTGGGGAGACCTGGGAAGAAAGAGGCGAACGTCTCGAAGACAACGAAATCATGTCGAGACGTGAAGTATATGAGGCTCAGGTGCCGGAAGATGTACTTCTTCTTACTGCCGGAGTTGATACTCAGGATGACCGTTTCGAGGTCGAAGTGGTCGGATGGGGAATCGGCAAAGAAAGCTGGGGCATCAGATATCAGCGTATATACGGAGACATGCTTGGCGAACAGATATGGCGTGATCTTGACATGTTCCTTTTACAGACCTTCTACAAGAAGGATGGCACAGGACTGAAGATTACAGCAGCATTCATCGATTCCGGAGGACATCACACAAATGAAGTCTATGCCTTTACGAAACAAAGATGGGAACGACGTGTATGGGCTCTCAAGGGGCGGGGCGGTCCAGATGTACCGTATCTCAAGAACCCGTCAAGAAACAACAGGGAAAAGACACCACTTTTCGTAGTCGGCGTTGATTCAGGTAAAGCACTCTTATATCAACGGCTCAGAGCTACCACGCCGGGACCGAACTACTGCCATTTTCCTCTGAATGAGGGAACGGGATACGATGAAGCCTACTTCAAGGGACTTACATCGGAGAAGATGGTAGTTCGGTTCCGGAAGGGCAGAGCCGTGACGACATGGGAGATCATAGACCATGAACACAAGAGAAATGAGGCACTTGATTGCAGAAACTATGCACAGGCAGTCATGGAAGCCATCAATCCGCCACAGCTCATGATGGAACCTGAACAGCCACAGACTAAGCAGCCTAAGGGCAGAAGAAAGATAAGCGGAGGAATCTAACATATGGCGATTTTTTCGAAACAATTCTGTCAGCAGAAACTTAACACCTGGCTTGAAGCGGAAGAGAAAGTCGCAACCGGTCAGGAATATCAGATCGGCACCAGAAAGCTCACAAGAGCCGATCTCAAGGAAATACGTAACGAGATGGAGTATTGGGGCGGAAAGCTGGCAGAAGCTGAAATATCAGAGAAGGCGCGAGGAAGAAACCGGTTGTACCGGTTCGTGCCGAGGGACGTGTAAGGAGGAGCAATGGAAAACATCATAGACAAGTTATATATGGCCGTTGCACCGGTACACGCTATGAAACGCGTAGCCGCAAGGAGAGCTATCGAGGTCATAAACAGCGGTTACGGTAATTACGGAGCCAATACCACAAAGAAGTCCATGCGTGGATGGAATTATGCGGGCGGTTCTGCAAAAGAGGATATCGAAGACAATATAAGTATTCTGCGACAGCGGAGCCGCGATGCCTATATGGGTATCCCTGCGGCGGCAGCAGCACTTAAGACCAAAAGAACTAATGTCATAGCCGGAGGGCTCATACCTTCACCGCAACTGGACAGCGAGTTTTTAAAGATCGGGATAGAAGAGGCTGAAAATTTACAAGCAAAGATATCAAGAGAGTTCTCTATATGGGCGGATACACCTGCCTGTGATGCTGAGAGGATGGATAACTTCTATCAGCTTCAGCAACTGGCATTTCTTTCGTATCTCATGAATGGAGATACATTTGCACTGATGCAAGAGAAGGAAATGCCGGGACAACCCTACAGTCTTCGGATAAAGCTTATAGAAGCTGACAGGGTATGCAGTCCGGATGGATATGACAGGCTTTATCCATGTACAGTGAATGGATACAAGGTATTCCAGATAGTGCAAGGAGTTGAGACAGACCAGGAAGGAACAGTGGTTGCCTACTGGATATGTAACAGACATCCGCTATCTGGCACTTACATAACCGGATCCGCTGATCTTCGCTGGACGAGGGTTGAAGCTTTCGGAAGGAATACGGGACGAAGGAACATACTCCACCTCATGAATCGTGAACGTATCGGGCAGAGGCGTGGCGTTCCGATACTTGCACCGGTTCTTGAAACCATCAAACAGCTAGGCAGATACACGGATGCAGAGATCACGGCAGCAGTACTGTCTGCCATGTTCACGGTGTTCATCGAGAAAAAGCAGGCTTCGGATGACAGACCTTTTGGTGAGATGCTTCCACCCGACGAACAGATAGACGCAGGAGACGAGTCCAGCATAGAACTTGGTCCCGGTGCCATATGTGACCTCAATCCCGGAGAGGAAGCGAAGTTTGCGGATCCCAAACACCCGAATACAGGATATGACGCATTTACAAACTCCTTATTCCGGCAGATAGCATCAGCACTTGAGATACCGCCGGAGGTCATGTTCAAGCAGTTTGTGTCATCCTACAGTGCTGCACGCGGTGCGCTCAATGAGTTCTGGAGAACCTGCACCATGGAGCAGGACTGGTTCAAGGACGATTTCTGCAAGCCTATCTATGAGGAATGGTTTGCCGAGGCGGTGGCAAGGGGAAGGATTCCGGCCATGGGATTTTTCAGTGATCCTTTGGTGAGAAAGGTTTACACCTCATGTGTGTGGAGCGGACCCGCAAGAACAAACCTTAATCCGGTTCAGGAAGTGACCGCGGCAAAGCTAAGGGTTGAGATGGGATTCACCACAGCCACAGAGGAAACAGCCCAGATGACCGGCGGAGACTGGAACAGAAACATTAAGCAAAGAAAAATCGAAGTTAAGCGAATGAAAGAAGTGGGAGATCTCTTAAATTCGGTGCCGGATAAACAGAGTTCCACACAGTAGGAGGAAATACATGTCAAAGAAGTTTTGGAAGTTCTGCAATCAGGCCAATGGCAGCGCGGAACTGCTTTTATACGGTGATATAGCTGACACGACATGGTGGGGCGATGAAGTCACCCCTAAACAGTTCAAGAGTGAGCTCGATGCATTGGAGAATGTAACGGACATCACTGTCCGCATCAATTCCGGCGGCGGAGATGTGTTTGCCGCAACAACCATAGGTAATGCCCTGGAAGCTTTCAAGGGAACTGTTACAGCTGTCATTGATGGCTTATGTGCGAGTGCCGCAACCATAGTTGCCTGTCACTGCAACAAGGTCGTGGCGGCAGCAGATAGTACCTACATGATTCATCCCGTGAAAATAGGACTTTCGGGGTATATGGAAGCCAAGGACCTCGAGAACTATGCAAATGCTATAAGCGCCATCCGGGATAACATCATCAGCCTCTATGCAAAGAAAACCGGCAGAGAAAAGGATGATGTTGCCGCACAGATGGACGCTACAAGCTGGTTTACGGCAAGCGAAGCACTTGAGAACGGCTTCATCGATGAAATTTCGGATAACTCATCCTCAGTGATCGAGAACCGAAATGGAATGCTCTTTGTAAACAAAGTGAGCATGAACATGCCTTTTAATGAGGCACCTAAATTCGTACAAGACAGTCTGGCGAAGATCCCGGCGACAGACGGTTTTGGAAATACAAAGACTCCGGCCGAAACGCCGGGAAACAACAACCAGAAGGAGGAACAGGAAATGGAGATTAAAACCATTGACGAGCTGAAGAAGGCTTACCCAGAGCTTACAAATCAGCTTGTGGAGCAGGCAACAGCCGAAGCCACAAACAAGGAGCGTCAGAGAATCCATGACATCATGGACATGCAGATGCCAGGAACTGAGGAAATCGCTTACAGGGCTATGTTTGAAAATGCCATGGATGCAGCAGACTACGCCAAGGAAGCAGTCAAGAACATGAAGGCTCAGGGCGCATCATATCTTGAAGGAATCAAAAATGATGCGACAAAGAGCAATGTAAACACAGTGCAGGGAACACCGGCGCCATCAGAGGAAGAGGACGCCGATGAGATGCTCAATGCTATCAGAAGTGTAAACAAGAAGTAAGGAGGGACGGAATATGTCTATGAATTTAGCAAGAGAAGACTATGCATTAAATCCCGACCGTCTCATCGCAGGAACAAATATCGCGATTGAGACATCGGTAAAGACAGCGGCAGAAGCAATCGCTGCCGGAGCTCCGGTAGTATTGGGAGAGGGCGGAGCTGCCAATGTGACAGTTTCAGAGGGAGCAGTAGTAACCACAGGACTCTACGGCATCGCAGCAGAGAGCGCTAAGGCTAACGAACCTGTTGTGGTCTATCTCACAGGTGAGTTCTTCAGCGACGCTCTACAGTGCGGCACAGGCGTGACAGCAGCAGATCTGGAAGTTCCTTTCCGTAACATCGGAATCTTTTTAAAGTAATCAGGAGGTAAAAATAATGGCTAATGAGGTAAACATTTATCAGCCCAGATATCTTGCAGAGGTAGTGAGAACTGCACCACCTGTAAGAACATTTTTCAGAGATAAGTTCTTCACAAATGTGAAGCCATTTGCAACAGAAAGAGTAGATATCGACATCGTGAAGGGTGACCGCAGAATGGCGGCATTCGTTCACCCAAGAGCAGGCGGACAGGTGCTTGAAGGCAAGGGATATACTACACAGAGCTACAAGCCGCCACTTATCAATCCATACGATGTGACCACAGCTGACCAGCTTCTTACAAGACTTCCAGGCGAAGATCTTTACAGCGGCATGACACCTGCACAGAGAGCAGCGCAGAAGCTTACAGACGAGTATAACCGTCTCAACGATGCTACTACACGTCGTGAGGAGTGGATGGCTGTACAGGCTATCGTTACAGGTCAGATTCCGGTAGTTGGTAAGGGCGTGAATGAGACCATTGATTTCGGTTTCACAAACACCGTGACTCTTACAGGGACAGCACGTTGGGGACAGAGCGCTGCAAAGATCCTTGATAACCTTGATGATTGGGTTGAAAAGACTCTGAAGAACGGTTTCACAAATGTGGATATGGCTATCTTCGGTAAGTCTGCAATGAGAGCATTCCTTTCTGATGAGAACGTTCAGAAGCAGCTTGATAACAGACGTGTTGAGATGGGTATCATCCAGCCTAAGGACCTTCCAAACGGCGTAAGATACATCGGACATCTCAATAAGCCAAACCTTGATCTCTATGAGTATGCTGAGGTTTATTACGATGACTGGACAAATCCTGCATCACCTGAGACCAAGCCGCTTATTCCAGATAACAAGGTAGTGCTTATCAGCTCTAATCCGGGCTTCATGATGGCATACGGCGCATGTACTTACATCGACGATGCTTCACAGCAGTGGATTACAGCTCAGACAGAAAGAGTCCTGAGATCATATGTCGAGCACCATCCTGACAGAAGAATGATCGAGCTCCAGGCTCATCCTCTTCCAATCCCTGACAAGGCAGATTCTTGGCTTGTTGCAACTGTAATGTAAAGGAAAGATGATCATGGCACTATTTGAACTGATACAGCATACCGGAGCAGAGGGAACAGAAGAAACGTCGCTCAACTTCAAGGAAGCGGCTTTATCTGATGTTCAGGATATCTTCTTCGATACAGCGGAACATGCGGAAATGCATTTGGTAGATGGCAAAGAAATGCCAGTAATCATCGAGGAAGAGAGATTACAGGATCATTCAGCACACTGGGAAGCCGGAGCAAAGCAGAACTTCGACACAGGCCTTTATACAGATCACAAGATCCTATACGTAAAGGTCTCGGATTATGGTCCGAGGCCTAGTGTAGGCAAGCTTCTAGTGCTTGATGCAGGAACAGATCATAAGCGCACATACACCATCCAGAAATGTAATGATGAGGATGGTGTATACCGTATGATCATGACGAGGACAAGACAATGAGCAAAATCATGTGGAACGGCGGGCATAACGTTGTTATCGGCGTCGAGGGCTTTCAGGAGGTTGAGAGGGAACTCGGAAAACTTAAAATAAAGACCCCGACGGTTGCTAAATTTGCTATCAATAAGACGGCAAGACAGGCAAGAAGACTGATGATCATGCAGGCGAAAGCCCGTTATGCGGTTAATGCAAAAGGCGCAAGCCATCTTAACGACCTGGCGCAGAGAAAGAAAGCCACCAATCATGGACTTACGGCGGAACTGTATATCCAGAGTCTGAGAAACGACCTTGGATATTTCGAAACAAATCCAAGCACGCCTTATGCAGGGAAGAATGTATTTAACGCGCCTAGCGTATTTACTGGTCGAGTATTGAAGTCCAGTTCAATGAAGCCTTTGCCGGGAACATCAAAACTTAGTAAAGGATTTCTTGCAAAGTTTGCGAACAATGGAAACAGCCACATAGGAATGGTGCAGAGAGTGCTCGGGTCCGATTCGAGGCATAGAGAAACAGCCAGAGGCTTTAAACGCTGGACAACAACGGATGGGCGTGTAGAGAAGTTAAGGACCATGGGCTCACCATCAGCCACAGCCATGCACAACACCGTATGGCCTATAGTTGCGCCGGACGTTGAAATGTATCTTCAGGATGCATTAATAACCCGATGTGAACAGGTTCTGGCACTGGCGGCAGCAAGGACAAAGCGAGGTAAGTGATGACTGATTACAATTCTTTGGTAAAGAAATACGGAGTCGGCAGAACACCACAGTTATGCCAGGACGCTCTTATAGAGGAATTGCAGGAGCTTTTAAAAGACCAGAGGTACATGGGACCCGGCGGGAGTGAAAAAGCTATCACGGTATACAAACAGGACCTGCCGATACCGACTGATAACGATATCGACGCTGACACCAATGACGCGCCTGCCCCCTATATTGTGGTATCCATGAGCGGAGGCGGCATAAAGGATGATAATTCCACACAGAATGTAGATTTCTCCCTAGTCATTTGCTGTTATGACGACGGCCTGGAAAGATCAGGCTTTCAGGATGTTGCGAACATCAAGGAGGATATCATTCAGCACTTATGCACTAGACCTTATTTCGGAGGATGTTTTACAGTGCTTAAGCCTATCACCTGGGCGCTACAGGTAGAAAGTTCGGAACCGTATTATTACGGGGCTATAACATTGACCTGCACAGCACCGGCTATGACACAGGATACTGAATTAGGAGATCTTATATGACAAAGAAAAGCAATATAACAGCGGAAGAGACCGCTATGGAGATAAAAAAGACCGAAGCGGCAGCAGAGGATACAGCGGTAACGAAAACTACAGCGGAAGCTCAGGTTTACTGCGGGCCATCAGTAAAGGGTGTAGCAAGACAGTATACCGTTTATTCCGGAGGGCTGCCCGAGGCAGTCAAGGGATTCATTGACAAACACCCGATAGCATCCAAGCTCATCGTACCTGTAAGCAGGTTCCCAGAGATGAGAACAGAGCTTGAAACAAAAGACAGCGGGGCGATGCTCATCTATAACAAACTGAGATCGGAATTATAAGGAGGTTAAATAATGGGATACAAGCATGGAGTTTATACCAGCGAAGCAGCCACAAGTCTTGTTGCTCCGGTGCTCGGCACCGCAGGGCTTCAGGTCATCGTGGGTACCGCACCGGTAAATATGACAGCAGATCCGGCAGCAGTGACCAATGTGCCGGTTATTGCTTACAGCTACAAGGAAGCCGTAGAGGCAATGGGATTCAGTGATGATTTTGCGAAGTACACACTTTGCGAGGCGATTGCCGCGAACTTCCAGGTCGTTGGCACAGGCCCTATCGTTATGATTAACGTTCTGGACCCATCAAACGCGAACCACAAGACAGCCATGACAGGCGGCACCATCACACTGGTGAATGGCATTGCAAAGGTTGATGAGGTGGGCGTTCTCATTGACGCGGACTTCTCAGTAAAGAAGGATGCCAATACTTCCCTCACAAAGGGAACAGACTACACCACATCATTCAATTCTGATGGAACACTCAGCATCATCATCCTTGACACCGAAGCAACATCAGGCGTTACAAGCGTTATCGTGGCAGGAAAGAAGCTGGCTCCTACAGCCGTTACTGCTTCTGACATCGTAGGAAGCGTTGATGCTTCAACCGGCAAGGAAACAGGCCTTGAAGTAGTGAGACAGGTTTATCCTAAGCTCGGACTCACACCCGGCATCCTTCTTGCGCCTAGATTCTCCAAGAATGCAACAGTGGCAGCAGCACTTCAGGCTAAGTGCGTAGACCTTAACGGCGCATTCAAAGCTACCTGCATCATCGATATCGACTGCGGCGCAAATGGTGCAAAGAAGTATTCAGACGTTAAGACACAGAAGGAAGCACAGGGCGCAACAGGCGTTAATGCTTATGCCGTATGGCCTTATGGAGCTATCGGCGATGTGATCTACAGCGGTTCATCACTTGCAGGTGCTCGTACAGCAGCTACAGACGCTGAAAACGATGATACACCTAATGTTTCTCCTTCTAACAAGACTCTGCCTATTACAGCTGCAGTTCTTGAGGACGGTACAGAAGTGCTTCTTGACCAGGATCAAGCAAACACTGTGAATAGTTTCGGCGTTGCAACCTTCATCAACATTAACGGCTTCAGACTATGGGGCAACAATACAGCGGCATATCCGGGAACAACAGACCCGAAGGACAGATGGTTCGCTGTAAGACGCTTCATGAGCTGGGCTGCCAATACCTTTATCCTTACCTACTCCCAGAAAGTAGACTCACCTGCCAACAAGAGACTCATCGAGGCTATAGTTGACAGTGAGAATGTAAGAGGAAATGGTTTTGTTGCCCGTGGAGTATGCGCTAGATACGAGATTGTATATCTTGCTTCCGAGAACAGCGCTACAGACCTTATGGACGGTAAGATCACATTCCATCAGTATATCACACCGTTCACACCGGCTGAGGATATCGAGGACGTGATCGAGTTCGATCCTAACGCCCTTGTAGCAGCACTCACAGCATAAGGAGGGATAGAAGATGATATCTAATAATTATGTTCCTGAAAAGATCAATGATGCCAATGCCTATCTTGACGGCGTCAAGATGATAGGAACCGGAGCGTCTTTTGACCTTCCGGAAATCAATACGAAGACCAGCACCATTTCCGGTGGTGGTATCAATGGCGAGATTGATTCTCCTACAATCGGGCAGTTCGAGTCCATGGAGCAGACTGTATCTTTCAATACCTTGTACAGTTCAGCTATCGGAATGCTCTCACCAAAGAGCACGGTAAATCTTACATTCCGTGCATCACAGCAGGTGTATGACAAGACGGGCGGATACAACTTTAAGGGACTCCGCGTTGTCGAAAAAGGACGTGTTAAGAAATTCAAGCCCGGCAAGATCGAGAAGGGTGAAGGTATGGAAGCAGAGGTAACACTTGAGCTTACATACATCCTCATCGAGGTAGACGGCGAGTCAGTCCTTGAGATCGATAAGCTGAACGGCGTTTACAAAGTAAACGGTGAAGATATGCTGGCAGAGATAAATGCCCTTATATAAGCATGAGACAACAGATGACCGGTACGGACTGGGAGTATATCCCGTCCGTACTTTATTTTTGGAGATATTGAAAAATGAAAGCTACAGAGACAGAGAACACAGAGAAGAATGTTATCACATTCAATAAGCCTTACAAGTTTGAAGGCACAGAGTATACAGAAATCGACTTATCAGGTCTTGATAAGCTGACCATAAAAGATGCTATAGACATTCAGAAACAGCTTACAGCCAAAAGAGAAGTGGCCGCAACGGTCCTTACTGAGACATCCACAGCTTTTGCAAGAATGGTTATCGCAAAGGCTACAGGATATCCCATTGAGTTTTTTGAGGTTATGCCGAGATCACTCTCAAAGCAGGTACAGCAGGCAGTCATGATGTATTTGAACATTGATACACAGACTGAAAACCACGTAATGACTTTTGATAAGCCATACAGCTTTGAAGGAAAGAGCTATAAGGACATCGACCTTTCAAAGATAGGCGACCTTACAAGTCTTAACGAGAGTGAAGCTGAGAACAGGATGGCAAGAGAGGGCATTATTTCTCCGGACAATACCGCTAATTACTTCTACAGTTGCATCCTGGCATCAATGGCCACAGGGCAGCCGGAGGAGTTTTTTACCGGATTACCGTTCAAGGAGATCCTTAAGCTCAAGCTTGCAGTTAATGATTCTTCTTTTTTCGAGTAAACGCCAATGCTAAGGAGCTGAGGCGTGCAGCGATAAGGCTTTCGGCTGCGACTAACACGAGCGTCGAATTTTACATGAATCTCCCCTTAAGGGAGTTCGTTGAGATAAATAACGAGGTGGCAGAGGAATGGCGAAAGGAAAAGCATTAGAGCTGACTATCAGGATAGCCGGAAAGATGGACAAGAGCCTCACCGCCGCTATCAATCAGTCACAGAGTAAGATAAGCAATTTCTCAAGGACCATAAGTAATATCGGAACAGTGGGACTCGCCACCATGGGAGCCTTGACCGTAGCGACAGCCGGAGCCCTTGCGAAATGCACAAATGAAGCCGTTAAGTATGAAAACGAATTGGCCAACGTAATTAAGTACGTTGACGGACTTGCAGATGCAAACGGACGTATAGGAAAGGCGGCTGTTGGACTTGACGGACAGCTTTTAAAAGCTGAGAACGGCAAGACCTATGCAGAGAATTACAACCTTGTATACGACTCCATACAGAGACTGAGCACACAGGTGCCATTGACCCGCGAGTACCTTGCTGACATGGTGGCTGCTCTCGGACAGTCCGGCAAAACCATTGACGATATATTCAAGTTTGATGAAAAAGGAAAGCTTGTCGGAGGACTTGCACAGGACGCGGCCGTTATGGCGGCTGCGTGGGATATCGAAGCAAAGGAAGCAGCCGATTATTCCGCAAAATGGCAGAACTCTTTTCACATGAGTCATGAGGAGATCATGACTCTTGCAAACCAGATTAACTACCTGGGTGCACACAGCGCGACTACAGCAGCAGAGATTGCGAACGCAGTCAATCAGGCTGCATCTCTCGGACAGTTAGGAGGAATATCCCCGGAAACCACGGCGGCACTTGCTGATGCAATGCTCGCAACGGGCGTAGCTTCTGACAGAGTAGGAACCAGCATAAAGAGAATGGCACTGAATCTTTCCAAAGGTTCAGATATGACCAAAAAGCAGCAGGCGGTACTTGCAGAGCTTGGATACACGGCTGGGGAAATTACTAAAGCCATGAGCGTAAATGGTACGGAAACGCTCAGTAAACTCTTTGAGGGCATCGGAAATCTCCCGAAGGAGCGACAGCTCAATGCTGTAGGCCAGCTTTTCGGTATATGGGCTGCTGAAGGAGGCGCAAAGATCGTCGGAAATCTTGACGTATATCAAAAGGCCCTGGACATGGTTAAAGACAGTACTCTTTGGGGTGCGACAGATGCAAACGGAAATGCTCAGTTGACCAGCATGGAGCGTGAGTTTGACATAAAGACACAGGCACCGGAAGCAGTACAGCAGATGAGGGAAAGTGCTTTCCAAATGTTACAGACTGACATCGGAAGGGCATTTGTACCACTAACCAATACTGTTAATAACAGCTTGAAAAACTTGTTCCTTGAGCTGACGGACAACATGCCGCAGCTTGAAGAGATAGCCGGCAAACTTGCGGATCTTGCATCAAAGGGACTTGATACCTTGAGCGATTCTATCGAGAAGGCATTACCGTATATCTCACAGTTTCTTGACTACCTTAATGAGCATGGGGACGATGCCGTTAAGAAAGTCGGGATGCTGGCCGGAGCATTTACGGCAATGAAGTTTGCGCCGGCTATAGAGGGTACTTTAGGACTTGGTGCGGATCTTCTGTTAGGTCCTCAGGGCATGTATGGCGGAAGAAGCGGCGGACTTCTCGGAGCTTTCGGAATGGGAAAGGAAATGCTGTTCGGAAAGCAGACAAAGACCAGAGGAACCGTGGGCGGCTTATTCCCTAACATGCTTAAATCTGCCATGGGCTTTGCTGGAAATGCAAAAGACTATGGCGGTGGAATACTTTCGGCACTTGGCAACCTTGGAAATACAGGACTTGTACAGGGCGTCGGAGGGGTAACAGGAGAAATCCTCTCAGGAATTTACGAGGCCACAATTAAGGATCTCGTAGATGGCGGAGCGATTCTCGGAGGAATGGCGCTTGATGGCATAAAGGGAAGTAAACCGGCGCAATTCCTCGGCGGAGCCTTTGGCAAGGTTTCAGGAATGGCAGGTAAAGCACTTGGCCCACTCAGCGTAATGGGTGGCCGCATGGGTGAAGTCGGTGCCGGACTTATGAATTTCATGGGCGGAACCATGGGACCTTTTGCGGGAGCCCTTGGAGAGCTTGGCATGGCTATACAGAACCCGTTTATAGGCGTTCTCGGAAGTATCGCAACAGGTGTAGGCCCGGTGATTCTTGCCATATCCGGAATAATCGCGGTGGTTAGTATTCTGGGAGATCATCTTGAGGACATCAGAACTCTTATAGGCAATGTCTTTGGAGAACAGGGACTTACGGTATTTGATACCTTCATGGATAAGGTATCGGCAGTCGGACAATTCATCCAGGGACTATTTGCGGACGGTGGTGTAGCAAAGGCGCTTGAACCAGTACAGCAAGCAATTACCGGAATGTTCGGAGAAAATGCAGGAGCGGCCTTTAGTGGTTTAACCACAATACTACAGTCCATAATGGGTGTTATACAGCAGATAGTAGACTTCTCCGTTAATCAGGTGAAGCCGATTATACTTGACATCTTTAACTTCATTACTGGAACAGTGGTGCCAATTCTCCTTCAAACCTTTACGGCAGCAGCACCTATAATCGCTCAGATAATAACTAACGTGGGTTCAATCATCATGGGCGTGTTCAACCTTGTGGCATCAGCAATACGGGCATGTGAACCGGTGTTCGCAGCTATAGCGACAGCGCTATTGAATTTAGGATCCGTAGTTATACCGGCAGTGCTTGAATCGTTCAGCGCATGGAGCGCTACCATCTTGGGAGTTGTTGAAAGCGTACAGGGCATCCTTGACGGACTTATCACTTTTATTACAGGTGTATTCACCGGTAATTGGAGCGAAGCTTGGGAAGGCGTAAAGCAGATATTTGGTAGTGCTTTCGAGGCTTTGGTAGGACTTGCAAAGGCCCCGGTCAATGCAGTAATCGGAGTTATCAACGGTCTCTTTGACCAGGTTAGAGCTATAAAGATACCTGAATGGGTTCCGGAGTGGCTTGGCGGCGGTAAGACAATAAGCCTTCCGCACCTTAATTATCTTGCAAAGGGTGGTTTCACAACTGGACCGTCAATCGCAGGTGAAGCGGGCATGGAGGCAGTTATCAGTTTCCAACAGTCACAGAGACGACAGAACCTGGCTATCTGGCAGAGGGCCGGCGAACTCTTAGGCGCAAGGCGTGAGCTTATGGATATAGGCGATGCCGGCAGCAGAAGCGGCGGAAACAGCACAGGAAGTATCGTATTCTCACCGCAGATCATAATACAAGGTAATGCGGATGAATCGGTCATCAACAGAGCTGTAGGCAGACTTGAGAGCGATTTCAGACGTTTACTCGAAGAGCACAAGAAGGAACAGATGAGACTTTCATTCTAAGGAGGAAGGCGTGAGCAAATATACTACATTGGCAGGAGATACATGGGACATCATAGCAAAGAGGGTGTATGGCGACGATCACGCTTTCGGTGCCTTGATGGACGCAAATCCTGAACACATAGAGACACTTATATTCAGTGGCGGCGTGGAGCTTGAGGTTCCGGAGATTGAGACCGAGAACACCACGGACACCGACACGACAGATGCGGCCGCATGGCGGGAGAGCATGTTATGAGTATTAGCACAAGCCCCGCACATGCAAGGGGCGCATGGATAGAAGTTAAGTACGATGGGAACGATATCGGCATATCAAAACTGATTGAGTCTCTATCATACACAGATAATGCTTCCGGAAATCTTGATGACATTACCCTGGCTCTTGATACGAGCCAGGGTATTTCATGGGAGCCGGAGAAAGAAAAGGATCTTGACGTAACCATTCACCTTGAAAACTGGTTCGTGAACGGACAGGAGCTGACATATCACTGTGGAAACTTCTGTATAGATGATATCAGCTTATCCGGAAGCCCTTCACAGCTTACGGTCAAGGGAGTGTCACAGCCCGCATCAAGCTCATTCAAGGAAACAAAAAAGACACGCGTCTTTAACATGGTTACATTGCAGCAGATAGCAAGCTCAATCATGGCGGAATACGGCATGACAAAGCTTTTTTACAATGCTGACGAGATCATGATAAACACCATCGAACAGTCGGATCAGACGGACTCGGAGTTTATGGCGGACCTCTGCAAGAAGTACGGCCTTTGCTTAAAGATATACAAAGTGGGTTTTGTCATTTATGACGAGACACAGTACGAAGCAAAGCCACCGTCAAACTTCTTTGGCAAGTATCCAAAATCAGCGGGCTACAACTCAAACGTCGGTTTCGAGGACTGGCCTATGCACGAGATACAACCTGACTGGACATGGAATACTACCTTGCAGCACACCTACACCGGAGCGCAACTTAAATACAATGACCCAGGAACCGGCAAGAATTACGAAGTAATGATAGGGAGCCCTGAGAGGCTTCTTGTCATGAATGAGAAAGCCGACAGCCTTGCGGACGCACAGCAGAAGGCGGCCAGCAAGATTAACGAGGAAAACAAGAAACAGGTGTCAATGTCTTTCAGTCCTACGTTATTCCAGCCTCATCTCTTTGCTTCGCACATCATAGAGATAAAGAATCTCGGAAGGCCGGACGGAAAGTACATGGTTGATAAAGTTTCAGTATCAATGTCGGGATCCGGAATATCCGAGCGCGTAACACTCCATAAATGTTTCCCACGTTTCGACAAGATGGGAATGGTTCAGGCAGTAGAGACAAAGAGCTAAAGGAGGGAGTATGGACGGCATAAGGATAGGATTAGTGAGTTCTGTAAATGCGGCAGCAGGCAAGGTGAGAGTAGCCTACACAGACAGTGCTACAGGGGACTCTGCCGAGATGCCATATTTCAGCTTCGGAGGCATTTACAAGATGCCACAAAAGGGACAGATGGTTTTGTGTCTTCACTTGTCTAACGGTTCAAGCTCCGGCATAGTCCTCGGCATGTTCTGGAATGACGTCAATAAACCGCCGGTAAGTAGTGAAAATGATTTCTGGATGGACCTTGCAGCAGGGGCAATGCTTAAGGCGGCAAGCGGAGCGGTCACACTTAAGGGCAGTTCCATAACCTTACAGGCCGGCAGCAGCATAACAGTGGACGAGATCATACAAAAGCTTAATGATCATGAACAGCGTATAACCGCTCTGGGAGGTTAGTTATGGCGATGGTTGGAAGATTTGGGAGCCTGAGGTTCTCGGTAAGCTCTGACAGGGTACTGACCTTTAACAACCTAAAGATCACAAGGGGAATGAAAACCACGGAACACGATGTCCCCTGGTATAAAGGAAGGCTTGAAGTCACAGGAGAAAACCTCGACTCAGCCACCCTTGATATATGTCTGAGGGCAGATCTTGGTGTGAGTCCGAAAAAACAGGCGGAGAACATCAGACAGCTCATGCACCAGAAAACAGCTAACTATCTGGTGGTGGGCGGTCATAAGCTCATGGACAGACGGTGCATTATCACCGATATGAGCGAGACATGGAATTACGTATACAGGAACGGCAAGGTTTACGAGATTCAGGTAAGCCTAACGTTCAAGGAATATAACTGAGGTTTGGTATGGAAGAGGACAGATATATCATACAGTTCGAGGAAGAGGATGACGAGAACACAGAGCTATTGAGACAGGCTTATGTTCTGATGTCCGTCAGAAAAGGCAGCATCCCACTTGACCGTGATTTTGGCATCAACATGGATATACTCTCTGAGCCGGTATCGGACCTTGCAACGGATCTCATGGCTGAACTCCTTGAACAGTTTGAGAAGTATATCCCCGAATTAAAGGTAGTGAGCGTGGAGATATCAGATCTTGATGATCAGGGAATGATAAAGCCCGTAATCACACTGGAAAGGAACACGAGCTATGGCGGATGAATTAAAAAAGCTTACGGATTATCCCGATGTGTCATTTATCGGGGATTATGACATAAATTCCTGGGAGTCAATGGTTATTGACTGGTATCAGGAGAAATACAAGGAAGTGACGGGCAACAGCGTACAGCTACCGTCGGCAGACTGGCGGAGGCTGATACTTGAGGACATAGCTTATTGCACGTTCCTTGGCATGAAACAGATAGAGTTTAACGGCCGCATGAACCTACTTAAGTATGCAGTAGGCGGATATCTTGAAAATCTTGGTGCATTGAAATCGGTATCAAGGCAGCAGGCAGCAGGAGCCGTAACAACTCTTCGATATTCAATGACAGCCGCAAGAGCGTCGGCAACGAGCATACCGGCAGGGTCCAGAGTTACAGCCGGTGACGGTATTTATTTTGCGACAGACGAATACGCAGAGATACCGGCAGGCAGCACCTACGTTGATGTGGGCGCCACATGTCTTACACCTGGACGAGACGGCAATATTTATTCTATAGGCGAGTTAGACACAATGGTTGACATCGTTACTTACATTGATGCCGTGGCCAACACAACCATTCCGACAAATGGGCGAGACAAAGAGAACGATGACGATCTAAGAGAACGTATCTTCCTTGCACCGGACGGCTTCACAACCGGTGGCACAAAGGGCGCTTATGAATACATGGTAAGACTTTTCGATAATACGGTGCAGGATGTAAAGGCAACAAGCCCGACACCCGGAGAAGTACACATTATCGTATTGCTTGAAGGCGGAGTGATACCGGATTCTCAATACCTTACAAGTCTTGCGGCATTTGTGACAGATCCAGCAAGAAGAATACTTACTGATGAGGTAGATGTGGCTGCGCCGGATGTGCAGAGCTACAATATCGACCTTACGTATTACATAAATAACTCTGACAAGAACAAGGCAAGTGCAATACAGCATGAAGTTAATGCGGCACTTACCGATTACGCACTTTGGCAGAGAGGAAAGATAGGCAGAGACATTAACCCGGATGAGCTTGTCACACGTATAAAGAACGCGGGTGCAAAGAGAGTAGTTGTGAGATCACCGTCTTATAGCGTGCTGAGTGATTCTAAGGTAGCTATACCGGGAACCATCACCGTCGTTTATGGAGGGCTTGAAGATGACTAAGCTAAAAGATGGGGAACTCCTTGATCTTTTGCCTGAGTCCATGCGAAAAGATCCTGACGTTATAGCAATCTCTTATGCGATAAAGAAGGCAATGGGGATAGTGCTTGAAAGGTCTGTACAGACACGTCTTTTCGGAGATATTGACAGCCTGGAAGAAAGCTATCTCGACTATCTTGCTGTAGAGATGAGACTTGCATATTATGACGAGTCATTTCCTTTGGAAACAAAACGCGGACTGATAAAGGATTCCTTCACAAGCTACATGGAAGCCGGTACGGCGGACATGGTGCAGAGGATGATAGACGCCATTTACGGTGACGGCGAAATAACAGAATGGTTTGAAACGACAGGTCTTGATCCGTACACCTTTGAGGTCAAGACGAACAGCCAGTTCACGCCGGAAACGTCAGGTATGATAGAACGTTTCGTTCAGCCTATAAAGAGCCTGAGATCACATATCGCAAGTATCACTGCCGAGCAGGATATTATAAAGCCTTTCACTCACGGCATGGGCTATACATGGGACGAGACCGGCACCATCACAAATGATGTCAATGTCAATGATGAGGACCAGGCATATCCTATAGGACAATATTTCGCGCTCGGGGAAGTCTCGGAGCTTTTAGAGGACGTGGTTCTGTTCCGGAAAGAGCTTGAACGGGATGTGCCGATGCCGGTTGAAGTGGGAATGGCGGTA